>Ga0315899_10006527_pt1 | contig 12575 bp, 8 predicted proteins | sample LakEriMetagenome_2_FD_203518 | JGI IMG/M metagenome (GOLD analysis project Ga0315899, IMG submission 203518) | Freshwater fungal communities from buoy surface, Lake Erie, Ohio, United States - Buoy 4 MA112 | ecosystem: Environmental > Aquatic > Freshwater > Lake | place: USA: Lake Erie, Ohio...
ACCAACCATCGTGATAGATAGCTCGATTCCCTGCCATCTCGAAGTACTGAGTATGCCTCGTGCTCGCCGCATTCGGTGCGTCAAAGCTGTAAGCCATACTCACACCTTCAATCGGTTGCTGCGTAATGCCGTTAACTTCTTTCGGCGCTGGCACACCTGCCGCTTCGAAAATTGTTGGAGCCAAATCCACTACGTGGTGAAACTGACTGCGAACTTCACCCTTGGACTTAATCCCCTTCGGCCAATGAAACACCATCCCGTTTCGAGTTCCACCAAAATTACTCGCTACTTGCTTGGTCCATGTAAACGGTGTGTTTCCAGCAACAGCCCAACCAGCTGCAAAGTGGTTAAAGCATTCCGGTCCACCCCACTGATCGATCTTTTTGAGCATGAACTCTGTCGACTCAGCAACTCCGTTGAAATAGGTCATCTCGTTGAACATACCAAGCATCCCACCTTCGGCACTCGCGCCGTTGTCTCCTACAACATAGACAATCAAGGTGTTGTCGAGCTCACCCATCTGCTCAATGCTCTCAACTAACCGACCAACTTCATGATCGGTATGGGAAGCGAACCCTGCATATACTTCCATCTGCCTTGCAAACAACCGCTTTTCATCAGCACTGAGCGCATCCCAATCCTTGATATCCTTCGGCTTGTTCGCTAACTTCGTGCCGCGTGGGACAACCCCAAGCTCAATCTGACGCGCCAAGGTTTCCTCACGCAATCGGTCCCAGCCGCTATCGAACGCTCCACGGTATTTCTCAATCCACTCCTTGGGCGCATGATGCGGGGCATGCGTCGCCCCAGTAGCAAAATACATGAAGAATGGTTTGTCCGGTGTAAGCGATTGTTGCGATCGCATCCACGAAATAGCCTGATTCGTCATGTCGGTCGTGAAGTGATAATCCTCCTCATGCTCCGGCTTGCGCTTGAATGTCGTCCCATGAGCAATCATCGGATCCCACTGATTCGTCTCGCCACCGATGAAACCATAAAACTCTTCAAATCCCGATCGAGTCGGCCAACGATCAAATGGACCACTGACGCTGACTTCCCACGGCGGAGTCTCATGGTACTTCCCCCACGCAGAAGTGGAGTATCCATTGAGTCGAAGCACCTCTGCCATCGGGGTAATTGATTGCGGACGAATGCCCGTATTACCGGGGAACGCTGTCGCCACCTCCATAATGGCCCCTGCATTGTTGCTGTGATGGTTATACCCCGTCAACAAAGCAGTTCTCGTCGGACTACATAATGCAGTTGTATGGAATCGATTGTATTTCAAACCCGCCGATGCCAATCGCTCAAGCGTAGGCATCTTGCACGGACCACCAAATGCACTCGAATGTCCGAACCCAATATCGTCAATCAGAATGACCACGACGTTCGGTGCCCCCTCCGGGGCTTGCAAATTCCAACGCTTCGGCGGTTTCGCATCACGCGCATCCAAGTTTTCATACGTCGGACGCAACGGCTCATGGATCGGCAATACCGTCCGATCCACCGAAGTATCCTCCTCAACCATCGCGTGAACCATCGTGTTCGATATTGCGCCGACCGACGCTGCCATCAGGAGTTGCCAACTCCGGAGCTTTACCATTGTTGTACGCATTCTGTTCCCTAATCAATAATCCACTTCTAAACTTTAAATCCAATGGGAGTTGTCCTTGAACACCACTTCCCATTGCTCGAACCCCTGCTCAAGTTCTTCTACGCTACCAGAACACAGGACTTGATGGAAGCATTTCCCTTCGAACCGAATGATTTCCCCCCCAGATCAACCGATCCCACAAGTGAGTAGTTTTATCCACCAGCCCCGCCGAGATGGCATGCAACCAACTACTTCAGCTGATACACTACACACCTCAGCAATGTTCGCAATTGAGTAGGATTCCCTAGAGATGCAGTCATCGTTCCAGCCAAAAGAACACTCCAATACTGCATTAGCCACCATCGCTATAGTTATCTGGATGTGGTTAGCGTACCTCTTAAACTACTGCGATCGACAAGCCATCTTTGCAATGTTCCCGGTTCTGAAAACCGACCTGCAAATGACCGATCTTCAACTCGGACTCACCGGAACTGTGTTCCTATGGGTCTACGGTTTAGGCTGCCCAATCGCCGGAATCCTCGCCGATCGATTCCCCAAAGGAAAACTCGTTGTCGTTAGCTTGATACTCTGGAGTCTTGTGACAATTCTCACGGGCCTATCGACTTCTGCGACCATGCTCCTTGGCTTACGGGCCGCCATGGGAATCTCCGAAGCACTCTTTATGCCCGCCGCCATCGCGCTGACATCCGAAGCCACCCCGCAGAAATGGAGATCCAAAGCCGTGGCTAGTTTGACCACAGCGCAAATCGTAGGAATCGTCGCAGGCGCATCCTTCGGAGGCTCGATGGCTCAATCGGGACAATGGCGGCAAGCGTTTTTTATTCTGGGATCCATCGGCTTGCTCTACGCCCTCCCCTATGCATGGTTCTTCTTAATCCACTTTCCTCAACGGGAAGAACTTCGTACTCAATCTCACAGTACCAACGACAATGTAGCCCACGATGAACCGTCGTTCGCAAACCACTCGTGGACTTACCGCATACTTACCCTTCTTCTCACACCAACCTTCTGCTTCCTGTGCTTGATCTTCCCATTGTTCGTCTTCGGACTTTGGATGATCTACAGTTGGCTTGCGAACTATATCCAAGAGATATTCGGGTTGACCTTAGCCCAAGCTGGATGGACTTCGACAGTTTACCTACAGTCCGCGACACTCGTTGGATTATTCGTCGGAGGTTTCGTCGCTGACTATTGGCGAACGAAATATCAATCTGGCCGATTCATGGCACTCCTTGTAAGCCTTCTGGGTTGTGCCCCGATCCTCGTTGCCATAGGCCAAGTTGATCGGCTTGAACATATGAAAATCCTACTTGTCGCGTTTGGTTTCCTATCCGGTTGGATGATGGGTAATATATTTCCAGCTACCTTTGAAGTCATTTCAAAGGAGTCACGTGCAAGCGCGGTAGGAATCCTCAATTTGTTTGGTGCGATCCTTTCCGGTTTCGCACCATTGCTTGTCGGGGCGTGGAAGGATTCCCTCGGCTTGCCAGGTATGCTTTGCGTAGCTGCCTCGGCCTACTTAATCGCTGCCGCTCTACTGCTGCTTACCATCTTTGTTTACCTCCCCAGCGACCTAGTACGCCGCAACCTAGAACAATACATTCCTGACGAACATGAGCTACCGAATCCTAATCGCTGAGTGTAAACAAGAAGTCTCGACGTTTAATCCAAATAAAAGCCATACGAGCGATTTTGGAATTCGGCGTGGAACTCAACTCCTGGATTATCATCGCACCGTGCGCAACGAGATCGGGGGAGCGCTGAGCGTCTTCGATGTCGATCCGGAAATCGAGCTTGTTCCAACCTACAGCGCATTTTTCATCACCTCAGGCGGAACCCTCGATGCACATGCTTGGACAACCATCCAACAAGACTTCTTGGCTGAATTGAAAATTGCCGCCGAAACCGGCTCTATCGATGCGATTTATTTTTGCATGCACGGGGCAATGTGCGCCGAAAATGAACTCGATCCTGAAGGCTATCTACTCGAACAAACTCGCGCTATCTTCGGTGAAGATATCCCAATCGTTCTATCCTTAGACTTGCACGGCATCGCTACGAGGAAAATGTTTCATCATGCAGATGCGATCGTCGCCTACCACACCTATCCCCACGTTGACTTCTTTCAAACCGGAGTCCGATCCGCAAAACTGCTATTGAGAATCCTTCGCGAAAACGTTCGGCCACTGACCGTTCGCGTTCCGATCCCTGCCCTCGTCCGAGGTGACGAACTGATCACCGAAACCGGCTTATTTGGAATATGTATCGATCAAGCAAAGCAAGTCGAACAAGGTCCAAATGGACTCAGTGCTGGAATGTTTATCGGCAACCCTTTTACCGATGTACCGGAACTCAGCTCCGCCGCTTTTGTCGTTACCGATGACCAAGAATCGCTCGCAGAACAAACCGCACTAGCCATTGCTCAAGAGTTCTGGTCCTATCGTGAGAAAATGCAGGTCCCCCTTATTTCTCTTGACGAAATGCAGAAGCTCGTCCTGCAAATCCACAGCTCCAAACTTAACCAACCGCAGAGCACAATCGGACTTGTCGATGCGGCGGACGCAACCAGCTCAGGAGCCTCAGGCGATAGCAACGCGATCCTCCGAGCCCTGCTCGAATGCGGTTACGCCGGAAACACTCTTCTCCCAATCGTAGACCAACCAGCCGTCGAACAAGCTTCCCAAGCCGGGATCGGAAACACGGTATCTCTTTCCATCGGTGGAACGCTTGACTCATCACGATTCCAACCGATCACCATCACAGCACGGGTGAAATCTATTAGCGACGGACTATTCCGAAGCGAATCCTTTGGGGAGTTATGGAACTCGGGAAAAACGGTTGTGCTTGAATCACGCAACTTCACCATTGTCGTATCAAGCCGGGCTGTAAATCTCTACGACCGCTCTTTCTATTTTGCTAACGGCCAAAATCCCAAAAGCTTTGATGCGGTGGTAATCAAATCCCCCCATTGCCAACACGCGATGTATGCGGCTTGGTGCAGCCACATGCTATTGATTGATGCTCCCGGCTCCTCGAGCGCCAACCTCAAAAGCCTCGGACATAAACGATGCGAGCGTCCGATCTTTCCGCTCGACGGAAATGTCAACTTTATGCCAACCGTGGAGATCTATCGTCGAAATCGATCTTCAGTTACACAATAAACAACTCAAACTTGCTACATCATCCTCATTCTCTTGACGACTAGCGATCATGAAAATCACTAAAATCACCTGCGCTGGACTGCGTGGCGCAACCCCCGAAGGTGGCTGGAGCAACGAAATCCAACCCGATGACTGCGTCCACACCCTCATCGCGGTTCATACAGATTCCAATCAGATCGGGATAGGAAGCGTTTTCACCAACGATCGCTTGGTCCAAGCCTCCCTTGATGTACTTCGTCCTCTGTACGAAGGAGAAAATGCTCTAGAACCCGAACGAGTCAGCGAAAAACTGCATCAACACATGTTCTGGCTCGGACGAGGTGGTTCTATCACGCACGCGATTAGCGGTATCGATATCGCATTGTGGGATCTGCTCGGACAAGCAACCGGACAACCCGTCGGACGACTCCTCGGTGGACAATACATCGATCGAATCCAACCGTATGCGTCCTTGCTGATGCAAGAACCATCGAAAATGAAGGATAGCTTGGCACAAGTCAAACAGCATGGATTCCGTGCATTCAAAATCGGATGGGGCCCATTCGGTCGCCATAACGCTCAAATGGACGAATCGATCGTCGCAGCTGCCCGGGATGCTATCGGCCCCGATTGCCAACTGATGGTCGACGCCGGTGGATCCGACGCCTATTGGCACCGATCCTACAAGTGGGCAATCCAAACCGCTCATATGCTTCAAAATTACAATGTCACCTGGTTTGAAGAAGCCCTTACGCCTGATTCAATCGATGACTTCATCAAACTTCGAGAACACTCCCCAGTCCCAATCTCCGGCGGTGAGGTCCTGACCCGTCGCCAAGCATTCCTACCCTGGCTCTCCCAACGCGCCTTCGATATCGTTCAACCCGATGTCACCAAAGTAGGAGGACTCAGTGAAGAACGACGTATCGCTTGGATGGCCCAAGATTACGGAGTTGAGTTCGTTCCCCACGGTTGGAACACCGCCGTGGGACTAGCGGCCGACTTGCAACTCGCCTCCGCTATTCCAAACACCCGTTTTGTGGAATACCTAACCGGCTCCCCCTTCATCGATGAAATCGTCGAAACCCCGTGGAGTATCGATGACAACGGGTACTTGATCATACCCAAGCTACCTGGACTAGGACTTCGCCTAAACCTCGATGCAGTTGAGAAGTACACCGGTAGCTTGCAATGGCTCGCTCCCTGATGCAACGTGCGAGAACACATCCGCGATCCTACGGGCGATCGAGCGTCCCCTCGATAGCAGCTAGACTTCGCTGAACCGTCACGGCTAATTCCAAATCCTCGATGCTCTTCTTCAATCCGACTGATGCAACGTGTTTGACCAACTCGGATTCCTGGAAGACCCCGACACCTCCAAGCTCGGCTCTCGCCTTACCATCGAATCCATGCACCCAAAACCTCGGTTTCTCAATATCCCAAGGTCTTAGAAAATCGTCGCAAATAAGGGATGCTTTCGTACCTGCGATCTCGATCCATTTGCGTCCCGTGGCTTCATATCCACAATCCCAACTCGCGATGAGACTTCTGTGAGCCACACTCTGCCGTGATGCCAGCGCGGCAAGCTTGGAACGTTTTAATCTCGCGATCGACTGAACTTGATACCAGGCGGACTCATTCGAGTCCGTCACACGTGTTCCATCAGACTGCACGGTGTCGATTTCGAAACCGGTCAACCATGCCGTGGAGTACACACAGTACCAGCCTAAGTCCAGTAAACATCCTCCACCCATCGCCGAGGAAGAACGATGGTCTTGGCGTTCAAGAATACCGCCAACACTGCAAGCAACACTTACTCGGCATATCTCACCGAGCTCTCCACCATCAATAACATCGCGCATCTGAACTGAACGAGGATGATGTGGAAACGCAGTCGCATCGACCAATACATTTCCAGTCTCCTTAACAACCGCAAGGATCTCGTCGGCTTCCTCAGGCCCAATGGCCAAAGCCTTCTCGCACAATACCCTTTTACCAGCCCTCAGCGCGGCAATCGCCCAATGACTGTGCATCGAGGGTGGAAACGCAATATAAACCGCATCGATATCGGAGCGATCGATCGCCTCATTGAAATCTGTTGTGCCGTCCTGTACTTCGAACCGATCCTGCCAGTCCTGGAGTTTGCTCGGATCTCGGCCTGCACCCACCACCACCTCATGACCTGCGGCCCGAACCGCTTCGACCATCCGATGGGTAACACGCCCTATTCCGAGAAAAGCCCACTTCATTACATCGATGCCGGTACAAAGAACCAGAGAATAGTAAGCACTGTACAGATCGTGTAAGCAACGAAAAGGCTTGGACGAAACACTCTCAATGGCACATTCGAGGCACTCTTCGAGTACAGAGTACTCAACACTCTCCAATAGTATCCCGCAGCAATTACCGCGTTGAAGGCCATCAGCACGCCCATCACGAGGCTCATGGAATCAACGCGACGATCGGAAACAACTCCGACGAACACCATGAACTTCGCCCAGAATCCAGCGGTTAAAGGAAGTCCAATCAAGCTGATCAAGGACACAGTAAGTCCGATCGATGCCGCAGGTCGTCGATAGAACATTCCAGCGAGATCGCCCACCAAGTGCGACTTACCACCCGCTGCCTCGATCTCACCCAAGCATGCGAACAATCCTAATGTCATCGCAGCATACGCAGCCAAATACGAAAACAAGACGTTCGCACTCGCGTCCTGACGGATCAATGCCACCAAAGCCAAAAGCAAGTAGCCAGTATGAGCGACGCTAGAATAAGCCATCATCCGCCTAAGGTTGTTCTGAGCAACAGCAAGCACGTTACCGATGCACATCGTCAAAGCCGCACAAGCCAACAAAACAGGGATGATCACCCCGCTAGCTCCTTGGTTCAAAGTTCCCGACCCTGCCAATCGGATCAAAGCAACGAACCCAGCTACTTTAGGTAAGTAACTCATCGCTCCAGCCAAGGTAACGCTCGTCCCATCAAAGACATCTGGTGCATAAAAATGGAACGGGACAGCAGTAATACGGAATGCCAAGCCGCACATCGCAAGAAGCAACCCCAGGGCCATCAGACGCTTGCCTTCCCCAAACCCAGCCTGAATCACCATCAGATTCGTCGATCCACAGAACCCGTACAAGTAGCTTGCACCAAGCAAGAAAAAGCAAGATGCAAAGGCAGACAACATAAAGTACTTCAAAGATGCTTCCATCCCTACGTTGTCCGCTTTGACGATACCAAGCAACACATAGGTCGGAATGCTCACCAACTCCAGTCCCAAGAACAATGACACGAGATCGTTCGAAGCCCCAACAATGGGAATAGCAGCGAGGATAATCAACAAAGCCCCGTAGTATTCAGCCAACCGCCCTTTGGGCGCCGTCGACCACGACATCAAAATCAAAATCAGTCCACCGAGAAACGAAAGCCGCTCCGACGCTAACGCAGTGCCATCAAAGCGAAACAGCCCGAAATCATTTGGGGCTATTTGTGGTACCCCCCGCCAAAAACTGCAGAGCATCGCGAGCATCAAGCAGATTAACGAGGCCGCCGCGAACGACGATCTCTGCGAATGAACGTCATGCCGTTCTCCACTGCGACCAAATACCGATGCACTCATCACCAGCGAACCACCCAGCAATAACACGATCTCGGGGGTCAAGTGGCCGGCAGCAGCCTTTATGCTTTGTATGGCATCCACAGTATTCTCTCGCTCTCTTCTTACTCTCTCGCTAACCTAACTCTGAATCATCCATAGTCGAAAGACCACGGACATGCCAAAAAACTACGGAGCAGTCAAAAAACTACGGAGCAGCGGTACTCACTGCCAACTCATCCATCTTCGGATGAGCTTGCTTGGAAACCGGTTCGACCCACGTCGCTAGACGATCAGTATCTGGCTGAAACAACTTCATCGTCCTCATCGGAAACAATCCGATATAGATGCACAAGACCCCTACAGCAACAAGCGGCATCCACTCTAGCTGCGATAAATCCTTCGATCCAAGTGGATACTGGTGCAAGTCAACCGCTTGGCCGTTGCTACCGAATAACAAACGCTGAACAATCTTTAATCCATACCAGGCGCCGAGTACCGTTCCGAGTACCGCAATCGCCACCAGCGTGCCACACACTCTCATCATGCCAGACATCGTCAGCAATTCACCAACGAATCCGTTGAGACCTGGCAACCCCGCTCCCGCAAGTGTAAAGAACACTAAAAGGACGGCTAGCTTGGGATACTGTGCAGCCATTCCGCGATCCTCTACAGCCAACGAGATCGTCCCCCGTCTTGCTTCCAACATCGCGAGGATCCAAAACATCGCTGCGGTAATCAAACCGTGGTTGAACATTTGCAAAGCCGCACCACCTAACCCCTCTTTGGTCAAACTCATCAATCCCAAGGTGATGAACCCGACGTGTGAGAGCGAGCTGTAAGCCAACACATGTCGCAAGTTATCCTTGCTCAATGCAATCAGCGCCCCGTAGACAATCGCAATAGCCCCGAGCGATCCAATCACGATCTGGGCTTCATGCGAAAGTGCAGCCGGTGTCAAAGGAATGACAATTCTCAAAATCCCATACAAACCGAGCTTCGCAACAACAGATGCAATCAGCGACGTTGTGTTCGGATGGGCTGCCGCATAGGTCATCGGCAACCAGGTATGCAAAGGCAACACCGCAAGCTTGATACCAAAGCCAAGCAACAGCAACCAAACCGTCCATGAGTCATGGGAAGTCACTGCCGTCGAGGACTTCATGGCTGTGGAGGCGATCACCGATAGATCGGGTAATGACACCGTCGAGGAGTGGCCATAGCCAACCGGCGAGACTGCCAATGAGATCAATCCAATCACCATCGGAATACTACCCGCCAACGTAAACAGCAAGAATCGTCGAGCAGCCGCTGCTGGCGCTGGTCCATTCCCCCAACCTTGAATCAACAAGATCAACGGGATCAAAACCGCTTCAAAAAACAAGTAAAACGACAACAAGTCCATAGCGAGAAACACACCCATCAGCATCGATATCGAAGCGAGCATCAAAGCGATGTAGTTCGACGTACGCTCGCGGATTTGATAGCTTGCCAACAAGACCGTGAAGAAGCCAACGACTCCGGTCAGCAAAACCATAAGGGCAGAAATCCCATCGGCGCCAAACATCAGCCGCCACTCGATGGCTTGCCCGCCAACCGATACAGGCAATGCGATCCGCAGTGCCTCCGGTGCGAATTCCAATCTCGGGGCAATCGAACCTGCTCCGTTATCAATCAGCGGTGATTGATGGACTTGCACCACCAACCCAATGCTCAGCAAGAGGGTTAGCAACGCGGCAAACACCCCGAAGGGAACCATTGACTTGGCACGAACTCCCGAGCTGAATATCACAAGTGATGCAGCAAGAGGAACCAAGACGAGAAGTGGGATCAAGATATTCATGGTTACCAATTCGCTCTCGTAACAATCCAAATCGCTACCGCAGCAATACCAACCGCAGTAAGGAAACTGTAAGACGGGATCCGCCCGGTCTGCACCCTTTGCCCAGCCAATCCTAATACTCTTGGCAATCCAGCGACAGCTTCGGTGATCGCACCTACCACTTGAGTGTCAAACCACTCCAGCAAGCGACTCACCCAAAGCATCGGTTCGACGATCAGACGGGTGTAAAGCCAATCGATGTAAAGCCGATTCTTCCCGAAGTCTGCAATAGCTTTGAGTAGACCATCCGTCGATGGGCTTCGTCGAGATAAACCGTATCCCGCAACCACACCTGCAATCGCGATCAACGAAGAGGTTACCAACAACCACATCGGTTCGTGATGCTCATGATGATGCAACAATGGAGTCTTCGAAACATAATCATTGATTCGTCCGGTCGGTCCAAGCAATCCACCGACGACCACCGCACCAACAGCTAACACCGCCATCGGTACCAACATCACCGCACTTGCTTCATGCGCATGATGCCCTGCCGCCGCTGGAATCTTTTCGACTCCATGGAACGTTTTAAAGTATGCCTTCGATGTGTAAGTAGCCGTCAACAAGGCGGTAACGAAACCGACCCCAAGAAGCATGGTGAAGTGACTGCCGACCATCGTGTCAGTACTCGCCTCAGCGATCACACCCAACACGCCGTCCTTGCTGAAAAATCCGGAAAGCAACGGTACGCCAGCCAAAGCGGCCGCGCCGATCGCAAACAAGATGTTCGTCTTGGGCAAGACCCGCTTGAGCCCAGAGAACTCACGCATGTCGATAACATCACCCATCGCGTGCATCACATTCCCAGCAGATAGGAACAACAGAGCCTTGAAGAACGCATGCGTGACCAAGTGAAACATTGCCGCGACAACAGCGACCGTCATCAAGTCCTTCACCGCACCGGTTCCTAGGGCCATGAAGAGATAACCGAGTTGACTTACCGTTGAATAAGCAAGTACTCGCTTCAAATCGTCTTGATAGAGCGCCATGATTGCCGCGATCAAGGATGTGATTCCACCCAGCCAAGCAACTGTGATCAGCACCGAGGGTGTCAGTGTCGTAAGTGGAGCTAGGCGGGCCATGAGGTAAACCCCAGCGGTCACCATCGTTGCCGCGTGAATCAATGCAGATACCGGCGTTGGGCCTTCCATCGCATCGGGCAACCACACATGGAATGGAAACTGGGCTGATTTACCAATCGCACCGATCATCAATAGAAAACCGACCAATGTAAGTAGTTCGCCGTGCTTTGAAGCGATCACAGGCACCGCATCGAAGATCGTTTGAAAATCCAATCGAGCGAACCAATCCTTACCTGCACCGACATCCGTGAATCCGATGGCATAACTCAAAAGCATAATGCCAAACAAGAACGCGGTATCCGCTATTCTGTTTACCAAGAAAGCCTTGGTCGCGGCCCTCGCCGCAGACGGCTTGCGAAACCAAAAACCAATCAACAGATAACTGCACGTTCCCACACCTTCCCAAAACGCATACATCATCAGCAGGTTGTGAGAAAGCACCAGCATCGTCATCGAAAAGACGAACCCGCAGAACACTGCAAAGTACCTTGCGTACCCCGGATCGCCATGCATGTAGCCCTTCGAATAAATCGCAATCATTGCCGAGATCGACGTTACCACCGATAGCAATGTCAAGCAAAGCGTATCGATTCGCAACGTCAGGTTCAGGTTCACACTACCTATTTCCAAATAGCGATACCCTTGAGCGAGTGCAAAGCCTGTTTCGCTGGACGCAGCATTCCATTGAAACAACATTGCTACGGCAGCGACTGCTGAAATCAAGAGAGCTCCGATCGCTGGAACATGGGCGATTCGCGTATCCCCGCGAAACGACAAAACCGCACAAACCAAACATCCGATGAGCGGAGCGATTGGAACTAACCAAGCAAACAATTCAAAATTTGACACGTTATTTCACCTCCGCAGTACCGGCACTCGCCCCGGACATTTTCTCAGACGAAATCCCTGCACTTGTTTGCAACCCTCCGGATATCGGCCGGTTCAAAGGATCAAGACCCGCCGGGGTAAGAGGCGGATAGTGCTCCTCTTGCTCCAATCCCTCGTAATCCTCATCGAGCGACTTGGGCATAATCGTTTCGCTAAGTTCGTCCCAAGCTTTTACATCCAAGGTTGGCTTGCGTCGGAACAGCGACACGACCATCGCCAACGCAATAGCGGCTTCGCAAGCTGCGATCGTTAAAACCATCACGGCAAATATCTGCCCTTGGTAGTTGTGATGGACTTTTGAAAACACGATCAAATTCAAACTCACTCCAGAGAGCATCGTCTCCAGCGAGAGAAACATCAGGATCAAAGATCG
>Ga0315899_10006528_pt1 | contig 12574 bp, 8 predicted proteins | sample LakEriMetagenome_2_FD_203518 | JGI IMG/M metagenome (GOLD analysis project Ga0315899, IMG submission 203518) | Freshwater fungal communities from buoy surface, Lake Erie, Ohio, United States - Buoy 4 MA112 | ecosystem: Environmental > Aquatic > Freshwater > Lake | place: USA: Lake Erie, Ohio...
GGTTCGACCATTCTCACCTGGGAGGGAGTTATGCAGGGCAAGTCGGCCAGCTCTGGGCTGGATCCGCTCCTTGTCCTTGAGCACCACATCGCCCAATCCAAGCATCTGGGGGTTCTCGGCAATGCGCTCCTGCACCCAGCGCTCGGTGAGCTCAGGATGACTCTTGAGCGACATCTTGGAGAGTGCCTGGTATTTCATTCCTTAAGAATATCCATCATAAGCGATCAAGCAGTTAGAAGCTGAGTGAGGGTTTCCGGAGCAGACCATCTAGCAACGTCTGATATCGACTCAACAAGGTTGAAATCTTCATCAGACCATACATCAGCAGAGTCATCGATCAAGGAGATGAAAGATAGAGGCTCAGGTGAAGCCTTGTATTGACTGAGGTCATACCAAGAGGCGACGGCACTTTTGGTAATTTGCTGAGCCGCAGAGCGGCTCCCGGAGGAGAGGACCGAAATCAAGGAACTCTTTTGTGGTGCGCTTACCTGAAAATCAATCTTCCAGTTCTTGCCCGATCGGCCGATCAATCTTTTGTTCCGCTCAAATGGCAAATGTAGCTCCTGAAGAAAGTCTGCCACTTCATCGCTGACAGATTCGACTGGTCGTAGCCTTGATGTAAAAATGAGATCAGAAACGCGCACTGCTGCCTGACTTACACGCATGATCGCATCGGCAAACTCAGCAGGCTCATTGGAGCGCGCCTTCAGCATGCCCCTGAAGAATTCAACACCATGGGTTTGTGCAATATCGCTGATCAAGCCTGCTTGCTTCGGAGATCGCTTTGCTGAAAGGGTGTTGGAGTTCAACCACCGAACCGTTTCTCCCAAGTCGGAAACAGTTGTAACGCCTTGATGGGCACTCTTGAGAAAAAGATCAATAAAATCTCAATCAGGATACAAGTAAGGTGTTCGTACGCGAACGAAGTCGCCACTCACAGAGCATTCGAACATTGGCCCTAAGCCGCTTCTGATGGCTGTGCACACTGCACTTGCGGTGTTGTCATGCGCGGTGCTCATAAGAACAGATCACCTTGAACTGGGGGTGGTGGATGCATTCGACCGTTGTGCTGGATCGTAGCTTCTTGGCAAAATTCCTGCCAAGCTTGTATTGGATTGTCAGGAGTTGCGGTGATGTCTTCAGGTTCATAGGCCCTTTTGTCTTTAAACTCTTCGGACCATCGATGTTTGTGAGTGTCTCCAACTCTCCCGCCATCAGGATTTTTATGGCCCTTACCGAGGTCAAGGGCGTAAATCCGGCCCGATGTCTTTGATATCAGAGCATAGGATATTGATGGCACAAGTGGATTGTAAGTACCCTTCATAAAGAGAGGCCATCCGCCAGCCGTTGCAATCTCTACTTTGAACTCAAGGCTTGGGGAATGATCTTCATCTTCTTGCCACACGATGTCTCCCTCGATTAACTTCGTGCAATCCCTAAGGATGGCATCAAATTCGGCATCGCTAAGAGGCACGGCTGTTGGACTGATGCACCTCCAGAACCCTAGGAGACTCCCGCGCGTAACCAAGGCACAACTGCGAGGTGCTGGACCGGGCTTTGCGAGGGCTCTTGGTCCCACTCCTGCCTGACCAGGCTCCCTGCCCTTAAGTCCAGCTCCTGCTGACGATCCGCCGCCCCTTGCTCCCCTCGGTTGTAGCCAGCGAGCTGGATCAGGTCGCTACCGACGCCATCCGCACCGCCTTCCGACCCACCACGCCGCGCTTCCAGCCGCACGTATGTATTCATTGCTACTGTTCACCCATGGAGCGAGCTGCAGCACGTTTTTCATTCAAAGAGGCTCTAGCGCTGCTCCCCCGCAGCGCCCCTCTGGGGGTGGATCTCCTCGCGGCTCATGGGATCTCGGCCAAGCGTGCCTCTGCACTGGTGCGATCGGGATGGCTGCAGCGGCTCGGCCGCGGTGCCTACCAGCTTCCCGGCGACACGCTGAGCAGGGAAAGCTGCCTCGCTTTTCTGGCTCAGCAACTGCCGGGGGGTCATGTAGCCGCCAAAACGGCCCTCGCCTGGCAGGGAGTTCGCCACAACCTCTCCTACCGGGAAACCGTGGTGCTCTGGGGCGATCAGCCAGCTCGCCTGCCCAGTTGGCTGGAAGGCGTGTTGCGGGTGCGCTACCGGGTGGCTCATATCTTTGATTCCGATCTGCCGGCGGGCCTCGGCCTGGCACCCCTAACCGGTGGCCATCCAGAGCTGCCTGTCTCCAGTCCTGAGCGGGCCCTGCTTGAGCTACTCAGTGAAACCGGCAGCTTCGAAAGCCTGGAGGAGGTGCGCCAGCTGGTGGAGAGCACGCGAAACCTGCGGCTGCCACTGCTGGATCAACTGCTCAGCCACCTCAGCCGCATCAAGGTGGCGCGCCTCGCCGCCCTCCTCGCTGGTGAGCTCGCGTTGCCCTGGGCAGAGCTTGCCCAGCAGCACAGCCGCCGCCTCGGCGGTGGCCGCCGCTGGGTGGCCGTTGGTCGCACCGGGGAACGGCTCGATCTGGCGGCCACACGATGAACAGCGCTTACATCGCCACGCGAGCTTTGATGCGTTTCGCTCGGGTCACGACAAAAGATCGCCCCTCTGCTGTGCTGCGGATCAGCACATCGGCGGGCAGGTCAAATTTCTCCACCAGCTTTCGGATCATGGCCAACGACAGCGGGCGTTGTTTGTTCATCACCTCTGAAATGCGTCCGCTGCTACCGATCACGCCCTCCAGATCTTTGCGCGAGAGACACTGTTGCTCCAGAACGAACTCAATCGCCGCAATCGGATCAGGTGGGCTGATGGGGTAATGCTTGGCCTCATAGTCGTTAACCAAAACTGTCAAAACCTCCAGTCGGTCCCTTTCCGGGCTGCCTGCTGCGGCATCCAGGCAGCGGTCGATGTCTTGAAGGGCAAGCTCTTAATCGGCTTCGTTGTGAATGGGTTTGATGGGTTGCTCAGCATCACCATGGCCCGACTCCCAGAACTGAACCAAGGTCCGCTTGGCAATGATGCGCACGTCACGTTGCAGCTCGTCCCATTTAGGGGAGGAGGAGGCTCTGGCGTCGAGCGGGTTCCGGGTATGCGTGGAATGCAAGGTTCAGAACCATTGGCGGTGCTGGGATCCCGCCTAGCCTGGGGGTGCAGATCCGCAGCATCCCTTGCTCCCCTCCGTTGTCGCCAGCGAGCTGGAGCAGGTCGCTGGCGACGCCATCCGCACCGCCTTCCACCCCACCACGCCTGGCTTCCGGGGGCTGATCGATCGCTTTCTGGCGGATCGCGAGCGCTTGATCAAGGGCCCCTACGTGTCGATCGCCCTGCCGTTCCACCAAGGCAGGCGATCTGACTGGTTTCCTGAGTTACGGCTGCCCTTCCAACCCTGGCGGCACCAGGAGCTGGCCTTCCAGCGGCTAAGCCCCGGCTCACCCCAGAACACCCTGGTGGCCACCGGCACCGGCTCGGGCAAGACGGAGGCCTTCCTCTACCCCTGCCTGGAGCACTGCCGCCTGGCACAGCTGGTCGGCCAGCCCGGCGTCAAGGTGATTCTCATCTACCCGATGAATGCCCTGGCCACCGACCAGGCCAAGCGCATCGCCCGCCTGATCCACACCATTCCAGCCCTCTCGGGCCTGCGCGCCGGCCTGTACATCGGCGACCAGGAGGAGCAGAGCGCCATCGCCATGGGGCCCGAGCAGGTGATCACCGATCGCGACACCCTGCACAAAGCCCCGCCCGATCTCCTGCTCACCAACTACAAGCAGCTGGATTACTTGCTGCTTCAGCCCCACGTGCAAGGGCTCTGGGCCCATAACGGCCGGTCATCAGACGGCAGCAGTGTGCTCCGTTATTTGGTGGTGGATGAGTTCCACACTTTCGATGGCGCCCAGGGCACCGACCTGGCCTGTCTGATCCGCCGCCTGCGCGATCGCCTCCACTGCCCCGGAGATGAGCTGATTTGCGTGGGCACCTCCGCCACCCTCGGCGATGCCGACTCCCAGGTGGAAATGCTCCACTACGCAAGTCAGATCTTCGGGAGTGGCTTTGATCGTCTCAGCCTGATCCAGGAAGACCGGCTGAAACCGGGGGAGTTCTTCGAGAATACGGCCTATGCCGACCCCGAGCAGGGGTTGTTGCTAGTGCCGCCTCCCAGTCCGGATCAGCAGGCCCAACTAGATCCCAACACTTACGGATCCGCCAGCACCGGGGATCTGGATGGCAACCAGGCCGATGCAGTGCGCCTCGCCTACCTGGCTGCCCAGGTGCCGCTCTGGTTCGGAGGCGAGTTCCCCCTGCCCGCGAGCGGGGTTCTGAACGAACTGCCCTGGCGGATTGAGCTAGGCCGCCAGCTGGGGCGCCTGCCGGCGGTGCAGAACCTGGTGCGCCAGGCCCACACGTTTTGCTCCTTCAAAGAGCTGCTGGAGCGCTTTGCCCGCCAGCTAGGCATCGATGGCCGCTATCCGCTGCCCTTTCGTGTGTTGCTGCTTGATTCCCTCCTCGCCCTGATGGCCCATGCCCGCGGCCCCACCGGCCAGAGCTGGGTGCAGCTGCGCGTGCAGGTCTGGCTGCGGGAGCTCAAGCGCATGGTCGCCACCGTTGGTCCCATGCCCGAGCTGGTCCACTCCGACGACCTCGACAGCAACGACGGTGATCACCATCTGCCGGTGGTGCACTGTCGCGACTGCGGCGCCACTGGCTGGACCTCCACCCTGCTGCACCAGAACTCCTGTCAGCTCGATCCGTCCCGCAACCTGCGCAACTTCTATCGGGCCTTCTTTGCCCGTGATCCGCTGGTTCAGGTGGTCTTCCCGCTGCGAGCCTTACCTGCAGACGGCACCCCGAACCAGCCGCTCTCGGATCAGGAGCGGTTGTTCTGCACCGACTGCCTCACCATTCAGGATCCCGCTGACAAGCGTTCCACGCTCACCCAGGCGACGCCCTACTGCCAGAGCTGCTCCAGCACCAATCTGCTCGTGGTGGAGGTGCCAGTGGCCACGGTGCGAGACCGCCATAACCACCTCCACTTCAGCTCCGATTGCCCGTACTGCAGTGCCCATCAGAGCCTGCTACTGATCGGGGCCACTGCCGCCAGCCTCACCAGCACCTGGTCGTCCTGTCTTTTTGCCTCCAGCTACAACGCCGATCGCAAGCTGCTCACCTTCTCCGATTCGGTGCAGGACGCCGCCCATCGCGCTGGCTTCATCTCGGCTCGGGCTTACCGCACATCTTTCCGCACCGCTCTCACCCGCACGGTGCAGCGCAGCCCGGCAGTACTTGATCTGCCATCCCTGCAGATGGCCTTTCTGCAGTACTGGCGCCAGCAGCTGCCCAATCCCGTCGATTTCGTGGCCACCTTCCTGCCATCCGATCTGGAGTGGATCAAGGAATGGGCCGAACTTGAGCAAACCGCCCAGCCGCTGCTGGCGCCAGACAACCCACTGCTGGAGATCGTCGAGAAACGCCTGGGCTGGGAGCTGATGGCGGAATTCGGCTACCGCTCTCGACTGGGCTCCTCGGTGGAGCAGGCCGGCGTGTTGGCTGCCGCCATCAACCCCGAGCGGTTGGATTCCTTGATACCGCCGCTGCTACAGCAGCTGCGCAACGACCTCGAGCCCCTACGCCAGCTCACAAACGACACCCTGCACCGCTTTCTGCTGGGCTGGTTGCAACACCTGCGCCAGCGCGGGGCCCTACCGGTGCCGGAGATGCTCGTGCTCAAAGGTGGTGTGAGTGATTACATCACCAGCGGCGGAAGCAAGACCTTCCCCTTCTGGCAGGTTCGTCACCTCCCCAACATCGGGCCCGCTTCCAATAAGCCGATCTTTCTCACATCTTCCCGTGGCAAAGGAAACTTCGAGCAGCTGGCGAGCCTCAAGGGCCGGCCCACCTGGGCCATGGGCTGGTTGGCCAAGAACCTCGGCCTTCCCGTGCCTCAAGACGAGGCGGCGGAGTGGATGGCGATCGCCTTGCAGGCGCTGGTCGCCGCCCTGGAGGCCGGCGGCATCCTCCAGGCCATGCCGACAGGCCAACGCGGTGAGCAGATCTGGGGACTAACCCCCAGTGCAGTGCAGATCACGGCCCAGGTCACCACCCTGCGCTGCAGCCTCTGCAGCGATGGCCAGACCATCCCCCTCGACCATCGCGCCAGCTGGGAGGCGATGCCCTGCCTGGTGAACGGCTGCCAGGGCCACTACAACGTGGACGCAGAGGGCGGTCTGCCCCTTTACCGCCGTCTGTATGCCGCCGGCCAGGTGCACCGGATCATTGCCCGGGAGCACACCGGCCTGCTCACCCGCCAGGACCGGGAGCGGCTGGAGAATCAGTTCATCCACGACGGCCCGCGAAGCCATCCCAACCTGCTCTCGGCCACCTCCACCCTGGAGATGGGCATCAACATCGGCGATCTCTCCACCGTGCTGCTCTGCTCGGTGCCGCCGGAGCCGGCCAACTACCTGCAGCGCATCGGCCGGGCCGGGCGCCGCGATGGCAATTCCCTGGTGGCCGCCATCGTCAATGGCACCCCCCACGACCTCTACTTCTACGGCGAGCCCAGTGAGATGCTCCAGGGCCGGGTCACACCCCCTGGCTGTTATCTCGATGCCGGCGCCATCCTCAGCCGTCAACTGGTGGCGTTCACCCTGGATCGCTGGGTGCTCAGTGGCATCGCCACTGATGCCCTGCCCCGCCGACTCAGGGCGGCCCTCGATGCGGTGGAGCTCTCCGACTGGGAGGTGAAGCGCCAGCGTTTTCCTTTCACCTGGCTGGAGTGGACTCGCCACCACCAGAACGCCCTGATCGACGATTTCCTGGCCTTGTTTGACCACGACACCGTCAAGGAGCCCTGCCGCCAGCAGCTGCGCCAACACCTGCTCGCTGAAGGAGAGGCCACTCCGGAATTTCACCGGTTCCTGGTGCTGCGCCTAGAGGCCCTTTGTGCCGAACGGCGGCGCCTACTCAACGAGGGCAAACGGCTCGCCAAACGCTTTCGCCAACTCGCCTCAATCCCGACCGATTCCCTGTTGGAGGCCCAGAGAGAGGAGAAGGAGGAGGTGGTGCGCGAGCAACGGGCCTACGCCGACCTTCGCAAAGACCTGGAGAATCGGCTCCTACTGCAGATGTTGACCGATGAGGGCTTCCTGCCCAACTACGCCTTTCCGGAAGCTGGCGTGACCCTCAAATCGGTGCTTTGGCGCCGCCTCACCCGTAAGCCCCAGGCTGGCCGAACCAGTGAAGACCTCAATCCCCTGAGCTACGAGCGGCCGGGCAGCGTTGCCATCCGGGAGCTAGTCCCCGACAGCACTTTCTATGCCCAGGGACGCCGAGTCAAAATTGATCAGATTGATCTGGCCCTCAATCCGATCGAGCGCTGGCGTTTCTGCCGCGCTTGCAGCTACAGCTGCCAGGAAGGAGAGCAGGGCTTCCAGCAGCAGACCTGCCCTCGCTGCGGCGATGCCAATTTCTGCGACGCCCATCAGGTGAAGGAGATGGCGAAGCTGCGCCAGGTGATCGCCACCAGCGACGACGCCCACACCCGCATCGCCGACGACCGCGACGCGCGCAGCTCCACCTTCTTTCAACGGCAGCTGCTGATCCTTCCCGATCTCAACCGCGTTGAGACCACCCTGGCAATCGACGATGCCGAATTTCCCTTCGGGGCGGAGTTCATCGCCTCCACTACTTTCCGCGAGATCAACTTCGGGGCACTCAATCCAGTCGGCAATGGCCACCAGATCGCCGGCCAGCAGTTCCGCGTACGCGGCTTTGAGATCTGCAGCGGCTGCGGAAAGGTGCTCTCAGGCCCCCCCGCCGCGAAGCAGCACGCCTACAGCTGCCGTTACCGCGACACCCCCGACAACGCCAAGGCCCGCAAGCTCCTGTTCATGTACCGGGAGTTCCAGTCAGAAGCCCTGCGCTTCCTGCTGCCCGATCGTCAATTCTGGGACGACAGCGGCCAAAGCAGCTTCCAGGCCGCGCTGCGATTGGGACTCAAAACCCACTTCAGCGGCAAGGTGGATCACCTCCAGCCGGCAGTGTCCAGCGAACCCCAGAGCCCAGCAGGGGCGGGCACCAGCAACGGTGGGTCGAGCAACCAGCGCAAGACTTTCCTCTACCTCTACGACTCCATCCCAGGCGGCACCGGCTATCTGCGTCAGCTGGTGGAGCACAGCGGTGAGCGGTTGCGGCAGGTGTTTGAGGCCGCCCGCGAAGTCATGCAGACCTGCTCCTGCAACGACGGCTGCTACCGCTGCCTGTTTGCCTATCGCAGCCGCTATGAGCGTGATCGCATCAGCAAGGCCCGGGCGTTGGATCAACTCCAGGCACTGCTCAGTCGCTGGGCACTTCTGCAGAGCAGCCGCCGCAGCCTCACCGCCGTCACGATCACTACCAAGGTGGAGAGCGAACTGGAGGATCGTTTCCTCGACGCGCTGCGGGAAGGCCTGGGAGCGCCTCCCGGCATCGCGATCAAGCTCACCGCCGACACCTGGCGCGGCGAAACCGCTTTTCACCTGCGGGTCAACCAGGTCAACTGGATCATCCAATCCCAGGTTCAGCTTGGCCATGAGCAAGGAATCGACGAACCCTCGCGCTGTGATTTCCTGATCACCCCCACCACCGGCGGCAAGCCGATCGCCGTCTACACCGACGGCTGGGACTATCACCGCGGCCGACTGGCGAAGGATGGACGCCAGCGCATGGCACTGCAGCGCTCCGGTCGCTACCGCTTCTGGTCCCTCTGCTGGGACGACGTGGTCGGCCGGCCCAACGGGCCTGCCGATCCCCTGCCCGTCAATGGGCTGCAGCAGGGTCTGACACCGAGCTTTCGCCGCGACCCAGCCGCCTTTGCGGAGCAATGGTTGGCCCGCTCACGCTTCCCCGCCGCCGAGCTTCCACCTGCGGCCGAGAGCGATCTACTGCCCCGCGATCTGCGCTGGGTGCAGGAGACCAACAGCTTCCAGCACCTGATCGCCTACCTCAGCCTCCCAAGTGAAGTCAGTCGCACTACCGCCTGGGAGGGCCTGGCTCACACCTTCTGCCTGGCTCAGATGGGCCAGGACATCAGCCAGGGCATGCCAGCTGAGTTCCAGAGTCCTCTGGAAAGTTTGGGCATCACTCGGCACCTTGAGACGTGGCGGCCCGAGCGCGAGCGCGGCCAAGCCGGCCAGTGGCTGGAGCATTCACCCGGTTTTGGCGTTCTCACCTGCATCGACCTGGGTGGGCACATGGCACGCCACCGCGATGCCAGCTTCCGGGCGCTCCATCTCGATCCCACTGCCGTTGCCGCCGATGCGGAACAGCAACAGGTCTGGCGCGAGTGGTTGCGTCAGGGCAACCTCTTTCAATTCCTACCCCACATGCTGCTAAGTACAGCTGGCTTCACGGGAACCGAGATCGACAGTGTCGATTTCGTTGAGAGTTCTGCCGTTGCCGTACGCCCAGAGGCGGGTGAGTCGGCAGGGGCTCCCCAGCCCTCAACGGCCTGGGCCGAGAGTCTGAGCTTTGCCGCCAACCACGCCAAAAATTGCCTTGAGCTGCTCGTGGCTCTGCAATCCAAGCTAGACCCCATGGGTGTCCACCCTCCGGAATTTGGCTATGAACTAGAGGGGCCGCGCGGTGAATCCTGCGAGGAGTTAGAGATGGCTTGGCCCGCCCACCAGGTGGCGGTGGTGCTCGATGACAGGCTGGAGGCACCACCAGAAGGCTGGAGCCTGTTCCCCATCGACACCCCAGCCGAGGTCGTACTGGCCGCAATTCAGCTATGAGCCATCCACCCCTGCGCGTCGCCGCCTCCCGCGGCTTCTTCAAGGCGCTCAATGCCCTGCCAGATCGGGGTCGGGCCAAGGTGCACAAGTTCATCGTGCAGTTCATGGATGAGCCCACCGGCACGGGGCTCAACTACGAGCGCATCAATGGCAGTCGCGACTCCCAACTGCGTTCCCTGCGGGTGGATCAGGACTACCGCTGCATCGTCCGCGCTCCAGAGAAGGGCAGCACTTACGTGCTCCTCTGGGTCGACAAACACGACGATGCCTATGCCTGGGCTCGACGCAAGGCCTGTCAGGTCAATCGTGTCTCCGGTGCCCTGCAGATCGTCGACGTAGAAGCGGCGGAGCAGTCGGTGGGCGATGCGATCAGCGCCGGCGTGGAGCAGGCCCTAACCGACATGCCCCAAGCCCCGGAGGCGCTCTTCTCAGGCATTTCGGATGACGATCTCACCAGGCTTGGCGTTCCTCCGGCCCTACTGCCTTCGGTGCGTGCACTTCGCCATGAAAACGACTTGGCACTGCTGTTGGAATGGCTGCCAACGGAGTGCGTCGATGCTCTCATCCTTCTAGCCGATGGCCGAGGTCTGGCAGAGGTGCTGGTGGAACTGGATAAGGACGCTGGTGGTGAGGTCGATCCCGACGATGTCGACAAGGCCCTTGATCGAATCGACAGCCAGGGGGAGTTTGTCGTTATCACCGCTGACGAGGCGATGGAAGCGATGCTCTCGGCGCCGATGGAGCAATGGCGCGTCTTCCTCCATCCCACCCAGCGCCGGCTGGTGGAACGGCATTGGAGCGGCCCGGTGCGGGTGCTCGGTGGCGCCGGCACCGGCAAGACCGTGGCGGCGATGCACCGCGCCCGTTGGTTGGCTCAGCAGATTCTGAACGGTGACGAAACGGGCCGCATTGATCGGGTGCTGTTTACCACCTTCACCCGCAACCTGGCCACCGACATCCGCAGCAACCTGGCCAAGATCTGCACGCCCCAGCAGCTGCAGCGCATTGAGGTCACCCACCTCGATGCCTGGGTGAGCAGCTATCTGCGCAGCCAGGGCCTGAAGATCCGCCAGTTCGATAAAGAGGCCAGGGCTGCGGCCTGGAATGTCGCCTGGCTGGTGGCCGACCCCGCCCTCGGGCTCGATCAGCGCTTCTACGAGGAGGAGTGGAAAGAGGTGGTGCTGCCCCAAGGATGCACCACTCTCGATGAATACCTGACCGCCAAGCGCATGGGCAGGGGCACCCGGCTTAACCGACAGAAACGGGTGCAGATCTGGCCAGTATTTGACGCGCTGCGCTCCGAACTGCGACAGCGCGGACTGTGGGAGCCTGAGGAGGCCAAGCAGGCCGCTGCCGATCGCCTCCAGGCATCAGGCCAGCCCGCCCGTTATCGGGCCGTGATCGTGGATGAGGCGCAGGATCTCGATGGCGCGGGCTTCCGCCTGATCCGTGCCCTCGCCGGCCCTGAGCATGCCGATGATCTGTTCATCGTTGGCGACAGCCATCAGCGCATTTACGGCCGGCCACTGGTTCTCAGCCAGTGCGGTGTCAATGTCCGCGGCCGCTCACGCAAGCTGCGCATCAACTACCGCACCACGGAGGAAACCCGCGCCTGGGCGACCGCTGTCCTGGCGGGCTTGGCATTTGATGACCTCGATGGCGACGCCGATGGCAGCAGCGATATCCGATCCTTGCTCCATGGTGAGCCCCCCCTGATTCGCCAGTTCAGCGATCCTGCGGAGGAGCAGAGCTTCTTGTTGGAGCTGGTCAATTCCTTCCAGGACAACGGCCAGTCCCTCAGCTCCACCTGCGTCACAGCCACCAGCAGTGAAGCCGTCAAGACCCTCGCCGAACGCTTTGAAGCCGATGGCGTTCCCACCCGGGTGATCACGGCAGAGGAAGCGGATGATCCCAGTGAAAACGCCTTGCGCTTGGCCACCATGCACCGCGTCAAGGGACTTGAATTCGATTACATGCTGATCCCCGGCCTCAGCGCGGGAGTATTGCCCAACCGCCGGGTGCTTAACGAATGCCCGGACCAGATATCTAGGGACGCCTTTGAGCAGCGTGAGCGATCACTGCTGCATGTGGCCGCCACCCGTGCTCGCAAGCGCGTCGTGATCACCTGTTCAGGTGAACCTTCCCCCTATCTGCCGCAGCGATGAGACCAAGGTCCAACGAAGACCCTGCTCTCGCTAAGTCGTGTTCTGTAACAGCCTCAGCCTCAGCCTCAGCCTCAGCCGCCACCGCCACCGCCATCGACGGCGAGGCGGCTCGATTGAATCCACTCTGGCAACCGCTGGAGAGAATCCTGCAGGATAAGGTCGGAGCTGATGGCACCCCTCTCGATCCAGCAATTCGGAACTACATCCTGCTGATCACGATCCTGGTGGCTTTCCTGAAAGCTGCTATTCAGCAACTTTCGCCTCAACCGCCGGTGGTGGTGATGAGGTTCGCTGGGATTCACCCGCCACTCGGTGCCAGATGAGCGGGCATGAATTGCTTCCGCATTGGAGGCCCCTTCCTCGCTCCCCCAAGCACTACTTGCAGCCCTTGGGTGGGGGTAGCGCCGGGTTCCCGCAGTCTGCGCGGCCGCACAAGGGCTGACGCAAGCTGGCCCCCCTTAAGGCGTATTACCCGGGGATTGGTGAAGGCAGCAACCCCCTGGCCAGCCCTTGCTGCTGACCGCGCTGCGACGCTGGTCCTGCGCTGCGCCCCCGTGCTTGCAACTCGAACCTGTAAAGCGCCAGCCACCACCTCGGCAGTTCGCCTTGTTGAATCCTTGATTTCCTTGCTGGTGGCCGGCACCATTCCTTGGCGGCGGGAGTGGGACATCA
>Ga0315899_10006530_pt1 | contig 12573 bp, 17 predicted proteins | sample LakEriMetagenome_2_FD_203518 | JGI IMG/M metagenome (GOLD analysis project Ga0315899, IMG submission 203518) | Freshwater fungal communities from buoy surface, Lake Erie, Ohio, United States - Buoy 4 MA112 | ecosystem: Environmental > Aquatic > Freshwater > Lake | place: USA: Lake Erie, Ohio...
GTATTATACCACAACTTGGGACACAGTTGGTTTAGGAAAAATAAACGTCAAATATATAATAAAATGAAAATTAGAATGAGTAAAAGTTATATGGTTTATGAATTGTATGACACGATTGAAATTAACAAAGAAGATTATCCTGAATTGGAAGGTTTAACTGATGAGGAGGCTTTACAATACTTGGATGAAAATAAGTGGGATTTTAAATTGAACGATGCTGATGAAGAAAGTTTAGGTGGTGAGTTTGAGTTCAATAGAGATATTGTAAAGGATAAGTTCACACAAGAGGAATATACAATACATTTATTAAAAGAGAATTAGTATGGAATTAAATCAACCAAGAATTGACTTGAAGAAACAACCAACAGTTGTTTGTGAAAAATGTGACAGTATGTACTTTAAAGAAGTTGTTTTGATAAAAAAAGTACCGGCACTTTTAACAGGTAGTAAAGACGATACTTTAGTACCATTCCCAACTTATCGTTGTGATGACTGTGGTCATGTTAATCCTGATTTTGCGTTATTTGATGAAGGAAATAAGACTAATTTAATCCAATAATGACACACAAGGAATTTTATATATGGTTGGATGGGTTTCTAACTAATAGAAGTTGGACGGTAATCCAACAGACGGATATTGAATCTATCAAAGATAAAATGGCTGAGGTTAAAGGTGATTCTGACATTGATTGGAATTCATTAAGAACTAATAAACAAACATCCCCATTTAATCCGGTTTTTATAACATTAGGGGACGAAGATGATTTAGGTCATCCACCAAAAATAGTAATGTAATATGAAATTAAAAGAATTTGTAGAAATCGCTTTAATAGGTAAAGAAGATAGATTACATACCTTAACTGGTGTTGAAGGTATTGGTGCCTTATATGGTGCGGAATTGGAAAAATACAAGAAAATTATTAAAGAATGTGATGAATTTGCTAAATGTGATTCGTTAGATATTTTAACAATGCCGTTAGTTAAAGGTAAAAATGATAAAGTTTACACAACTGAAACTATTAAATTATCCGATTTAATGGAATTTAAAGGTAGATGTTACTTATTATCGTTATCTTTAACACCTGAAATGTATGACCCAACGCAGTTAATTAAACCTGTTAAGAATGGTGCTGCGATTGGTCCTGTTATGTATGACCCAATGACATTTGAACCTAGAAAACATATTTTATTAACTTGGTCACCTGAAATGGCTCAAGATATGGTCGGTGTGGATAATGAATCAACATTGAGAAATGATATTCATAAGTTATTGGATGATGTATTAGATAATCCTGAAGAATATAAAACTAAAGGTACGAGACATGTTTTGGTTAGAGGATTATTTGAGGTTGTTGATAAAAATGATGGGTCTGAAGTTGTTATAAATCATTACAATATTGATTTAACCGCAGGAAAAGAGGTTGGTTATTTAGCATATTATTTAGAACCTACGATGGAAAAACCTGGTGAAGTTAGTATGAATCTAAAACATAAAGTAATCCCAACACATTTAAAAGATAAATTTATTGAAGAATTGGGGACTGATGTTGCAAAGTTAAATGCTGAAGTAATTGATAAGTTTTTAGATGATAATAACGTACCAAGACCGTTTGATAATGATAGGTTAAGGGATATTTTGAAAAAAAATAAAGATGTTGAGGATAGAATGAGTGAGTTTGAAAAAAATGATAAAAGGATAAAGAATATGATTCGTAAAACCCAAATGAATAGAAACTTATGATTAAAAAGTTAGTACATTTTTCAGACCTACATATTAGGTTATTTAAAGACCACGATTTATACCGTTCAATCTTGAACGATATGTTTGACCGATTCAGAGAAATCAAACCTGATAGAATCGTATTTACTGGTGATTTGGTTCATTCTAAAAACCAAATGACACCGGAGTTAATTGAGTTTGTTGCTGAGACATTAACCGAATGTTCTAAGATTGCAAAAACAATTTTGATTATTGGTAATCACGATTTTCTTGAGAATAATATGTCAAGATTGGATGCGTTAACACCTATCATTGATTCATTGAAAAATGAGAATATTGTTTATTTGAAAAATCGTGGGGAATACGAAGATGAAAATGTTGATTGGGTTGTGTTCTCATTGATGGACCATAACATTCCTCCTGACATTGAAAAGACGGGTAGAACTAAGATTGGTTTATTCCACGGACCTATTCAAGGGTTGACAACTGACATAGGGTATAAATTTGAAAGTGGTTTTGAATCTGATAAATTCGCGGGGTGTGATTTGGTTTTATGTGGTGACATTCACAAAAGACAAGTATTCAATATACCTGGTGGTAAGAAAGCGTATATGGTTGGGTCAACAATTCAACAAAACTATGGTGAAACAATTAATAAACACGGTTTTGGGATTTATGATGTTATTTCTGATGAATATACATTTGTTGATTTGAAAAATCCAAAACCATTCTTATCTTTTAAGATAACATCATATGATGATATTTTGGAAGATGGTGAAAAATTATTAAATGTATAGTAAAATAGAGACATATAAGAATGACATTCTCAATTATTGTAAGTCAAACAATATTGAGGATGTTGACTTATTTATTAGTCAATGTTTTAAACAAGGGTTTGATATTAAGAAGTATGGGTTTTTGGGAAAATCACATAATGAAGATGAAAAACACTTAATAACTGAGGTAATTGTTGAAAAACGTATAGAAATACCTGTTGAGGTTATCAAAGAAGTTGAGAAGATAATTGAGGTGGTTAAGGAAATTCCAATTGAAACTATTAAAGAAGTTGAGAAAATTGTTGAAGTCCCTGTTGAAAAAATTGTCACAAAAATTGAATATATTAGTGACAAAACTAATGAAAATGAACTTGTGTTAAAAATACACGAGTTGGAAGAAAAAATTTTCCACTTAAATGAAGATTTGGAATTTGAAATCGAAAAATTTTCCACTAAAACACAAGAAATGGAAAATGTTTTCCAAGATAAAATGTCTAAAAAAGAAGATGAATTAGACGAACTTAGACGGAAGTTAGACGAAGTGGTAGACAAACCCAATAATAAAATGTATCTTTTACAAGAAACCTTACAGAAAATAAGAAAAGAGTTAGGCGAAAAAAATAACGAGATAAACATTTTGAAAAATAAAATAAACGAGTTAGAATCTAATAAACAGTCAATTGGTGCGGTTTATATGAGAGGGTCTAACATAAATGAAAATATATAATAAATGGGAACATTAATTTGGTTTGTTATGGCGTATGGATTCACAAACATAATGGTTTATGGGTCAATATTTGAAGGATTTAGGTCAAGAATAAAAAGATGGGGTGATAATCCATTTAACCCTATTGGGTTTTTCTTTAAATTTATATCGGGAATACTATCTTGTATGATGTGTTGTTCAACATGGGTTGGGTTTTACCTTGGATATTTTATATATTCACCAACACACGATATGTTTAATATAGTAAATCACGTATCGTGGTTTTATGATGGTTTATTGGCATCAGGTGCGGTATGGGCTATAAATTCAATAATAGAATGGTTTGAAGAAAATAGACCAAGTAATAAGTAATCAATTAATATAATATAAAATGGGAAAGAAAGCGAAAGAACACAGAAAAAAAGTTGAGGCTAGAAACAGACGTATTGCTGAAGAACGTGCTAAGTTTGAAAAAGAATACCGTAAGATTCTTGAACTTAAAAGTGAAGAATTACAAGCAAAATTTAATGACGTAGTTCAAGAAGGTATTGATGAAAAACAAAAAGAAAACCAAATTGATGATGCGGTTGTTCTTGAAGAAATTAATGACACTGAAACTGAAAATTAAACATGGAAACTATTTTGGAAACTAATATTGAAAAAATTGAAGGGTACGATAATCCATACGTTCAAGTTGTATGGGAAGATAGTCCTGAAAATTTCACACAAGAAAAAATTAAAAGTGTTAGACATTATTTCCAAAAGAAATACGAGACCACTAATGTCAACATTATAACTAAGTCTAAAATCAGTGATGATACGACACAACATAATGTTGACATTTCATTTAATATTTTGGATAAAAACTATCAAATTGAATTGGTTGAAGGTTTTTTAAAAAGTAGAAAGTTAGAAGGTTACTTGGATGAGGTATTAAAAATTGATTCAGTTGTTGATAATGAATTAACTTTAAACGAGAATGAAGCCGAACCGTTTAAAAAGTGGTTTATTAAAAACATTGAGTTTTCAAATTTCTTATCCTACGGTGAAAATCAAAAACTTGATTTTGAAAAGTGTGATGGTATTTCGGTGGTTGAATCAAACCCCCCAAACTTTGGTGGTAAAACAGTGTTAACTGTGGATTTACTATTGTTCTTATTTTTTAACGAAACAACAAAAACAACTAAGGCAGAAGAAATCTTTAACAGATTTACAGATAAGAATAAGGTTTCAGTTAAAGGAGAGATTTTAATTGATGGTGAAGAATACATCATATTAAGGTCTATAGAACGTAAAAAATCTAAGAGTGGGGATTGGAATGTTAAAACTGAATTGGATTTCTTTAAAAGGTTATCTGATGGTGAATTACAGAATTTTACCGGTGAACAAAGACGTGAAACTGAGAAGTTCATTAAGACATCTATTGGAACTAAAGAAGATTTCTTGATGACTATTTTAACGACTGCAACAAACCTTGAAGAGTTAATTGATTCAAAACCAACTGCTCGTGGACAAGTGTTATCAAGATTTATGGGGTTGGATTTCTTAAAACGTAAAGAAGAAATGGGTAAAACTGTTTACTCAAATTTTTCTAAATCAATGTTATCTAACGTTTATAATAGTGAGAAATTAAAAACTGATAATGATACTTATGAACAAAACATTAAAGACTACAAACAACAAAATGAGGAATTAAACAAACAGTTGATAGATGTTTTGGAACGAATTGTTAAAGGTCAAGAATTCCGCGATGGTTTATTGAAAGATAAACATACGGATATTGATAATGAAATTAGTCAATTGTCACCTGATAAAGTAAAATCTGAAATTGAGAAACTTGAATCGAGTAAATCAGACGTTGTTAAAGAACTTTCTAAACTTAACGTGGTTGAACCAAGTGAATTCTATCACGAAGATAAACACGACGAAGTTAAAGAACAATACAAAGAGTTAAACAAAGAATACATCCAACTTGAAACTAAAATTGATGAAATTCAAAAGTTACAGTCATCAGTTAGTGGGGGTATTAAATGCGAACACTGTGGTATTGACTTAATGAACGCATCAATCACTCAGGCAAAAATCAATGAACTTGCAGGGTTTATCACGCATAAAGACCAAATTTATACTAATATGCAGGTTTTAACAGGCACGGAACTATCGTTTGTTAGATTAAAAAAAGAGTTTGATGAGTATGAAAAAAACAAACTTATCAAAGAAAAACACGAACTTAGTATTGAATCATTTGACCTTAAAATAAATGGGTTAAATGATAAATTAAACAAATACCAAGAGGTTCAGGATAAGATTTTGAAAAACAATAGTATTGAAGAAAAATTAGTTAAGGCGGGTATGAGATTAACCGAACTTGAAGGTGAAAAAACTAAGATTAATAGAACCATTGATTCAAATACTTACAATATAGAAACCTTAACTGAGAAAATTGAGACTAATAAACAAACTATTTTGAAAATTACTGAAGAGTCCGAAAAAGAAAAAATATATAAAATATACTTGGAGGTTTTTGGTAAAAACGGGATTTCAAAACTAGTAATGAAAACTATGTTACCGTTAATTAATTCTGAATTACAGAGGTTATTGGAAGATAGTTCTCATTTTAGATTAGAGATTAGAATCAATGAAAAGAATGAAGTTGATTTTGTTATGATTGATAACAATAGTCAAATTGAAAAAAATATGGCTTCAGGTTCAGGATATGAACGAACAATAGCATCGTTAGCGGTGAGAGCGGTGTTAAGTAAAATTTGTTCATTACCTAAACCAAACATTATTGTGTTTGATGAGGTGTTTGGAAAAATATCTAATGACAATTTGGATATGGTGTCTGAGTTCTTTATCAAGATTAAAGAATACTTTGAAAAAATATTCTTAATTACACACAATCCTTTAGTTACTAACTGGTCAGATAACGTTGTTCGTATTCGTAAGGAAGAAAATATTAGTTATGTGACTCAATAATTTTGTGGATACGGAATTAATAATTATATTTGTTAAAACTAAATAGATATGAAACCAAAGAACTTAAATTACATCTTGTTTGTATTTGCTCAGTCTACTAAACAAGAACAGTTTACAAAAGAAATAGGTGAAGAAATTGTAATATTAACTAAAGCTGATAATATTAAATATTTTTATGGGGATAGTGCTTGTATCTATACGTTTAGTACATATGAAGATTTTAATTCCGTATCTGAATTTATTGATATTATATTAAGTGAGGGTAAGATAAACTATTTCTTATTACCGTATAGTCCTGATATGATTGTTTATGGTTTAGATAAAGAAGTATCTGAACATTTATTTGGTGATAAGATAATTACTAAAAAAGATGATGATGATATTGATGACTTCAGTAAAAAAATTAAAGAATCATTTGAAAAATTTGACAATAATTTAGATAAATTAAAAAATGATTTTGGACACTTTTTTAGTGATATGGATAATATTTTAGATGAGTTTGATGAAGATGATGATGAAATATCAAAATTAATTAAAAAAACAAGACAAACTAAAGTTGATAGTTCAGTCACTGAAGAAGTATTTAATTTGATTTTAGATAAAATAAATACTTCAGGAATGGAGTCATTAACAGAAAAAGAATTATCTTTACTAAAAAAATATTCATCACAAATTAAATAATCTAATATGAAAGAGAAGAATAGCGGACTACCAATTAATCAAGAAGAGATTCAATTATATCTAAAAGATATTAGAAAAATTAAAGTTATGACACCTCAACGAGAAAAAGAGTTGTCACAACTTATGTTATCAGGTAAGTTATCTGATAGAGAAATTGAAAACATTCAAAAAGAAATATTGTTAGGTAATTTACGATTTGTAATTACAGTGGCTAAACAATATCAGAATCAAGGTTTACCATTACCTGACTTAATTAATGAGGGTAACTTAGGATTGATTAAAGCGTTCAGAAACTTTGATTGGTCTAAAAATTTAAGATTTATCTCATATGCTGTTTGGTGGGTTAAACAATCAATTTTACAATCACTTAACGATAATGCAAGAACTATCCGACTACCAGTTAACGTAGTTCAAGACTTACATAAGGCGAAACGTGAGATAGAATCTAATGGAGGTAAACTTGATGACAAGTTCCAAAACTTACCGTCAATGGTTGATTTGGATATGAATATTAATGAAGAAGGTGATACCTTGGTTGATATTATTAAAAACGATGACGCTGAAATGCCTGATGAGGTATTCAACACTAAAGACCTACTTAAAACAAAATTAATGTCATTATTAAATAATCTTGATGAACGTGAGAAAGTTATAATTGAAGATTATTTTGGTCTAACAGGAACACCAAGAACACTTGAAGATATTGGGACTGACTTTAACTTAACCAAAGAAAGGGTTAGACAAATTAAAGAAAAGGCATTACGTAAACTTAGAAATGAAAGTTCAAGTCTTTTTGACTATATGTAAAAAAAAATAAAGCCTTCTATTTATTATAATAGAAGGTTTTTTACATTTATAATGACTAAAATTAAAATTATGGGAAAAATTAATGACTTCATTTCTAAACATTACCAAAAAATAGTATTCTTTTTATTGATTGCTATTTTTTTTAACACTTGTGGTAATCCCACAAAAAAATTAGATAAACGTGTTGACGTTTTATCTGAAAAAATTGATTCGTTAGAAAGGGTTACAGTAACTAAAACAGATTTAACTGTTGAAGGATTGAAATCTGAAAAACGAATGATACAATCAACAGATAGAAAAATGTTAGATGTTACTCGTCAAACAGAAATTGATAAAGAAATTGAATCTCTAACAAAATAATGAAAAATATTTGGACTTGGATTAAGAACAACCCTATTAGGTTTATGTTCTTAATCCCTATTATATTAGTTGCCATTATATCAATATCTCACGTAGTGTCTTGGTATGATTTGGCAAACCCATTTACTTGGGCGGTGTACCTTTCTATTGCGATAGAAGTTGGTGCAATGGTTGCTTTGGTTGCTGCGACAAATAAGATTAAAGGTGGTGTTTGGTTTATGTTTGGTTTAGTAACATTTATTCAAATGGTGGGTAACATCTTTTTTTCATTTAAAGAAGTTGATACTGATGGTTATTTGTTTAAAGCGTGGATTGAATTAACCGCACCTGTTTGGGAGGTACTAGGTTCTGACCCGACTGATTTAACCGCGATGAAACGTTGGTTGGCATTCTTAGAAGGTGGTCTTTTACCTATCATATCATTAACATCTTTACACTTTTTTGTGAAGTTTGATGATAATAAACCTAAAGTTGAAACTATTGAGGAAGTTAGAACTGAAGGTCCTAATGATGATGGTGACGGTGGATTAACATCGGATTCGGCATCTAACCCAACTTATGAGATTACTAAAGAAGTTCACGAATTTAATGAGGAAACGGGTGAAGTTGAATTACCTGAAGAAGAATTACCAATAGAAACTGAAGTTTATATTGCTGAAACGACAACATTACCAATTGTTGAGACATTTGTAACTGAAGAAGAATATCTTGATTTACAGGAAAGTCATACACCTGTAAATGATACTGTAAATGAACCTGTAAATGAACCTGTAACTGAGGGAATAACTGAGGGAATAACTGAGGGAATAACTGAGGGTGTAAATGAGGGTGTAAATGAGGGTGTAAATGTTTATGAAGAACCAATAATTGAAACAACTGAAACAATCAGTGATGATTTAAGAGAAATTATTGAAACTGAAATGGTTACTATTGACACAGGTAAAATTTGGCAAGATGTTAGACGTTTAAAAGAAGAAGGTAAATTACCAACACCAACAATTGAGGATATTCAAGATGAACCAACTGCGTTATCATTCACACCTTATGATGTTGAAGAGGAAATTGAAGAGGAAGTTGTTGAACGAAAAACACCTGAAGAATTGGGTTTAACTGATGAAGAAGAATCTGAAGAAGTACAAGAAACTTTTAGTAAAAGATTGAGTTATGTTAAAAACAACTCAATAAATGAGTAAATATTAATAAGAGAATGAATCATATAATTAAGTATAGTGATTTTAAATCAGTTGGTGAGGAAATCAATAAGAAACAAATTATACTAATTCATTCTGGTAGATATATTAATGATTATTTGGCATCATTAAAATTTAGATATAACGGTGAATACAATAAAATCCCCAACTATGTGGTAACACGAGAAGGGGATATTTTACAATTATTGAGTGACAAAGAATACTCAAAAATTTTTCATTCTGATGAAGTTAATCAAAATTCAATTACAATTTGTTTAGAAAATTTAGGGTGGTTAACAAAAGAACCGTTAACAAATCATTACGTTAATTGGATTGGTGATATTTATAATGGAGACGTGTTTGAAAGAAAGTGGAGAGACTATTATTTTTGGCAACCATATACCGATAGACAAATTGAGGTAACTTCAGAATTATGTGAAGAATTGTTAAAAAATAATGATATACCACAAAAAATCACGGGTCATAACACTAAAATAAATGGGATTGAGAAATTTGAGGGGATTGTCACTAGAAGTAATTACGAAAGTGATTATACTGATTTAAGTCCGGCCTTTAATTTTGAAAATTTTTTAAAAAAAATTGAAAATGAGTAATTCACACGATGAAATTAAAAATTTATTAAAAGCATCAAGAAATTTATTAACTAATAACACTGTTAACGAGGATTATAATAGAATTAAGACTCAATATGGTATTATTAATGAACAAGTAGGTACGAGATTTAATGTTGGTAAGTCAATTGAAGATGAGATTGAAAATGATACTGATAGTGAATATGAGACTGCTGATAGTCCAAAGGGAGATAAATCTGAAAAATCTTCTGAAGATAAAAAACAAGCGTACCGTATTTCAGGTGGTATCTTAGTTCTACACGGTAAAGACAATAGTGAATTAGAGTTAACTACAGATGAAAAAACCGCATTTCAAGAAACTATGGACGAATTCGTTGCCGAAGTGTCAGATATGGTTGATTTCAACAAATTAAATGTATATGAAAAAAATGTTGAATGGTCAGGAAAAATCATAGACTTTGATGTTGAATTTTATTATTCAATTGGTGAGGAAAACGGAGTGTATATTGAGGGTGATATGATTAAAACTGACGAGAAATTTTTAGAATTTGTGAATAAGTTGAAAACATACTATGATAAATTTAAATCTAAATGGGCTAAAATTTTAGCCTCAAGAAAGAAAACATCAATTAAAAAACAATAATGAAAAAATTGTTAGATATTAAAATTATCACAATAATCGTATTGGTTATTGTGATTTTTTTTATGGGTAAATGTAATAGAGATTCTGTTAATAAAAATAAAGTTAAAGTTAATGGGCAAACGTACACTATTATTAAACATACTACGGATACTTTAATAATTCCTCAGATTAAAACTGTTTATAAACAAGGAAAAACAATTTATAAAGAAACTCCAATTTATATTGAATTACCGGCAAAAATAGATACCAATCAGGTATTAAAAGATTATTATAGTCAAAATGTTTATAAAGATACTTTAAAGTTATCTGAGAATTTAGGTTATGTTTCTGTTACCGACACTATTAGTAGAAATTTAATTTTAGGTAGAACTTGGAATAGTCATATTAATAAGATTGTTATTAAAGATAGTATTTTCTTAAAAGAAGACCCTAAAACACAATTCTTTATTGGTGGTAATGTTGGATATAATACAAATCCTAAATCTTTAATTATAGGACCAACAATTGGTATTAAAACAAAAAAAGAACGTTTTATAAATATTGGTGTTGGTTTAGGTACAAACAATAATTTTTATTATCAAGGGGGTATTTATATTAAAATAGGTAACAATGGCATTAAGTAACGCTGATAAGAAAGAAATTGAATCTATAGTAAGAAGTGAGATTAAAGATTTTATAGGTAGTAATACTATGAAACAATATGAGAACAAGTTACTAGAATTAATTTCTAAAGAAATGCTCAAAGGTAAAATCCACGGGGATATAAAAGATATTATAATTAGGGTTTTTAGAGAGTTTTATTATTACATGTGGAATAATAAAGGTCAATGGGAATCAAGATTAAAAAACGCATAGTATGGACGACGTAGACTTCAAAAAAGGAATCTTAAATAAGTATAGTGAGATTGTTTCATCAAGTAATGTTGATAGAGTTAATCCGACTCAAGCGGCGATGGCGAACAATGATATGAAAAGGGGTTTATCTGAACGAGAAAAAAATAATAAAAAACGTAAAGTAGAAACTAAAGAAACTACAGGAACTGCAAGTTCAGGTGCATATTCTCAACCTTTATTTAGTGGTGAAGAACCTGATATTAAAAAAGTTGAGGCGACTGAAGCAACAACCTCATCATCTTCAGGTATGTATGACGCACCTGGTTTTGAGGATGTAAATATGAAAGGGAATAACCCTAAAGGTTCAGGTAAAACATTCAAGAAAACGTTAATACCGGGTGGTTCGTTTGTTGAAGTTAAATCTAAATGTAAAAAATTCCCATATTGTAACCAAGGAGATATTAACGCTTTAAACATATTCGGAAATAAAAAACTAAAGGAGGCAATTTCCAATGTTAGTAAAAAAATGAATGTTAGTGAAAGTGTTATTAAAGAAATAATAATTCGTGAGTACGAAAAAATGATTAAAACCACAATAAACTAATATTATTAAATATTTATAATAAAACTATAATAATGAAAAACAATAATAACAGAATTTTGGATAATTTGGTTAATAGAATTTTAACTGAAACATTAGAAGAAAGAGCCGATGAATTAACTGCTAAGTTAAGACATAGAAATGAAATGAATGAACTTGGTGGTATGGATGACGGTCATCCAAGATTCGGTAAAATGAATATGAGTAAATTATCACCTGAAGAAATTGATAGGATGATGAATTCGTTAGTTGAACCAACAGATGATTACGATGATGAGGATTATGATACTGAGGATTACGATACTGAGGATGATGACTATCAGGGTAATTGGGTACATCCACTAGGTGAGGATGATTCTGACGACGAGACAGGTTATCAAGTTTGTAATGAGTGTGGTTATCAAATGAATGAAGGTATTTGTAATGAATGTGGAAACTCATATGCAATGATGGACGAAGATGATGAAGTTTTAGGACATAACGAAGATGAACTATTTGACCCTAGTGATTCTTCAAATGAAGAAAACGTTGAAGGTTGTAAAGCCGTTAGAGAAGTGATTAAATTACAAGATGGTGATATAACTGACTTAGATAGACGAACTATGAAGAATTATAATTGTAAGTCTTTAATGGAATCTTTAACTGACAAACAACGTAAAAATATTGACAAGAATAAAAACGGT
>Ga0315899_10006534_pt1 | contig 12568 bp, 11 predicted proteins | sample LakEriMetagenome_2_FD_203518 | JGI IMG/M metagenome (GOLD analysis project Ga0315899, IMG submission 203518) | Freshwater fungal communities from buoy surface, Lake Erie, Ohio, United States - Buoy 4 MA112 | ecosystem: Environmental > Aquatic > Freshwater > Lake | place: USA: Lake Erie, Ohio...
TGGTTGCAGGTTATCGTTCATTTATTCGCTCTGGATAAAAATCAACTATTTGGGTTTTTAAATGTAATGTCTAGCTCGTACAACTCGTCTATGGGCTTGCCATCACGAGTTGCAGGGATGAAGCGCCATGTTTTAACAGCTTGAATTGCGGATTGATCAAGCCGAGGGTAACCGCTGGACGATTTTATTTCTACGGTGCCCGCTGTGCCATCACTTTTCACCAATACACGCAATACAACCGTACCTTGCTCACGGTTTTTTTGAGACCAAGATGGGTAGACAGGTTGTACGTTGCTACCACGGTAACTGGCCGAAATATCCACCCCGGTTTTTGCAGGTGTAGCGGGTGCTGCCGGCGCAGGCTTGGCGACTGCTTCCGGTGGCGGCGCGGGCTTAGGCGGCGCCTCGGGGGCTGTTGGTGCGGGGGCTGCCTGGGGAGCAGGTGAGGGCGGAGCTGGCCTTGCCGGTTCAGGTTTAGCGGGCTCTGGCTTGGGCGGCTCTGGTCGCGGCTCAACCGCCGTGGGAGGCTCCGGTTTTACGGGCTCAACCTTGGGCTGTTTAGGCGGTTCGGGCTGTTTGGGTTCCGGCTGTTTAGGTTCAGGCTGTTTAGGTTCAGGCTTTTTCGGCTCGGGTTTGGGTGGCGGCGGTGGCGGTGGCGGTTCTAATTTTTTTGGCTGAACCAACTCGATTTTGATAGGCGGCGTTTCTGTCTCTTTGTGAGTATGTTCCAGCATTCCCGCTACGACCAAAACGACGAGCAGCACATGCAGCCCCATCGAGGTCACAATAGAAATACTGGATAGCCGGGAAATCATCTCTGAAGCCGAAAAGGTTTACTAAGTTGAGCTGCGGACTTACCGCAACCCAAGCACATCGTGCATATCGAACAGTCCGTGGGACTTATTCTGCAAGAAGCGCGCAGCGCGCAGGCTGCCATGAGCGTAGGTGACACGGCTCGATGATTTGTGGGTAATTTCTATGCGCTCGCCTATGCCAGCAAACAGAACCGTGTGGTCGCCCACAATATCGCCGCCGCGTATGGTTGCAAAGCCTATCGATGACGGGTCGCGCTCGCCAGTGACACCCTCGCGGGCAAAGACACCGACTTGTTTGAGATCGCGATCGAGTGCGGTAGCAATGACTTCGCCCATTTTCAGCGCCGTACCCGACGGTGCATCAACCTTGTGGCGATGATGTGCCTCGATAATTTCGATGTCATAGCCATGCGAAAAACTCTTGGCCGCTAATTCCAATAATTTCATGGTGACGTTCACGCCAACACTCATGTTGGGGGCAAACACGATGGCAGTTTTTTTCGCGGCATTAGCTATCGCCGCTTTACCAGCGTCGTCAAAGCCAGTGGTGCCGATAATCATTTTGATGCCGTGCGCAGCACAGTACTCAAGATGTTTGAGCGTGCCTTCGGGGCGTGTGAAATCTATCAGATACTCGGCATGGGCCAAGCCTAGTGCCAGATCAGACTCAACCAGTGTTCCGGTGGTTTGCCCTAAAAAGCTGGCCGCGTCGGTTCCTACGAGGGCCGAGCCTGGCAAATCGAGTGCGCCAGCCAGTTCGGACTGGTCATCTGCCAGTATGGCTTCAACCAGCATATGGCCCATACGCCCCGAGGCGCCGGCAACGGCGATCTTCATGGATTTCATGGAGTGTTTACTTAGAGTCTAATTTTATTTTTTAGGTATGGCGAGTTGATCGAGGTAGTCTTTTTCTTGCGGCAGATCGCCGCCCTCAAAACGTTCAACCCGACCCTCATTGAAAAATACGGATACATGACTGGTGGTGATTTGACCGTCGCCGCGGCGCATGCGAAATGGGTAGTCCCATCGCTGACCATGAAAAATATCTGTTAACAGTGGAGTGCCCATAACAAAACGAACTTGTTCGGGGGTCATGCCGACTTTAAGTTGCGACACCATTTCTTTGGAGACGAAATTTCCTTGCTGTACATCGGCGCGGTACACGGGCAAGACACCAAAAAGTTTTTTTGATTGCGATGTTTGAACTATCCCTGATTCAGCAGGAGCGACAGCAGTGGCATCTGCAGCTTTGCTGGCAAATGGATTCAGGGCGCAGCCGCTGACAAATAGCAAGCCACTGACTACTGCAAAGGCGACCATCAATAACTTCATTGACTGATTGGGCGTGTGCTGCAAATACTTCATGAGAGGTACTTTCGTTGAGCGCTATAGACAAACGCTATATGATAAAGCAGTTCAAGTTAAATAAGCGAAAACATGTCTACCAAACCTGCCGATCTGAAGTCCAGTGGACTTAAAGCGACTCTGCCCCGGCTTAAAATACTGGAAATTTTCCAAAATAGCAGCGTTCGCCATCTGTCAGCTGAAGATGTTTATAAGCTGCTACTGACCGAAAGTCTGGATGTCGGACTAGCAACGGTTTATCGCGTATTGACTCAATTCGAGCAGGCGGGCTTGCTAAGTCGCCATCATTTTGAATCGGGCAAGGCGGTATTTGAACTCAATCAGGGATCGCATCATGATCACCTGGTTTGCCTCGATTGCGGACTCGTAGAAGAGTTTTATGACGAAGAAATCGAGCGTCGTCAGCACAGCATCGCTCACGATCGCGGTTTTAGCCTCGCCGAACACGCATTGGCGTTGTATGGCAACTGCACCAAAGAGGCATGCCCGCATCGCCAGTAAGGCAGTCCGCTAAGTACGTTAGTGGTGATAGCTTCAGGAGTGCGACAGTGCGCTCGACAGCAGTCGCGCTGTGATATCGACGATGGGAATGACGCGCTCATAGGCCATGCGGGTGGGTCCTATGACACCAAGTGTGCCTACAATTTTTCCGTTGTATTCATAGGGTGCGGTGACGATACTCATATCTTCCAGCGGTACCAGATGCGATTCACCACCGATAAAAATTTGTACGCCACTGGCTTTGCTGGAGGAATCAAGCAGAGCTGCCAACCCACTCTTGTGCTCAAAAATATCAAATAATTTTCTTAGTGAGCCCATGTTGGACGATAAATCGTCTATTGAAAGCAAATTGCGCTCACCTGAAATAACGACGTCTTCGGTGTCGTCGCTCATGGCGTCAGTGCCTGCCTCCACAGCGGCTTGCATAAATCGCATCATATCGTTATGTATTTCGCGTAACTCATCTTTTAATTTGATGCGTACAGCGTCAAACGACAATCCTGCGTAATTCTGATTGATGTAATTGGCCGCTTGTACCAGTTGATTGGGCGCGTAGTCGGTATCAGTGAGCAGCAAGCGGTTCTGCACGTCGCCGTTGGGTGCCACGATGACTAACAAAATACGTTTTTCAGAAAGGCGCAGGAATTCGATTTGTTGAAAGGTCATTTCCCGGCGCGGTGCCAATACCACACCAGCAAAATGGGATAGTGAGGACAACACTTGCGCAGCGCTGGCAATAATTTTTTGTGATGATGCGCCAGCGTGCAATCGGGATTCAACCGCGCTTTCATCAATAGTTTGCACCGTTAATAAACTATCGACGAACAGTCGGTAGCCGCGTGGCGTGGGAATACGACCGGCCGACGTATGAGGGCTGGCCACTAGGCCTAGCTCTTCCAGGTCGGACATGATGTTACGTATGGTGGCCGGAGAAAGCTCCAGGCCAGAAATTTTTGCTAAAGCACGGGAGCCTAGCGGTTGTCCATCCGCAATGTAGCGCTCCACCAGTGCTTTGAGTAGGGTTTGTGCGCGAATATCGAGTTGCATGTCCTTATTCTATCCAGCCATTGGTCTGCGCGCCAGCATCCTGTCTTAGGTTAGTGCAATTGTTCCCAAAAGATAGTGCATAAGCTGAGTAGTAAACCAAGTCAGGGTGTGCGTTAACGACCAGTTTGCATCTAGTTATGGTCTAATCCGGGGCATGTCTGACGCAATTTCTGCCTCCGCTCGTCGTTTCACTAGGGTTGCCATCATCGGGAAACACGGTGAATTTGGTGCCAGTAGTAGCGCTTTGGGTGAACTGGCTGATTTTCTTGAGCGTCGTGGCCATCGCGTGGTTTTTGAATCTGCAACGGCCCAGGACTTTGCCCGCAGCCATCTGGTAACGCTGGAGTTAGCGCAAATTGGTCTGGAGGCCGATGTAGCGATAGTTATAGGCGGTGATGGAACGATGCTGGGTATTGCGCGTCAGCTAGCCCCGTTTGATGTGCCGATAATTGGGGTCAATCAAGGTCGGCTGGGCTTCATGACCGATATTGCATTTGAGCGCATGCTGCCAGTGCTGAGCGATATGCTCGACGGTAAACTGGAATCTGAACGACGCACCTTGCTTGAAGGTGTAGTTCATCGTCAGGATCAAGAAATTTTTAGAGCGGTTGCCTTTAATGACGTGGTTGTTTCTCGCGGAGCCGGTGCGGGTATGGTGGAATTGCGTGTAGAGGTCGACGGCCATTTCATGTACAACCAACGCTCTGATGGCTTGATTATTTCGACACCCACGGGCTCTACTGCGTATGCTCTTGCTGCAGGTGGCCCTATTCTTCATCCCGAGTTGGGTGGCATAGTGTTGGTACCGATTGCACCTCATGCGTTATCTAACCGTCCGATTGTGCTCTCTGATAGTTGTGAAATTGTGGTTGAGTTAGCTAGTGGTCGTGATTGCAGCGTGAATTTTGATATGCAATCGCTCACTAGCCTTTATCATCACGATCGCGTTACTGTTCGTCGTTCTGCGCACAGTATAGAATTTTTGCATCCTCAGGGATGGAGCTATTACGACACCTTGCGCGAGAAATTGCATTGGAATGAATATCCCTCCGTACTTGGGCAGCTAAAATAGTATTCCCAACACGTTTTGATTTAGTACTCGTTATCTTTTCTCCCACTATCCATGCTGCGCACACTCATCATTCGTGATTTTGTAATCGTTGATGCTATCGAGATCGAACCACCCGCGGGATTTACCGTCTTCACAGGTGAGACCGGCGCTGGAAAATCCATACTGATTGATGCATTAATGCTGGCTTTGGGTGGGCGTGCAGATGCCAGCGTTATTCGAGAAGGTGCGTCCAAAGCAGATATTGCGGCTGAATTTACTGGCCAATTCGATCCTGCGGTAGTGCGTTGGTTAGAAGAGCATGAATTTGTTGCTGAAGAAGGCCAGTTATTACTGCGACGGGTCATCGATAGTACGGGTCGCTCCAAAGCTTTTATCAATGGTATTACCGCTACCGTGTCCCAGTTGCGGGATGTGGGTGAGATGTTGGTGGATATACATGGTCAGCATGCACATCAATCCTTAGTCAAAGCAGATGCGCAACGAGCGTTGTTAGATGCACATGCAGGATTAACTGACGATGTTATCAAGGTTGCGCAAGCATTTAAAAGCTGGCGTGCAGTGACTAAGCAACGCGAGGAATTCGAGCGCGATGCGAAAAATGTTTTACTTGAACGTGAACGTCTCGAGTGGCAAGTTGGTGAGCTAGAGAAATTAGCTGCACGTCCGGGAGAATGGACCGAAGTTAGTAATGAACACAGCCGACTGTCACACGCGGCTAGCTTAATTGAGGGTGCTCAAAACGCCTTGGAGTTGCTATCCGAATCGGAATCCAGCCCAATGTTGTCGCAGTTGTCGTCGATTGCTCAAAAATTAGGAAAGCTGGCCGATATCGACGACAAACTCAAGGTAGTTATGGATGTGCTTGAGCCGGCGCGCATACAGCTGCAAGAAGCCGTCTATGCGCTCAATGATTATCTGGGCCGTATAGAAATGGACCCACAACGTTTGCGTCTGGTTGAATCTCGTCTTGAGGCGCTGCATACAGCATCGAGAAAATTTCATGTCAAGCCCGAAGATCTTCCTGCTGAATTCATGGCCTTATCAGAGCGTTTGCATCAACTCGCCGATGCGACAGATTTGGATGCCCTGCGCGAACACGAAGAAAAATTACACAAAGCTTACCAAACGCTAGCGACCAAACTATCGAAAGCGCGTGCAAAGGCAGCGACTTCTTTGTCGTCTGCAGTGACCACAGCCATGCAAGAGCTTTCCATGTCAGGCGGGCGCTTTGAGGTGGGGTTAAATCCCATCGAACCTGCAGCATATGGCAGTGAGCAAGTTGAATTTTTAGTCGCCGGTCATGCAGGTACCACACCCCGTCCTTTGGCCAAGGTCGCTTCAGGCGGCGAGTTAGCGCGTATCGCCTTGGCTATTTCAGTCATTGCATCGAGCGCCACGAGCACGCCCACCTTAATTTTTGATGAAGTCGATAGTGGTATCGGAGGCGCAGTGGCTGAGGTGGTGGGGCGGTTGCTGAAACGGCTGGGACAAGAGAGGCAAGTTTTGTGCGTGACCCACCTGCCGCAGGTAGCGAGTCAAGCGGGTCAGCATTTTCAAGTTAGCAAGGGATCAACCTCGGATGGGCGCACAGTGTCACGCATCGCGCCACTCTCGGCGGCAGAGCGCGTAGAAGAAATTGCGCGTATGCTCGGCGGCCTGGAAATTACTGCAACTACGCGCAAGCATGCTCGCGAGCTGTTGGCATCCTGAGCATAGAACTGAAAGGCTTTATTCATGGGCTTCAACTCAGAACCCTCATATCGACATGGCAGTGTAAGCAAAACCGCAGTGGTTCTGGCCAACTTGGGGACGCCAGACGCCCCTACGGCGTCTGCTGTGAAGGTGTATCTGAAGGAGTTTTTATGGGATCCGCGCATAGTCGAGATTCCACGACTTCTGTGGTGGATAATCTTGAACGGGATAATTTTGCCGTTCCGCTCACGCACGTCGGCTGAAAAATACGCGTCGATTTGGACTGATCAGGGCTCGCCATTAAAGGTGCACACCGAACGTCAGGCCCAGGCACTGCAGTCGGCACTGGATGCACGCGGACACTCTCTGCGTGTGGTGTATGCCATGCGTTACGGAAATCCAAGCCTGCCTAGCGTGCTAGAGCAGCTTAAAGTCGAAGGCTGTGATCGTATTTTGATTTTGCCGGCCTATCCTCAGTACTCAGGCACGACAACAGCGTCGATATTTGACAGAGTGTTCTCGCATTACACTCAAATTCGTAATGCTCCCGAACTAAGACTAATTAAGCACTACCACGATGATGATGCTTATATAGAAGCGCTTGCTGCGACCGTGCGTGCTCACTGGGAGCAGCACGGCAAGCCAAATAAGCTAGTCATGAGTTTTCATGGCGTACCCAAACGCACCCTTATGCTGGGTGATCCGTATCACTGTGAGTGCTACAAAACAGCACGCTTGGTGGGCAATAAATTAGGCCTCTCTAAAGAGGATTATCTCGTTACGTTTCAGTCACGATTTGGCAAAGCGGAGTGGCTGCAGCCCTACACTGCTCCCACGCTAGTCGAGCTTGGAAAAAAAGGAGTGGGCCGAGTGGACGTTATTTGCCCCGGTTTTACCAGCGACTGTCTAGAGACACTCGAAGAAATTTCTATGGAAGCGCGCGAAGATTTTATAGGTGCCGGCGGCAAGGCTTTTCATTACATTCCCTGTTTGAATGAACATCCGCAGTGGATAGATGCCATGGCCGCCTTGGTCGAGCGGCACACGCAGGGTTGGCACACCGGCGCCGATCCTAAACGCCAGGAGCATTTGCAACAGGATGCCGATATAGGCAGGAAGCGCGCTTTGGAACTGGGCGCGGCTGATTGATATAACGCTAGAGTTTTGTCGAATCGGGGCCGTGAGCCCCTTTTTTTATCGTTAACTCTGCGCGCCGACTTGAAATGCCGGCCTTGATCCCCATATGCATCCCAGTGTTATTGCAAGTAATTGATTTAGTTGGAGAACTTATGAATCAAGCTGAATCCCAGCCCGGTCAGCAACAAGACCAGACAGAGCAGGAAACGCCCAAAGCAGTCGAGGATCACGCCGCCATATCGCCCGATCAGCTGGCCCAACAGGCTATGGAAGGCGGTCTGGATTTGGGTACACGGTTAGCCGAGGCCGAGAGCAAGTTAGCTGAGATGCAAGACGCATTCTTACGTGCCAAAGCGGATGCAGAAAATATACGCCGGCGTGCTCAAGAAGATATTTCTAAGGCACATAAGTTTGCAGTTGAGAGTTTTGCTGACTCCTTGTTGCCAGTGAAAGACAGTCTGGAGATGGCTCTTAAGCTGGAGACACCGTCGATAGATTCTCTCAAGGAGGGCGTAGATATGACCTTAAAGCAGCTTGCTTCTGCCTTTGAGCGAAATCGCCTAGTCGAAGTCAATCCTCAGCCTGGCGAGAAACTTGATCCTATGCGCCATCAGGCGATATCTATGGTGTCCGCCGACCAGGAAGCCAACACGATAGTGAGCGTGCTGCAAAAGGGGTACATGATTTCTGATCGCTTGCTGCGCCCCGCATTGGTCACGGTATCCCAATAGTTAAATCCTCCTTGAAACCTGAGCCATGCGCCGCATATCAGAGTTATCGGTGGGTTATATCAAACAACTAGTGAATTAGTTTTAGTTTTTAAGGAAAACATCATGAGTAAGATTATTGGCATTGATTTAGGAACGACCAATTCCTGTGTTGCCATCATGGAGGGTGGTCAACCTAAAGTGATTGAAAACTCTGAGGGTGCGCGCACTACCCCGTCCATCATCGCCTATTTGGAAGATGGTGAAATTCTCGTCGGTGCGCCTGCTAAGCGCCAAGCGGTAACTAATCCCAAAAATACGCTGTATGCCGTCAAGCGACTCATAGGCCGCAAGTTTGACGAGAAAGAAGTTCAGAAAGACATTAGTTTGATGCCTTACGAAATCATGAAAGCGGACAATGGAGACGCTTGGATTTCGGTACGCGACAACAAACTCGCGCCTCAGCAAATTGCTGCCGAGGTACTGCGCAAAATGAAAAAAACGGCTGAAGATTATCTTGGTGAAGAAGTCACTGAGGCAGTCATTACCGTGCCCGCTTATTTTAATGATGCCCAACGTCAGGCGACTAAAGATGCTGGCCGTATTGCCGGCCTTGAAGTCAAACGTATCATTAACGAACCTACTGCAGCAGCACTAGCCTTTGGTTTGGACAAAAGCGGCAAAGGCGATCGCAAGATTGCCGTGTATGACTTGGGTGGCGGTACGTTTGACGTATCCATCATAGAGATCGCTGATGTCGATGGTGAGATGCAGTTCGAAGTGCTCTCAACGAATGGCGACACCTTCTTGGGTGGAGAAGACTTCGATCAGCGCATCATTGATTTTATAATTGATGAATTCAAAAAAATTAATGGCTTGGATTTATCAAAAGATCCTATCGCTCTGCAACGTATTAAAGCGTCTGCTGAGCGTGCAAAGATAGAGCTGTCATCGTCGCAGCAAACAGAAATTAACGAGCCTTATATAGCAATGGCTAATGGTGCGCCTATGCACCTGAATTTAAAAATCACGCGCGCCAAACTTGAGTCCTTGGTGGAAGAATTAATTTCTAAGACCATAGAACCTTGCCGCATCGCTATTAATGATGCGGGTGTAAAAGTCTCAGACATCGACGATATTATTCTCGTTGGTGGTATGACTCGTATGCCTAAGGTTCAGGAAAAAGTAAAAGAGTTTTTCGGTCGCGAACCACGCAAGGACGTTAATCCCGACGAAGCTGTTGCCGTAGGTGCTGCTATTCAGGGATCTGTGCTTTCGGGTGATCGTAAAGATTTACTGTTGCTGGATGTTACGCCGCTATCACTGGGTATTGAGACCTTGGGCGGTGTGATGACCAAAATGATCAAGAAAAATACCACTATCCCAACTAAATTTAGCCAGGTCTTTTCCACTGCTGAAGACAATCAGCCAGCTGTGACCATTAAGGTTTATCAGGGTGAGCGTGAGATGGCTTCCGGCAATAAGAGTTTGGGTGAATTTAATCTCGAAGGTATTCCACCTTCACAGCGCGGTATGCCTCAGATTGAAGTGACGTTTGATATTGATGCCAACGGTATTCTTCACGTAGGTGCAAAAGACAAAGCCACAGGCAAAGAAAATAAAGTCACTATCAAGGCTAACTCCGGACTCACCGAAGATGAGATACAACGCATGGTGCGCGACGCAGAGGCCAATGCCGAGGAAGACAAACGCTTAAAAGATTTGGCTGAAGCGCATAATCAAGGCGATGCACTGGTTCATTCGACTCAAAAAGCCCTGACCGAACATGGCGACAAGCTAGAGGCGGGTGAAAAAGAAAAAATTGAAGCCGCCATCAAAGACTTAGAAGAAGCCCTCAAAGGCACTGATAAAGCAGCTATCGATGCAAAAGTAGAGGCGCTATCAACAGCCTCACAAAAGCTGGGTGAAAAAGTGTACGCGGATATGCAAGCCCAGCAGGCAGCTACCGGTGCGGGTGCTTCGGCCGGTCAGGCTAGCGATGCTCCGGGCGCTAAGCCCGCCGATCATGATGTGGTCGATGCGGACTTCAAGGAAGTAAAAGACAAATAATTTCTTCCCTCGTCATGCAGATAGTTTGCAGTGACGCCGCCGGGCTGGAGCGCTGTATTGCCTCTTGCCCGGTTTTTTGCTTGGATATGTGAGATGGCTAAACGAGATTTTTACGAAATACTAGGCGTAGCAAAGAATGCTACCGAGGAAGAGATCAAAAAGGCATATCGCAAGCTTGCGATGAAACACCATCCTGATCGTAATCCTGACAGCAAAGGTGCTGAAGATAAATTCAAAGAAGCTAAAGAAGCATACGAGATGCTTTCCGATGCACAAAAGCGCGAAGCTTATGATCGCTACGGTCATGCTGGTGTTGATCCCAACATGGGTGGAGGCGGTGGCGGTTTTGGAGGAGCGGGTGCGGGTGGTTTTTCTGACGCCTTTGGTGATATTTTCGGAGATATTTTCGGTGGTGGTGGTGCTCGTTCACGTGGTGGGCCGCAAGTGTACCGAGGCGCGGACCTTCGCTATAACTTAGAAATCTCCCTCGAACAAGCTGCCAATGGTTTTGAGACCACTATACGCGTACCTGCCTATAGTGAATGCGATACCTGCCATGGCTCAGGTGCAAAACCCGGAACAGCACCAACTACCTGCGGAACATGTGGTGGCCACGGACAGGTTCGCATGCAGCAGGGATTTTTCAGCATTCAACAGACTTGTCCGAAATGTCATGGCACTGGAAAGGTCATCCCCGATCCGTGTACTGCGTGTTCTGGTGCGGGGCGCATTAAGCGTAACAAGACCTTGGAAGTAAAAATACCTGCCGGCATAGATGACGGGATGCGAATCCGATCGACTGGTAACGGTGAGCCCGGTATGAACGGCGGCCCAACAGGTGATTTGTATGTAGAAATTCACATCAAAAAACATGCCGTATTTCAGCGTGACGGAGATGATTTACATTGCGAAATGCCGATCTCGTTTGCACGTGCAACATTGGGCGGTGAGATTGAAGTACCTACCCTAGGTGGAAAAGTATCGTTTACTGTGCCCGAAGGTACGCAAACTGGGAAAACCTTCCGCTTGCGCGGCAAGGGTATTAAAGGTGTACGCTCAGGCATAGCTGGCGACTTATTTTGTCATGTGCTGATAGAGACACCAGTTAAGCTCACTGACAGGCAGAAGGAATTGTTAACAGAATTTGACAAGCTCACGGAAGCAGGCGGTGCCAAGCATAATCCACAAAGTAAATCGTGGATGGATAAAGTAAAAGAATTTTTCGAATAATCCCCTTCTGTTCAAGCTGACACTACAGCGTTCTTGCGAGCGCTGTAGTGCTCAAAACCTTACAGTAGTTCTACGCTCGTAGAAGAATCACTACTGATTTAAAAACACTTCTTGTACACAAGCCAACTCTTTATGTAGTGGCTTGCAACATCATTGCTTTTGCCTCATGACAGGTTGTCAAAATTGATTGTTACTTCGACTTGATAACCTACGCTAGTAGAGTCCGCGAAAGAACGAAATTACTCAGTTATTCAAATTGAGAATTTATATTCGTTGGATCAGGGCAAAAGTCATCATGAAAGAATTTTTTTCGCAATCGTACATAGCACAGCTTATAAGCAGGTACGTAAGAGAAAAAAGAGATAACGAATTAGAGCAAGCTCTATTGAGAGTCTTGATAGGACTAGTCTTAATTTATTACTTTAGAAAATCAGGATTCTATCTTCTCGCAGAGGGTACAGCTACTAATCTCAACCTTGTATTTGTTCCATCCGTTTTTGTTATTGCAGCTGTCTCTATGGCAGTGTGCGTCTTCCTATGGCCTGGTGAAAAACATATCAGGCGAATATTGTCGATAGTGCTGGACGTCACTCCACTCACTTACTTACTTATTATTGGTAATAGTCATGCTGCTCCACTGTGTTTTTTATATCAATGGATAGTCATCGGCTATGGATTTCGATTTGGTCGAACATATTTGTTTATTGCATTAGCTTTAGCACTCGCTGGATTTGGTGTGGTGATACTTACAGCATCCTATTGGCAACAAGAGACAGCTCTTGCTAAAGGTTTGTGGCTGGGTACGTTGCTGATATCTATCTATTCAAGTACGTTAATTGGGCGTCTATATAAAGCACTGGATCGTGCGAAAGAAGCAAATATTGCAAAAAGGCAGTTTATTTGCTCTGTGAGTCATGAGCTGAGGACACCGC
>Ga0315899_10006535_pt1 | contig 12568 bp, 5 predicted proteins | sample LakEriMetagenome_2_FD_203518 | JGI IMG/M metagenome (GOLD analysis project Ga0315899, IMG submission 203518) | Freshwater fungal communities from buoy surface, Lake Erie, Ohio, United States - Buoy 4 MA112 | ecosystem: Environmental > Aquatic > Freshwater > Lake | place: USA: Lake Erie, Ohio...
GCACCACCCCGCGCGGCAGCATCCCCATCAGTTGTCCTGACATCTCCCCCATCCCCTTCGCCGGCACCGCCGTCCCCCCAGTCGCAAACAACCGGTACAACCACGCAAACCACCGCGCACTCGTCCGCAGTTCCCTATCCAGAAACACGCCGCCAAAAAACGGCCGGAAAAACATGTCCGTCATCTCCCCGGAAACACTCCGCCCTATCAACTCCCCCGCGCTCTCCTCCTCCATCATCTCAGGATCCGTCAACCCGCTAGCCAACCGCGCCGTCAGTAGCCCGCTCCTCAACTTATCCACCCAACCGGGCGGGGTCTCCATCAAGCTCCGCATCGCCGCCACCGGAGCCCTCAAAGGATTCGCCACCCGCAACCATCGTCCTCCCCGCCGCACCAGCGCTCCGGCAAAAAACTCCCGCAACCTCAGCGCCTCCATGTCAAACACCGCCCGCACCTCCGGATACGACGTCAGCAACACCTGAAACCCCCTATCAACCCGATACCCTCCCACCTCATCCGTCCGCACTCTCCCGCCCACCCCATCCGACGCCTCGCACACCACCACCCGTCTCCCCGCCTCCGCCAGCACCCGGGCACAGTTCATCCCCGCCATGCCGGCCCCAATAATCACAATCTCAGGCTCCATCCCCCCGACATGCCACCCTCTCCGCCTCCACGCAATCCCTTCATCTTCCCCCGCTCCTCTTTCATCAGAATCACGGATCATTCGCCTGTCGACGGCCTCGCCCGCCCAACCCCATCATCTCCCGCATGCTCCTCAGGATCCTCTTCGCCGCCGCCCTCGCCGCGTCCGCTCCCGCCGAATCCCCATGGCGCTCCTCCCCGGCCTCCTCACTCCCAACCGGCAATCTCTGGCTCCGCTCATGGATCGTCGTCCCCGACGACATGGCCGATCCCAATGGCTACCCGCTCTGGCGCGACTCCATGACGCTCACTCTCCCGCCCATGGCCGCTCCGTTCTCCGTCTCCCTCAACGGCAAGATCCTCCTCAATTCCCCCACCCCGCGCCCAGACCAACCTACCCGCTTCAAAATCCCGCGCGACTCCTTCCAGCAATCCCGCGCCAATTCCCTCATCATCCGCCTCAACGGAACCTCCGAACCTAACAACCTCACCACCCCTCCCGTCATCTCCGGCTACTTCGACGAGGTCCAGCTCGACCACCCATGGGAAATCTCCACCGCCGAACCTGCCCCCTCTGACTCCTCCCCGCGCGACCCCGACAAGGCCCCCAATCTCTACACCCCCGCCGACTTCCACCCGGCCACCTCCGTCATGCAGGCCAGCCCCACGCCGGAACGCGGGCTCTACGTCAACCCAACCGACGCCCTCCGTCTCCTCGAACCCGCCCAGGGCTTCGCCATCGACGATCTCCTCCACGAACCAGAGGTCGCCCAACCCACGCACGTCAGCTTCGACGAACGCGGCCGCCTCTGGGTCTCCCAATACCGCCAGTACCCCTACCCGGCCGGCATCCGCATGATCAGCCGCGACAAATTCTACCGCTCCAAATACGACCGCACCCCGCCCCCACCTCCCGCACACGACCGCGGCGCCGACCGCATCTCCGTCCACGAAGACTCCGACGGCGACGGCCGCTACGACCGCCACAAGATCGTCCTCGACGGTCTCAACATGGCCAACGCCGCCCTCCGCGGATCCGGCGGTCTCTGGGTCATGAACCCGCCCTATCTCATGTTCTGGCCCGACGCCGACGCCGACGGCAACGATGTCTTTGACGGCCCACCTATCGTCCACCTCAGCGGCTTCGGCCTCGAAGACACCCACAGCGTCGCCAACGGCCTCGCATGGGGCCCCGACGGCTGGCTCTACGGCGGCCAGGGCAGCACCACCACCTGCCGCATCACCCGCCCAGGCATCGACGCCCCAGACAGCAAGGGTCTCTACGTCGAAGGCTGCATGGTCTGGCGCTATCACCCCCAACTCCACACCTTCGAAGTCTTCGCAGACGGCGGCGGCAATACCTTCGGCATCTCCTTCGACGCCGAGGGCCGTCTCTTCACCGGCCACAACGGCGGCGATACCCGCGGCTGGCATCAGGTCCAGGACGGGCTCTACCTCAAACAAGGCAAAGACCCCTCCAAGTTCGGCCCGCCCGCTAACGCCTTCGCCTTTGGCGAACTCCCCATGATGGCCAGCCGCCACCCCATCCCGCGCTTCTCCCACATGCTCATCGCCGCCGAAGGCTCCGCCCTCCCCGATTCCTTCCGCGGCTCGCTCTTCGCCGCCGACCCGCTCCACCACTCCATCATCTGCGCCGACCGCATCCCCTCAGGCTCAACCTTCGCCACCTCCGACCGCTCCATCCCACTCGCCTCCTCCGACAAAACCTTCCGCCCCGTCTTCCTCGCCAACGCCCCTGACGGCTCCATCACCATCGCCGACTTCCGCGAGGAATACATCGCCCACGGCCAGAACTATCAAAGCCAGATCGACCCCGACTCCGGTCGCATCTACCGGCTCCGCAGCAGCTCGCTCCCGCTCGAAAAAAACATCAATCTCGCCGCCGCCTCACCCGCCACCCTCGTCACCACGCTCTCCCACCCTAACCTCTGGCACCGCCACACCGCCGTCCGTCTCCTCGCCGAAAAAAAGGACGTCTCCGTCCTCCCCGCCCTCCTGCCACTCCTCGCCCAGCCCAACCCCCACCCAGCCCTCGAAGCGCTCTGGTCGCTCCACCGGCTCGCCCCCTCCGAAAACCTCACCCTATCCGCTCTCCAGCACCCCGCACCCATGGTCCGCGCATGGGCCCTCCGTCTCGCCGCCGACTGCCGGTCGCTCTCGCCCGCCATCCTCGAAGCCGCCCTCACCCTCGCCCGCTCCGACCCCTCCCCCGAGGTCCGCTGCCAGATCGCCTCCTCGGCTCGCCGTCTCCCAGCCCCCCAGGCCCTCCCGCTCGCCGCCGCCGCCGCCACCCGCAACGAAGACGTCTCCGACGCGTTCATCCCGCTCCTGCTCTGGTTCACTATCGAATCCCATTGCGGCTCGTCCCCCGACGCCGTCCTCACAACTTTCCGCAGCCCCGATCTCCACGCCTCCTCCCTCGCCAGAAGCTTCCTCGTCCCGCGCCTCATGCGCCGCTTCGCCTCCGCAGGCTCTCAGGACGGTCTCCTCGCCTGCGCCTCCCTCCTCACCAATTCCCCCGACCCCGCATGGCGCGACGCCCTCCTCAAGGGCTTCGAAGACGCCTTCGCGGGTCAGTCCATCCCAGCCCTCCCCGACGCCCTCGTCTCCGCTCTCGCCGCCTCCGGCCGCATGACTCTCATGCTCCGCGTCCGTCAGCGCGACCCCGACGCCATCGCCGAAGCCCTCAGCCTCATCTCCGATCCCTCAAAATCCCCGGAATCCCGCACGCTCGCCATCCGCACGTTCGGCGAGGTCGCCCACCCGCCCGCAGAACCCGCCCTCCTCGCCATCGTCACCGGCAATCACCCACCCGCCCTCCGCACCGCCGCCGCCACCGCCCTCCAGCGCTACGATTCCCCCGCCACAGGCACCACCCTGGCCGCCGCATGGCCGTCCCTCCCCCCAGAAGTCCAGTCCGCCACGCTCGGCACCCTAACCAGCCGCCCGGCATGGTCCGCTTCCCTCCTCTCCGCCGTCGCCGCAGGTTCCTTCCCTCGCGCACCGTTCTCCCGCGACGTTATCGCTCGCCTCAAATCCCACAAGGATCCCGCCATCATCGACGCCGCCGCCACTCTCTTCCCACCCCCCGCCCCGCGCGGCGACCTCAAACCCCGCATCGCCTCCATCACCAGAATCATCGCCTCCGGCACCGGCGACGCCTACAAGGGTGAACCACTCTTCGCCTCCACCTGCGGATCCTGCCACCAGCTCTTCTTCAAAGGCGGCCGCATCGGCCCGGACCTCACGCCCTATCAGCGCGACGACACCGCCACTCTCCTCGTCAGCATCGTCGACCCCGACGCCGAAATCCGCGAGGGCTTCGAAAATGTCCTCGTCACCACCAAGAACGGCCGATCCCTCGGCGGCTTCCTCGCCGACCAGAATGCCCAAACCGTCAGTCTCCGCGGCTTCGACGGCGCAGACCTCATCCTCAATCGCTCCGACATCGCCTCACTCACCCCCGCCGGCCACAGTCTCATGCCCCCAGGCCTCCTCGACAACTTCTCCGACACCCAACTCCGCGATCTTTTCGCCTATCTCCGCCAGTCCCAACCCATCACCCGCTGAACCCCTCCCCCTAACTTCCTCATGAAACCTATCCTCCCTCTCCTCCTCTCCGTCTCCCTCTCCTGCGCAGGCAATCTCCGCCTCGGCATCATCGGGCTCGACACTTCCCACGTCACCGCCTTCACCGAGGTCCTCAACGACCCCGCTCACAAGGACCACATCCCCGGCGCCACCGTTGTCGCCGCCTTCAAAGGCGGCAGCCCAGACATCCCCTCCAGCATCAATCGCGTCGAAGAATACACCACCGTCCTCCGCGACCGCTTCAAGGTCAAAATCTGCGAGTCCATCCCCGACGTCTGCGCCCTCGTCGACGCCGTCCTCATCGAAAGCGTCGACGGCCGTCCCCATCTCGAACAAGCCCGCGCCGTCATCGCCGCCCGCAAACCTCTCTACATCGATAAACCCATCGGCGGCTCGCTCCGCGACGCCATCACCATCCTCAACCTAGCCAAATCCGCCGGAGTCCCCGTCTTCTCCTCCTCTTCCCTCCGCTTCGCCAAATCCACCCAGGCCGTCCGCAACGGCAGCATCGGCAAGGTCCTCCACGCCGAAACCACCAGCCCATCCCCTCTCGAACCCCACCACCCAGACCTCTTCTGGTACGGGGTCCACGGCTGCGAATCCCTCTTCACCGTCATGGGCACCGGCTGCGAATCCGTCACCCGCTCCACCTCGCCCGACGGCAAAATCGAGGTCCGCGGCTCATGGTCCGGCGGCCGCACCGGCATCTTCCGCGAAAGCACCACCTACAGCGGTAAAGCCACCGGCACCACCGGCGAAGCACCCGTCGGTGCCTTCGACGGCTACACCCCCCTCGTCGCAGAAATCGTCAAATTCTTCCAGTCCTCCAAACCTCCCGTCGACGCCGCAGAAACCCTCGAACTCTTCGCCTTCATGGAAGCCGCCGACGAAAGCAAACGCCGCGGCGGCAAACCCGTCACCCTCGCTGAAGTCATCGCCACCGCCTCCTCCCCACCCTGACAGTTCATCCCTCAACCACAACCAAAGTAGCACGCGCATCCCATCCGTGACATCAAAGCCTTCGCGCAGCCACCAACCAAAGTGACACAGGCATCCTGCCTGTGACCTCAATGCCAATCAGGAGCGTGGACTTTCCAGTCCGCGTCACCCGCCGCAACAAAACCATTCCAGCCTTGTCTCTGTTCGAGCCACGGTAGCAAGGCCGTCCCGGCCTTGTCTCCGCCAAAACCAATGGGTCACAGGCATCCTGCCCGTGCCCTCAATGCCAAAGCCCCAATCAGGAGCCCCCAGCCGCACCCGCTTGCGCGTCGACAAGCGCTAGCGAGTTAGCGGAAGCATCTCCCTCCGCCTCACGCCCCGCCGAATGTCAATCGCCCTCCTCCCCGCCCCAAGCGCCCGCCAGAATGCGTGGCGCTCCCGGGCGAGTTAGCGGCCGGTCCGCACACCCTCGCCCGCCAACCATCTTGACTAGCTGTCATTTGCGGTTTACTCGAGCGTTGCCGTGCGGCATGATAGCCCCGTACGCCACCGCCACCCAAGATGCGCACTTCATCCACTGCACGATCTTCGAACACTACAGCCGCTTCGCCGGAGCCCTCCAAGTGCCACCTTTTACCACAACCCGACTGCTCAACTCGCTGCTCCACGGCAATGAGTCGCGTGAGAGTGCGCCCGCGGCCGACCGTGTCGTGACCGCCACCGCCAACACCAATGACCCAGTCGGCACCGTCGTCGTCTCCGGCACCAATCACCAGGCCGGAGCCTTCGCGTCAGGCATCACCCCCGCGGCGGACAGTTACAGCGCCGTGCCGCGCATGGCATGGGACGGCATCCACCTTTCCAGCCCCACCGCCACCAATGGCCAGAGCCTCCTCGGTCGCACCGTCGTAGCGCACACCCTCACCACCAATCCCATTGGGATGGGCGCGTCGCCTCCCACCGACTGGGACACCGAACTACTCACGGCGAACGCAACCTCAAGCACCGTCGTCCCCTCCGAAAGCGGCTGCGACGACTGGCGCGACAGCGACAGCGACCAGCTCCCCGATTGGTACGAAACCCACATCGCCGCCCTCTCCGCCCGCGATGGCCTCAACTCGGCCAACGACATCACCCCTTCGCTCGTGCTTTGGGGCAGCCGCTGGAACCTCCTGCAAATGCTCCAATTTGGTGCCGACCCCGGCCTTCCGGACGCTTCTCAAGCAGACACCGACGGTGATGGCCTCACCGATCCGCGGGAACGCCAACTCCTCACCCAGTTGTATCATTGGGACAGCGACGGAGACGGTATGGCCGACGGATGGGAGGATCGTTACAACCTTGACCCAAGGTCCGCCACAGGGTCCAACGGAGCAGCCGCAGACATCGACGGTGATGGGCTCTCCAATCTCGATGAATCGCGGCACGGAACCAATCCAAACAGCGCGGACACCGACAGCGACGGTCGATCCGACGCGGAGGAAACCCAGAACGGTTCGGACCCCGACACCTTCGACCAACCGGTCCCGCCCGGCCTCATGCGCCTCGTGCGATTCCGCTTCGGTGATCCCAGCGGGAGCCTTTCCGAAAAGTACCGCCTCGCCGTATCCGGATTCGACGGCCGCCAGTTCAGCAGCGTCAATGCCGGGTTCAATATCGTCGACGGCGTCGATTGGCAGTTCCGCAGCGGAATCGTCTACACCGTGTCGCTCCACTATCTCGCCTCGAAGATGAGCGACGGCCTCATGCGCCCGCAGCCCGACTACGATTGCGAAGTCTCCATCGAGACCGATTCGACCGTGAGTGGTCTACTCCAAACGAACGTCACCATGGGCCCCGGAGTCAACTGGCGCACCGCTCCGAATCCGAGCGGCGAGTATTTCCCGATCACCCTGCGCCGCAACCCAGCCAACGGACTGGCCAGCTTGCCTCCGAGCACATGGATCGCCGACAATCAGAGCCACGTCCTCGGCCAGCACTGGAAACCAGACTTCCACAACTCGAAATTCGAGATCCAAGGGAAGTCTGCGATCCTGAAGCCCATCGAGTTCATCACCCCAGCGGGCGATCCGGTGAGCGCTCCTGTGGACGCTGGAACTACTCCCGCAAGCATCCCCGACGGTGCGAACGAGTTCACCTATAACGATGCGGTTCCTGGTGTGCTGACCCTAAAGCTAAAAGCCAAAGTGCCTGGTGTGGGCTCAATGCCCGCTACACAACAGGTCAGATTTACGTTTGATGTGGATGCCATCGGCAACTCAACCTTTGCGTGGGGCGCGGCCAATCCTGGGGGCCAAGCAACAGTCAGCGGCGATTTCATCACAGCTACAGCAACGTATACAGGACTACCTCAGTTCAACTCGGATTTCGGATTGAAAAGGGCTCGTGTGAAACACGGCGGTAACCATGCAGGGGAAGCAGATTTCGAGGTGTTCTTCCCAATTGATCCATCCAACCCGGGCAGGATCTGCAACCACCCAGGAGGACAAATGAATACATGGCATCCAGCCTCTCTGTTGGTTCTGCTGGATGATGTGCCCAATTGGTATTTCTACTGGAAACAGCTTCCAGAGGCTCAGGGGTTCAATCTTGTCTATGGCGGTCCATTACTGAGAGGGGTGGTTCCCGCAATGGGTTATTGGGCATATGAAAGACAAATCGATAAGACATTGATAGCGATAGGTAAATCCGCACTCGATGAGGGAAAGCACTATGGTGTCGGCAAGTTCTTTAGCGGGATAGATTTTGTTGTAAGCACATTCTGGCATGAATCACGTCACGTTTGGCAAATCACACAGTGTGATGCATTGGTGCCAACAGGGACAGTTGGCACGCCATGGGAGCGTGGCTGGTCCTTTAGGCAAGGATTCCAACACAATCATTGGACTAAGGGGCCTGATGGGCTGCCTGGCGAGCCAGGGGTGGATGACGATGGAGATGGACAGGTTGACAATCTTCTTGCCGCCGGTCCTGGTGAATTGGGACAGTTTTATTCATCAACCCCATCAGGGAATAGAGACCAGTATTTAGGTCTGGCGTTGTCAGTGCATGGGAGTTGGCCTGCTGTCTTTCCTTACCCAAGTCCGATGCTTTATTATGATGAGATCGAGTCGGACGCAATCAATTACGCTAATGCTAATTACGATGAGCATCGAAATGCCCGGAAAGACTGGGGCAATCCCGGGAAGAACCACCAAACAATTGACAAATGGAACGATTAGTCTACCCAAAATCATTGCGGAAACTGATTTTTCTGGTGCTCATGCTTTCGATTCGATTCGTGGCCATAGCAGAAATTGCGGTTCGAGATCTCGATGGTCATGTAGCGGGAGCGGAAGCCATTCTCATTGGAATTGTCAAAGAAGGGCGGAATGGGAACTTCATCCTAGTTGTGGAGACTTCCCTCAAAGGAACAGCAAAGCCAAACGAGGAAATCATTGTCGATGAGAATTCCGGATTGGCATGGAGTCATTCTTCTGGAGTCGGTCCAACGATGCCGACCAACAGTGCTGATTTCATCCGGCAAATCAAGCAAGCGGACTGGTATGAGAAACGAGCGGTGTTTCTTGGCTCCATGAAGGAAGGGAAATGGGTGAGCTACTGCTACGATTGGTCGGTTTGGACCTCAGGTGAGTCTACATATCGACGGAATGATGCGCCGAATGGAACTCCCAAAGCTCTTTCTCTTGAGGCGCTCGTGGAACTCATAAGGTCAACTATTGCGGATTCCACACCAACTCATCAGGTCAATAATGCCAGTCGTGACGCCAATGCGGAACAGCCTCCGGTTGCTCAGAATCCACTGTCCCCAGTTGTTAGATCTGCCGAGTCCATGAAGGCGGACGAAGCGAAGGGGACAGCATCTGCTCCAAGTGAAGAACGAGATTCACGGATACCCTGGAACATCATCGTGATTGCGGCCATGGCAGCGCTGGGACTGCTGGGGTTTCTGCTCAAGCGGCGTTCGTGAGCGGTGGCGGCGGCAACGCAGTTCGGCCGAAACGCAAGAGGTGAGGCGCCGGACACCCGGCCTGACTGTGCAGGCGTGCAACCACTGCGCTCACGCAGAGCTTCAAGGGCAGTCTCGAAGTGATTGTGGCCGTTGAGGCCTGCGACGTGCGGCGGGGGCACAACGGTCTGCTGGCGCTGGTCGATGAGAACCTCAGGAATGACACTCCAGGCACCGCATCCATCGCGCCCGTGCACTGCCATGCCCCCGCGCCGGCCGAAACCAGCAGCGCCTCGCACCCCCTCACCCCACCAGCGCCCCCACCAGTTTCCCGTGGATATCCGTCAGCCGGAAATCCCGTCCCTGGAACCGGTACGTCAGTCGCTCGTGGTCGATCCCCAGCTGGTGCAGCAGCGTCGCATTGAAATCATGCACATGCACCGGATCACGCACAATGTTATAACAGAACTCGTCGGTCTCCCCGTGGACCAGCCCGCCCTTGAACCCGCCTCCCGCCACCCACACCGAAAAACACCGCCCGTGGTGATCCCGCCCGAACCCCGGATTGCTGATGCTCCCCTGCACATACGCCGTCCGCCCGAACTCCCCGGCAAACACCACGATCGTATCCTCCAGCAACCCTCGCTGCTTCAGATCCTGCACCAGCGCCGAACTCGCCTGGTCCACATCATGGCACTGCTTCGGTAAGTGATTCTTCAAATCACCATGCTGGTCCCAGCCGCGGTGGTACAACTGCACAAACCGCACCCCGCGCTCGCTCATACGCCGCGCCAACAGGCAATTGTATGCATAACTCCCCGGGGTCTTCACCTCCGGCCCGTACAGATCCAGCACATGCTGCGGCTCCTTCGACAAATCCGTCAGCTCCGGCACACTCGCCTGCATCCGGTACGCCATCTCATACTGATGAATCCGCGTCGCCGTCTCCGGATCATGCAGCGCCCCCGACGTCAGTTGGTTCAACTCCCCAAGTGTGTCCAGCTGCTCCCTCCGCGCCTCCCGCGTCAACCCCGCCGGATTCTCCAGATAGAGCACCGGATCCCCCTGGCTCCGGAACTTCACTCCCTGATAACTCCCCGGCAGAAAACCCGCCCCCCACAGTCTCGAAAACAACGGCTGGTCGGTCCGGTTCCCGCTCCCCTGCGAAATCAGCACCACAAACGACGGCAGATTCTCATTCGTACTCCCTAGCCCGTAACTCAGCCACGACCCGAAGCACGGCCGCCCCGGCTGCTGGCTCCCCGTCTGAATAAACGTGATCGCAGGGTCGTGATTGATCGCCTCCGTGTTCAATGTCTTGATCAGACAGATGTCGTCCGCAATCTTCCCCGTGTGCGGCAGCAGCTCGCTCAGTGGCATCCCGCTCTTCCCATGCCGCGCAAATCCCCACTGCGCCGACGCCACCGGAAACGCACTCTGCCCCGACGTCATCCCCGTAATCCGCTGACCCATCCGCACCGACGCCGGCAACTCCTTCCCCTGGTGCGCCGCCATCGCCGGCTTGTGATCAAACAAATCAATGTGCGACGGAGCACCCGATTGATGCAGGTAAATCACCCGCTTTGCCTTCGCCGGCAGATGCAGGCCGCCACCAGCCTCCGCCGCCCGGCCCATCAGCGATGCCAGCGCCGTCGTCCCCATGAACGATGCCGCGCCTTTCAGAAATACCCGGCGGTTGCCCGCATGTAACAAGGGAAAGTCCATAATATGTCAGGGTTGCCAGCCTTCAGTTGCTGATGGTTTCATCCAGATTAAGCAAGGTCGACGCCACCACCGTCCACGCCGCCAGTTCCCACGCAGGAATCTTCTCGTCCCTCGCCGCTTCTCCTACCTGGATCAATTTCTCCGCCTCCCCGGGTGCCGCCCGGAACCGCGCCACCTGCCGCTCCAGCAAACCACCAAGGGCCGACACTTCCCTCTCCCCCGCACGCCGCGACGTGCACAGCCGGAACCCCGCCGCCAGCCGCGCTTTGTCATCCGCGCCCGACTTGATCATCCGCTCCGCCAGCACCCTCGCCGCCTCCAGATACACCGGATCATTCAGCAGCACCAGCGCCTGCAATGGCGTGCTCGTCACCGACCGCTCCGCCGTGCAGATCTCCCGGTCCGGCGCATCAAACGTTGTTAGCGACGGCGGCGGACACGTCCGCTTCCAGAAGGTGTACAATCCCCGCCGGTACGCATCCGCTCCCTTGCTCGGCGTATACACCTGCCCGGTCCAGTTGCCCGAATCCTCACGCTTCGACAGTTCTTCCCACAACCCCGGAGGCTGCGGCGGAAACACACTCGGCCCACCCACTTTCGCATTCAGCAGCCCGCTCACCGCCAGCGCATTGTCCCTCACAAATTCCGCCGCCAGCCGGTGTCTCGGTCCGTGCGACAGCAACCGGTTCTCCGGATCCTTCTCCAATGCCTCCGGCGTCGCCGCCGCCGACTGCCGGTAACTATGACTCGTCACCAGCATCCTCACCAATCGCTTCACATCCCACCCGCTCTCCCGGAAATCCACCGCCAGCCAATCCAGCAGCTCCGGATGACTCGGATACTCTCCCTGCAGCCCGAAATCATTCACCGTCTTCACCAGCCCGCGCCCGAAAAACATCGACCACATCCGGTTCACCGTCACCCGCGCCAGCAACGGATGCTCCGCCCCCGTCAGCCACGCCGCCAACGCCCGCCGGTCTCCCGGAGCCCCTTCCGGCAACCCGCCCAACGCAGCCGGCACCCCCGGCACCGTCTTCTCACCCTTCACATCATACTGTCCTCTCTCTAGCATGAACGTATCCCGCGGCTTCTCCATCTGCTGCATCACCATCACCGTCGGAAATCCCCGCCGCACTTCCTCCAATTCCCTGCGCTTCGCCTCCACCGGCACCTGCCCGCCCGCCAGCGCCGCATCCATCGTCACCGCCAGCCGGAACTTACCAATCGCATGCAGCACCACCGGACTCTCAAACCGCAACCGCACCACCATCTTCCCACCCGCCGCCCGGAACGGCTCACAAGCAAACCACGCCTTGTCCCCCGCATGCCGATCGTTCCCATCCACCGCCCAACCCGTCGACGGCTTCCCATCCACCGCCTGCCCGATCTCATAACCCTTCTGGGAATAACTCGCCGCCGCATGCGTCAGCTTCACTCCCTCCACCTCCACCTCGGACAACACAAAATTCCCGTTCGTCGCCCGACCCGGCCCATTCCCCGCCAGCGTCCCATCTGTCAGGGTCTCCAGCCGAATCCCCCGAATCTCCCCAGCCGGCACCTCGCACTCCACCCGATAAACATCCGTCGCCCCCTGCGGCCCCTTCGCCAGCACCGATTGATCCGCCTGCCGCTCCAGCACCGCCCCACCCGTCGACTCCATCTTCACCGGCACCGCCACCACCCACCCGCGCTCCCCAA
>Ga0315899_10006536_pt1 | contig 12567 bp, 13 predicted proteins | sample LakEriMetagenome_2_FD_203518 | JGI IMG/M metagenome (GOLD analysis project Ga0315899, IMG submission 203518) | Freshwater fungal communities from buoy surface, Lake Erie, Ohio, United States - Buoy 4 MA112 | ecosystem: Environmental > Aquatic > Freshwater > Lake | place: USA: Lake Erie, Ohio...
CAGCAGTTTGGTGTGCCAGTGTTCGCGGTGTTTGCGGGGTTGGTTGCGCGCGCCATTTGGGCGGCCCGCGATGCGGTGTCTGGCGGGCGCACGTGGACGCTCGCGATCGGCCCCGGGAGCAGCTTAGCACGTAATTCAGGGGAGCTAAGGGGCTCTGCATCGTGGTGGCTCGCGCCCGTGATGCTGCTGCGCGCGGTTGGGTGCAGCCCCGGTGCACACAGCGCGGGCGGCAGTTCTGCTTTCGCGATAAGCTCCTTCCACCATGCTGAAGCGCGTGGGCGTTTTCAGTGCCCGCAGGGCAAGAGATGCGCGAGCGGTGCGCAGCGCCGGTCCTTCAGGGGACTGGGCCAGGAGGTGGAGCAAAAGGAAAGCCTGACGTTTGGTTGATTGGTGCGTGCGTTTGTCGTTGCTCACAGATGAAGACCACCGTTGCTCTCCTCGCCGCCATGCTGGCCACGGCTTCGGCATTCGCCCCAGGCGCCCTCCCCGGCTCCATGGCCCTCCGCAGCTCCAAGCCTGCTGCCTCCTCGACCAAGATGGCATTCGAGATCACTGACAGCACCCCCTTCAAGCTCTCCATCGCCCCCGTCGGCGCCTTCGGCTTCGCTGGCTGGGTGCGTACCTTGTGATCATTGAAATGTTCTCTGACACGGCGAAATGGTGCGTTGACTTAGCCTTGAGATGCAGCCGTGTGTGTGCGGGTGGGCGGTCGGTGGGATTCGTCTGCAGGCTAGGTAGGTGAAGCTTGACAATCTTCGCCTGTGGCAGGTTGTCCCAACCATCCTCGTCCCCTCCAACATCCCCCTGTACGGCGGCAAGGTAATGTCACCCTTACACGCATAATAATGGTTATGCAGTATACGCGGATACGCATGTAGTATGTGTCATATACGTAGATGCGTATATACATACAGTATACGCGTGTGTGCGGATAGTATCGCAATATCACCCAACTCTTGTGGGAGAAGCTGGTCGTGTGTGCGTAGTGCTCCTCTGACTGCCTCGTTGGCATCGTGTTGGAATCGGATATACGCGTATACTACATACTGCATGCGTACGCCTGTAGTTGCATGCGTACGCCTGTAGTTGCATGCGTACGCCTGTACTGTACGCAGTAGCGTATAATGCTATACTAAATATATACGAATATCCAAGCTCCTTTCATGCGTACAAACGCCCCGGCACTTATATCTTCCCAAACAGGGCCTCACCGTGGCTTTCGTCGAGTCGATGACCACTCAGCTCCAGAACTTCCCCAACCCCCCCGGCCCCACCGACCCCTTCTGGTGAGCCCTGCAACCCCCCCACCCACACCCCGTTGTTCTCCCTCCTAGGCAAGGTCTATGGTGCGGGATGTGCGCGTGCTTGAGGGGTGTGGAATATTTTCAGTGAACCTGGAGAGGGGCGTGTCAGGAGGCGTGTGGTGCATGCTCGCTTGGTGTTTAGTTTAGAATGTATTTTTTCAATACTTTCTAAACTAAACTAAACTTGGCGTGGTGCATGCTCGCGGTGGGCGTCGCGGTGAGCACTTATTCGCGTGTGGCGTGTTTGTGCGTGTGACTTCTTTGCTGCATTATTTTCACTAGGCCATATTTCCATTAGTCATTTCCACATATGTATCTGTTTAGTTAACTAAACTAAGTTATCTAAACTAAAGCGCGCCATATTTCCATTTAGTCATTTCTACATATTTCCATTAGTCCTTGCCACACGACGGTCATTCTAGGTGTGCAAACTCCAATCTGGGTGTGCAAGTGTAAACTCATTGTTTTTCATTCCTTGTGAAAACAACGTGACTTTACGAGTCGATGGTACACGTTCGTCAGTTTGGTGGCGTTGGTCAGTCGGTGCGCGATGGAGCGGGTGTGCAGGCTCCTGTGCTTCCTCTGGTTACCTACGTTTAGTTAACTAAACTAAGTGGACTAAACTAGAGCGGGTGTGCAGGCTCCTGTGCTTCCTCTGGCACTCCGGCCTCTTCGCTGTCATGATGTTCGGCTCCATCGGCTGGAACATGAACCCCAAGCTCGGCGGCAAGCAGATGTAAGCTTGCTCCAGAGTTTATATATATATATAATACATGAAGTTGGATTTGCCTCCCCGTTCAGCGGTGGGTGATGATGGCAGAAGCGCTCAATGAGACAATAAAACTATGTGTGCTGCCTTCCCGCTCTCTGTCTTCCGCCGACGTCTTGTCCTGGCACAAGGGCGCATCTCACTGGCACTGGCAGCAGCGGCTGGCCCAGGGACGCCATTGCTTTGTCGGCCGGTTAGATGGGCAAGTGTGGGCGGCGAGCGGTGGAGTGCGGCATGAAGATGCGCCCTGCAGGGCGGGGCGGACGCTTATCGGATGCCCATGAAAACCTTGATCTATGGCACTGTGCAAGGGAGTGAGCCGCTCGCTGTCTGTGCGCAGAGCACGGGATCACCTTCGATCCGTTGAAAGGTCTGGTGCTCCAGGAGATGGAGCGACGGGCGATTGGAAAGAAAATGTGCAATGTTCCGTGAGGACAGTGTTGTGCCTTGCCCAGGGTCTTCGTCGGACCGCAGGTGTCTCGTCCTCGGTGCAACGTGAATATCGGGGCCGTGCAGTCGCACGACCGAGGTTGCACGGTGGCGTACCTAGGCGCTAGAAGTGCGCTCACCAGTGCGCTCACCTTGTTTTGCGGTGCTGTTTCAAATCCTGGCCGTCAAGTCAGCGCTGTGGTTTGGCCCCCTGCGACCGTGCGCCCGGCGCCCTGACTCCCTGACTGTTGGTCTGAGAGGCCACGAGTTTCGTCCATGGCTAAGCCCTTATCTTGCAAGCTGTCGCCCAGCGGGTTCCCACCGTCTCCGCGCTTCCTTTTCTCTGCTATCCCTCCTCATTCGCCCGCATCGTTACAGTAGGTCCTTGGGTTTTAAGGCTTGAGACTCCTTGGGTTTTAAGGCTTGAGACTCCAACGGTTGTGAGTAAAATGACGTACGCCACACGGCCTGAGGAGAGGGCGCGGACGGCCTGAGGAGAGGGCGCGGACGGCGGCGCTGCGATGGTTTTGCTGTCGAAGATACTCAAGCTGGGTGGCTTCTCCGACCAGATCAAGCTCCTCAAGACGCAGATCGAGCACCTGGGGTTTGCTAAAAAGGCCCTGCCGCCCGACACCCCGCACTTGGGGGACAAGCAGCGATGGGCCGTGAATGCGCTCGGACAGAAGGTGGTGGACACGGGCACGCCAGTAGAAGTGACACGCGCCCTCTACATAGGCGCGGCCGAGAAGACGTATGCGATCCCCGAGCTCGCGTCCCTACGGGAGCGCTATGGCTTGATCAAGGACCGTTGCGACCACGTGAGAACACTCGCCGCGATGGCGGAAAAGGGCGACGAGCCGTCCGCGGACTACCTGGTGTCACTCCTCCAAAGAGATCCCGTACCTGCCGTGCGCAAGACGGCGCTCTTGGGCCTGGCCTTCGCCGCGCGAGGGCCCAGGACACCTTACAACATGCGGCTGATAGATGGGGTGGTTGCCTCTGTATCAGACGAGGTGGCCGAGATACGGGGCATGGCCGTCGTGCTGAAAGAGCGCGCGTTGCGCGAGTGGGATCTTTCGGAGATACAAGTGCTCATCAAGCCGCCAAAGCGCAAGGATGTGGCGGGACGCCGCGGCGAGTGCACAATGGTAGGCGAGGAGCAGGAAAGAACGCGCGGGAACCAGCCAACAGGCGGCGGCGCGTGGCAACAGGTCCGCGACTTGGCAATGGCAACCTCAAACGCCAGCTTGATGATCGGCGTGCTGGGTCTGATGAGTCACCCAGTGCTGCCTGTGCGCATGGCCGCGTGGAGCACGTTCGGATCAAAGAGCAACACTTCCACGAGGGGCCGCTGTCGAGAGCTTGAGGTGCTTGCGTACCAGAAAAAGTTGGATTATGAAGAACAGGTGTTGAAGGAACTTATCATGCGAGCCGAGGCAGACGCTTGTGTCGCAAGCATCATGGAAAGGAACCGCGAGAACATTGCAGCACTTATCGAAAAAGAGGGCCTCAAAGCGGAGCTTACAGCTTCCGATGTCGAGAAAATCGTCGACACGTTTCGCGAAGATTTGACCAGCAGTGACCAGGAATACATACGCCTCAAGAGAAATCTGCAACGCCACCAGAAGAACCTGGCGGCGCTTCGGGAGGATCTAAATCAGGATACTGAACGGTTCAATAGAGTTGAGCAGGACCTGAAAGCGGAAATCATGAGCATGATTGGCGCGCTGCTCGAAGAGCACAGTTTCATCATTGAATCTGTCAACAAGCTGTGCGGCAGCAATGACAAGGGCAACTGGTATATACGTAGGTGCCTTATTCGCATTCTCGAGCCAATGGCTGTTTCCGGCGACGAGGCTGCGATTCGCCTGCTTGAGAAGGGGAAGGATGACAGGAGTCCGTATGTGCGCCGCACCGTGCAACGATCGCTCCGGGCGGTGTGGTTGGCTGAAAGGGAGCGTATCGCAGCTGCTGAAATGTTAGAGACGGAGCTTGAACGGCCGACCTCAGCGAAGAAGAAAACTGAAGAGGAACTGGCAGCTGAGGAATTGGAGGATGCACTCAAGGGTATGAAAGGCTCGGCGGATGAGGATGAGGGGGAACAGATGGCCGAGATGACCCTTGAGGAGAAGAGACGAGCTCTCAAGGCGCTGAAGCAGCGACAGGAGGCAGCAGAGGACGAGGCGCGCATAAATGCACTATATCTCCCTGCATACACTTGGAAAGATGTGGACCAGATGATTGAGGGTTTGCGGCCTAAATTTGGAGAGAAAACAGACGTATACAGAAAAGCCATTCGCCAGAAGCAGATTTCAGGACAGCAGATGTACGAACTGAAGGAAGACAGCTATGCAGAGGCGCTCAAGATGAAAAACCGCAAGCACCGGATAGCACTGAAACTTCACATCAGACATATGATGGACAAATATCACGATGAAAAAGATGAGTCCAAGAACGAGCTGCGCGCGCAAAAGGCTCTGGTGAGTGCCGCCCGCGATAATGCCAACAAGCTGAACGCCTTGACGAAGATGAAACTGGCGCAGACCAGTGGTGCAGCTGTCAAGTCCGCAGTCCGCTTCGATAATTACGCTTATGGCAACGCTACTGGCCTGGGGAGCATGCTGCAACACGACGGTAAGGGCGGTATCATCTTCCTCAGGGTCATCCCGTGTGGAGGGCTTGTGAATGATGGGGACACCCTGCTAAAAATCGGCAACGTCTCCGTAGCTGGTATGGGCCTGTTGGATGTGAAGCGGTTGTTGGAGACACTGGGAGAAAGGGTCCCATGTCTTGTGCGACTCACATCAGAGAAAGAGCGGCTGCAGGCTATGCAGGATCGGGCGAAGGAAGCCAGGGAGCAGGAACAGGCTGCAACAGAACAGAAGGATCTTACACAGATAGCGCTGGATAGCACGGCTGCGGCCGAGAGAAAAATTGCTATGCAGGCCGACCTGCTGCGCACGGTTCACGTGACGTGCCAACCGCCACCATTTCGGGAAGAGTATCTCGAGAGCATTGGTCTTGATGTTGAAATTTATAAGGGTGACGCCATCCGCTCTCTCCAAGTGACGAAACTCTTGCAGCGCAACGGGTTCTCCTCCCTATTGGAAAAATGCCTGGTGGACTTGAAAGTGCAGACGCTCAAACAGCTTGCTGAGCGCTACAATGACGATGCTTGGATAAGTTCGGTAGGAATCACGAGCAAAGTTGAGAACGCGAAATTCAAGAAATTGCTGGAACGGCTTGCTTTCCGTTACGGAATACGGGATCATGTGCCTCAAATCAACCTGGAGGATACTCGACCAGATGCGCACGAAGGCTGGCTGTTCATCTCGGGCCACCAGAATGCCATGCAGAATCAGCGTCTTTCGCAGTATCGGACTTCCGATGCTTCACAGGACATTCGTGAATTCAAACGAGTCGGGCGAACGCCAATTGTTCTGTCAAACGTTTTTAAGGGGATGGAGTACACAGTGTGCTGGCATCCTGAGCTCAAGATTGCCGTTGAACTGATGCACTCCAGTGCAGGCACACTTCGCTTCGCAAAACAAAGAGATCATGACAGTATGCAGCGCTTAAGCTCTGTTGAAAGGACAACATCTCTTCCCGGCATACCAGGCATTTTCGACTTTTATGTTGTTTTCTCCGACGGCAGAATAGAGCCTGCTGACAGACTGAATGCCGCAGAATTACTGCAAGAATTGGTCTCTCAACCACCGCCAAAGATGCCTGGTGGTTCGCGGGCGGGCACTGCTGTCGACTTTGCACCACGGCCGTCTACGCAACAGTCCACATTGCCGTCGATCTCAGGCGCCATCATACGCGAAGAAGAAGAAGAAACGAAATCGCCAAGAAGACAAGACACGTCTGAAAAAGGCAGCAGACCTGATGCTTCAGATGGCATGGGTGGATCGGCGCTTGATCCTGGTCGTCATGGCATCTTGACCTCTGGTGTACATTTAGGGTCTCCAGCCAGATGGAAAACAGGCTTTCGATTCTTTGCGGGGACTCGACCGTCGAGCGCATCGTCAGACGTGACGAATAAACCGGGTGGAAATCTTAATACCTGGGATACAGTGCATGGCCATGCTCAGAAAGGCACGGAGGAGACACCAGAAGTACGAGACCGTGCTTGGTATGTTAAGGGCCCAGCGCGTGGGCCCAGCCGAGGATACTCTGGACAGAGGACCTTCTTCAAGGAAGGCGAAAAGTGGCTACCGACAAATCCCACCGATGCCACCGCCACTAAGTGGTCAACATCGCTGATGGCCTCGGGAGGAAATATGGGATTTTTTGGTGGACCCAAGCGGGGGGCGCAGAAGGATGACGACGACTCGGATGCAGAGTCGGACATAGATTCTGATGATGAAGAGGAAGTTTTGGGGTATCATCTAGCACCGATGGTGGGACATCGCGTGGTTTTGCGTGAGACTTGTCGGAAAAAATTTCCGGAGCTTGTGAAGGAGACCGGCAATTTGACAGGCACTGTGACGTGGGTCGATCCAACTGACGCCGATGGCGACGGTGAGTGGATCACACTTGAAAATGTGAGATGCCTCTTATGAATTATATTCAAAAGACACACTTCCCTAGAATCTGACAATCAATCAAACACGCAGGGGTCACGGGCGATATTTCTGAGGTGCAGTGGGACAATGGCTACAAAGGCGACTATCGCACTGGTTTTGAAGGCACATACCGCTTGTGCCTCGATCCGGACGAGGACGAGGTGAATCAACGAATCAACATCGGCGCTCTGGATGATGAGCAAATTATTGGTCTTGACGTTGAACCGTTGGAAGGACAACGTGTTGTGCTCATGGCAGCGTCACTGAAAGATCCGGAGCTGTTTGCAGATTCCAAAGGTGGCCCCGGAGTTATTCTGTGGGTGGACCCGGAGGATGCTGACGGCGATGGGATTACGGGGGATATCTGCGAAGTCCAGTGGGATATGACGGGTATACGGGCTGACTATCGCACGGGATATGAGGGCTGCTTTCGTCTTGCACTATTTGATTCTCAGAAATATAACAAGAAGCGTGAATCCCAGAAAAAGGAAACGGCAGCGACGACAAAGAAGTCCCTTGGTAGCTTGCCTGAAACGTGCCATTGAGCTTTGCCTGGCCTTCCTGCCTTGTTGCTTCATTTAACCATGTGTTCCCAACAGGTCGGAAAGGCCTGAAGACAATCGACGAAAACCGCAAACAACCACCCGACGATCCGTGGAAGTTCTGGGACGAAGCGACATCTGAGGAAAAGCGGCTTGAAGACGCGGAGTTGGATATCCGCGGAACCTTCCATCCCGAGGAGGGCGTCCCGTTCCAGATGATGCCATATGGGCCCCGAAGCTACTTGCGTGCTGGAAATTGGATGATCAGCACCCGTAAACAAAACAATGGCACCACAATAGAGGTAAAATATGACCCGGTTTCCAATCTACTCGGAGACAAATCGAGACTAGCAGACGACGCAAAGCGCCTGGGCCTGAGGTATACACACAACGCCCGCGGGTACTACATCGCTGAGCAAGCCAAGCAAATGGCGGTAAGTAACATTTTGGTGTTGCTATATTCCTCTCTTTGCTTATTTTCGGACCCAGATTCTGACTGCATTGCTCATGACTACCCTTGCAAAAACTGCACAAGTGATGTCAAATGATATGGCTCGGGTGTGCTAGATGCGAAAGCACGCAATAGACTGGCCCTTACATAGATGTAATCGCAAAATCAGGCCATTTGCCCCTTTAAACCACTTGCCGTGCACCTTACCGGCGAGGGGGTCGTGGCGATTGCTGAAGAACCAGTGCCAGACGGGTACTTCCCCGTGAACAAAACAGTCAGCAGACCTCCAATACCTGGTCGCGCAACCGTGGTCACGTCCCGCGGCGGACTGGAGGACATGGGCGTGGAAGAGGCTGGGTTGTACGTCGAAGGGATCCCTCGGCGCAGTATCGCAGAAGTCTTGTCGCTTCAGAGGAACGAGATCATTGAGACCCCTGCAGGCAAGGCTTTGGAGGGCGTTGACGGCTTTAGCGGCAGCAAAAGCGGCAGCCGCCCTGTCAGCCGCCACTCATCTTCCTGCCCGGGTTCCCGCGGGCACGCGCGCATGTCAAGACCGGGGGAAAAGGCCGTGTCACTGAGCATCCGCAGTACTAAGAGAAACACGGCGCACGAGCGGCCAGTTACGCCTGTCACCGGAAAGCCGTACACTGCGCTTCGTCCGAGTTCGCGAGGCGGTGTGAGACATGCTCTCAACCTGGAGGACGCCTTTGCTGTAGGGCAGGACATGCAATCGCGCGACCCTACGTTGCTGGCAGAGCTCAAGGCGCAGGATGGCGACTATAAACGCGAGATGCGCTGGGCGACAGAGGCTAACATGCTTATCGACGATGATGAGGTGCGCTGATTTTCAACGTCTCGTGGGTCCGCCGGGATTCTCCATGTACACTTCCACTTTTGTGTCTTTTCGTCATGTAAATCTCAAGGAAAATATGTCAATTAATAAATACAACAATGGAGTATTGCTACAGGCTGTGGGAGCGTTTATTTCTCCGGAACACTACTCGACTTCTGGATGATGAGGGTGGTGGTGGATGATGGTGGTGGTGGGAGCCCGGCGCCTGTCCCCAATCAACACAAAGGAGCACTGGTTGCTGAATTCAATTCCTGGGGGAGCAATGGCTTTAGGGTTCCAGGACTGAACACCAGGGCAACCAAGGCAAACAACAGACAGTATGAATGGGAAGAGATTGGACCTATTGTTATGTGGCGGCAAGGAGATGCGAGTCAAGGTAAAAGGGGCCCTTTTGATTTTATCAAAATATGACCCTTTTAAAAGGGCCCCCGGTCCTCGTTTGGTGGTTGTGTCACAGAAACACAGGTTGACAGACAATGGTGATGATGATGATGATGTTGTTGTTGATGATGATGATGATAATAATAACAACAATATCAATAATACCCCCGTCATTGGTTGGAGCCAGCTCTCTCGCCTTTCAGACTCTCCGAGAGCGGCGCCCGCATGCTCATGGACCGTTGCAGCCAGGCCGCCGGCCCATCAATGACTCCGTCCTCGCGCAGCTGCGGGTGGAGCTCGGAGAGTCGGAAGGAGGCAAGGTCGTCGTCATACACGCCGCTCTGAAAATCCTCCTCGAATTTGCTCTGGTTCAGCGCTGCGCGCGCGAGCAGCGAGCCGGCGAACCCGATGACCTCGATTGTGAACGCGAAGAGCCCCACGTACAGGGCCTGCGCGCCGTTTTGTCGCACGAGGTCCTTTGCCGCGTCAGAGTCGCGGATCAACTCCTTCACGGTGGTGTCCAGGCTTGCGACGCTGTCGTTGAGCAGCGCAATCAAGATGGACTGCGCCACGAGCATCATCATGCTCGACACGGCGTAGCAGTACAGGCACTTGCGCGAGCCGCGCACTGAGCCGCACATGCCCACTGTCGCGATGACGATTGCGAGGGCCCCGTTAACCACGAGCCCCTGGGTGAGGCCCGACGACTGCTTCACGGAGAGGTAGAGGTCGGCTGCGAGCGTGACGTTGCCCGCCAGCTCGCCGCGCAGGAACTCCATCTGTGCGTACTCCTGGCTCCCCAGCCTCAAGCCATAGACGGCCGCGACGAACCCGATGATGAGGAGCAGGTAGTTGATGCCGATCATGACGAGCGCGGTGAACCGCACGAACGGGCCTTTGTCCGGCCCAAACGTGCGGTCGAGCAGGCCCGGCGACGGCGGGCGTGGCGGCGGCGCCAGTCTCCCGCTGCTGGCCGTGGAGGGGGGAGGGAGGGGGGGACGCGGCGACGGGGGGCGCCACCTCCCCCCGTGCATGAGTGCAGAGAGTTTGTGGTTGGAACGGCCGTTCCGAAACCGCAAAAAAGAGCCCTGCAGCTTTCAAGCTTGAACTAGGGCGGGCGTCACCAGCATGAAGGTAGCTAAGGTGGTGGTGCCAGACGCAGAGCGCAGAATTCTGGCGGCAGCTGACGTGGCGGCGGCGATGAACAAGAGAGTGGACAGCTGCAAGGGCGCCGACAAGTCAGATCGTGAGGTCTCTCCTTTCTTCCCCCTTGTCTGCCACACGCTCTCGTCCCCGGCAGCGCTGCTGCTCTGCTGCTTCTCCTCCCCCTGCTCCAGGCCGCCGGCGCCTCCCCTCGCGCTGAAGAACGTGCGGCTGCACGCTGGGCATGGTGCAGGTGGAGAAGATGTGGAAAAATGACGCAAACGCCTGGATGGCCACCGACGGTTTCGGCGACAACACGACGGCGACCAACACGACGTCACCGTCCTCCGAGGTCTCTCTTTCACTCTGCCCAGTCCGTGCGCTTGTGCAGCCGGCGGCGTGTGGCTGGGCAGAGCGCGCTGCGTGCGGCATCTTGCGTTCTAGGCCCCGTGCCTTGTGGCCCGCAGGTGCGCGGGTTTCTGGTGCCTGGCGTGGTGCTCCCGTCGAGCCTGCGGCCTGAGGGAGCAGTGCGCTGGGCAGGGACAGTACGGCGCGGACGAGGAGTGCGTTGCGAAGGCTGTGCTCTCGTCTGCGCACGACGATGCCGGCTTCAGCGAAGATCCGAGCGTGAGCCGCAGCCGCAGCACGTCAGAGGATGTCGGCGACTCGGCAGGCGCCACGCGCGCTAGCTTGGGCTATGCGCAGCTGCAAACCAGCACATCCCCGATGGCAGGGCGGCAAAAGAAAGGGGTCGAGACTATGATGGGAGCAGCGGCTCCAAGGTGCGATGCAGTTATGACTTGCGATGCAGATGCGGGCGGGTTCTCGGAGGATGACTTCGACGTAGACGCAAGCGGCATACTGAATAGCGACGACGGGGTGGACGGCGACATGGAGGAGGATGACCAGGATGAGGAGGAAGACGAAAGGGAAGAGGAGCAGGAGCAGGAGGAACCGGCCCAGCAGATATGCTGTGTTGCAGATTTCGACGAGCAGAAGCTGGAGGCCACGACGCGCTGGTCGAAGGCCCACGAGGCGCGCATGTGCAGGGTCGTGGAGGCAAGCTTCCCCGGCCACGGCATCATCTGCTTCGAACGCATGTACTGTACATCACGACCTGTGCAGGATATCACAAGAGAGTCGCTGCTATCACGAGATCATATTCTTCTGCCCGAGTTTGTCGCCAGCAAGGTGGGAAACTGTGCTTGCTGTGTTTGCTGTCCGGTCGATGTGCGCTGTTTTGAACAGCGTGCTGCTCACCAGCGGTCGGCACATACGTCAAAATGCACGAGCATGCTGCCCACAGCAAAATGCATGCGCAAGCTGCACGCGCAAGCTGCATGCGCAAGCTGCACGCGCAAGCGTAAGCTGCACGCGCAAGCTGCTTCCCCTCCGTCCTGCCTCCTTGCGGTGTCCATACCATTTCATTGATCCTGCGGTCCCTGAGACAGCTAACACGCGCATATGCTGACTATCTCCGCCGCTCACTCGGCAGGCGACAAGATCGTCACAACGCATGCTGAGCTTGTGTTACAATTGGACGGCGGATGACATGCATTTGGTCCATGTGATATGGATTGACTTCCTCCAACCTGAGGTTCGTGGCGGTCTGTGCATTGCGTGGTGCTTTCAGAGTGCAGCACATGGACTGAAACTCGACGTCACATAAAGTTCGTGGTTCGACGGAGTAGTGAGGAGGGAGAGCATAAAGCGCTTGGACTGCAACTTGCGCAGTGATGCACGTGTTGCAGAGCAGTGATGCACGAGTTGCTGGGCAGTGATGCACGTGTTACTGGGCAGTGATGCACGTGTTGGACGTCACTGTTGCTGCGCAGTGATGCACGTGTTGACGCACGGCTCGCGCGCTTGACATCCTCGGATTGCAGGTGTTGCAGGCGCAGCAGCTGTCGGCGGAGGGCAAGGGGAAAGATGCGTTTGCGCACTTGCTGGCGCTGCAGCTCTTTTTTGATGCAAGCGATGATAAGTGGCTGACAGACCTTCCCTTGGATTCTATCCCGCGGTTACGGTTATATATATATATATATATATATATATATATATATATATATATATATATATATATATATCTATATCTCTGTTTGTGGTGTGTGTGTGTGTGTGTGTGTG
>Ga0315899_10006537_pt1 | contig 12567 bp, 14 predicted proteins | sample LakEriMetagenome_2_FD_203518 | JGI IMG/M metagenome (GOLD analysis project Ga0315899, IMG submission 203518) | Freshwater fungal communities from buoy surface, Lake Erie, Ohio, United States - Buoy 4 MA112 | ecosystem: Environmental > Aquatic > Freshwater > Lake | place: USA: Lake Erie, Ohio...
GGTCGATGGTTAATGGGTTCCTATGAAGTCCCATTGCTCTTAAAGTGCATCCACCTGCAGCAAGGCTGTGAATCATTGGAGACTGAAATGAGCTTGCAATATGAAACCAAATTTGGCTCGCTGAAGAATTTTGAAAAAGGGCGCGTAGAGTCGATCGCAGATGACGTGAAGCATTACGTCTTCTCCAACTGCTTTGATATTGCAAATAAATCTAAGCCTTACGAAAAAGTAGTTTTTGGAAAAAATCAAATTTATGTCCTTGAGGTTCTCAGAGCCGAGGGTGCTTCACCTTGGTTCACTTGTGCACACGATGAGTTCGCTTTGAACATGGATACTGATATCGAAATACATCTCATCAAGTTAGATCCATCTCAAGTGGTGAAGGACGAAGAAAAAAATGGTGCCGTTTTGGTCAACGGTGAACCCAAAGGTCAAAAAATGGGTTGGATGAAGCTCAAGCGCGGCCATCAAGGCATGCTCCCCAAAAACACCGCATATCAATTTCGTTCAACTGAGCCCAGTGTCGTGGTCCTTCAGACATGTCAAGGCGACTTGTCTGTTGAGAAGTGGGCTGATATTTGTCAAGCCGCTTAATTGAACAACACACTTCTTTTCGAAAGATCAAATCATGCAAGCTCAACAAGAAACTTCCTCAAGTTATTCATCTAAGCCACATGCGGTAACTGGTTATCGTGAATTCCGTCTCGGATCATTTGGTTTCAGACGTGATGAATATTTTGCCCACATCACATGGACAACGCGAGATGGTCGCCCCTTATCGCACACCATGGATATCCGCAATTTCTTAGCTGCACTCATGCGAGACGTTGCTTGGGGGTTCTTCTACGGCGGTGTGAATTTTGACAATGTGATTGGTACTGTGAACCATTACACATCTGTAGACTTACAGGCAGGCGCTTTCAATGGAACCATGAAAGAAGCAGGCGTTGATATTCTTGAAAATTTCCCAACCGATCAAATCAAAACAGTGTTTGAGGACATGTTGGATGACTGGACCAACGAGGGATTTGACCCGTTTGCGGCACCACAAGAAACCGGGCAACCCTATGGTCGTAAAAATGGCCACAACAAACCTGCTATTACACGTGCTCGTGAACTCGCCACCCGATGCGTAGGCTTGAAAGGCGATTTGGCTTTGCGAACAGATGAGCGTGGCGCACCTGTTAATCGACAGTTCAAAGACGTGCCTCAAGACATGCCTGAGTTGCATCCAGAGCCTGGATTTGAGAATGAAGTTCATGCATTTAACTTGTTTGCATTTTTGAGTCGTTCACAAGTCACTTGGAATCCCTCATTCACAAGTGTGGTCAAGCACAGCTATATGTGTCCCACCACAGAAGAGCATATTCTTCCCATCTTGCATTCCAACGACCGGGTTGAATGGTTCTTTCAAATGAGTGATGCCATTGATTGGGATTGTTCACACAAAGATACTGGACAACCATTGGCAAGGGTCATCATGAAAGCAGGCGACATGGCTGCGATGCCTGCGTATTGCCGCCATCAAGGCTTCAGTCCCAAGCGGTCTATGTTGTTGGTTTGGGAAAACGGCTCGCCTAAATTGGTGTACGAAATTGCTAACGGCGAAGCACCTCAAGTACCTGTCACTTTCTAAACATCACCATCAATCAACTCTCGCACAAGCGGGAATGGAGCTTTTATGAATCTTGCAGACATTGCAGCTGCTGCTGGTTTGCGTTCGCCTGTTCGTCACCAATTGTTCATCAACGGTCAATTCGTTGATTCAGCATCTGGTGAAACTCTGGCAACTCTTAATCCACATGACAACTCCATCATTACTGAGGTGTCCATGGCTGGAAAGGAAGATGTTGACAAAGCAGTAACTGCTGCTGAGAACGCATTTCCAGCTTGGAGTCGAATGGCTGCTATGGATCGCGGTCGAATTTTGCTCAAGCTTGCAGATTTGATTGAATCGAACTCAGAGGAATTAGCTAGGTTGGAATCTTTGGATACAGGACATCCCATCAGAGATTCCAGAATGCTGGATGTGCCTAGAACAGCCGTCACCTATCGGTACTTCGGAGGCATGGCTGATAAATTTTTGGGCGAGCAGATTCCAGTGGAAGCAGGCTTTCTGAATTACACCTTGAGAGAACCCGTAGGTGTTGTAGGGCAAGTGGTTCCTTGGAACTTTCCCTTGATGTTCACCAGTTGGAAGATGGCGCCGGCTCTTGCCGCAGGCAATTGCATTGTGATGAAACCAGCAGAGATCACACCGCTGTCTTCACTGAAGATTGCAGAATTGATGTCTGAAGCCGGTATGCCTGATGGCGTGGTGAACATCATTCCTGGCTTGGGTCATGTGGCAGGCCAATACATGGCTGAACACGAGCGGATTTCGAAAATTGCTTTCACCGGAAGCACAGCCACTGGTCGCAAGATTGTGCAGGCCAGCGCAGGGAATTTGAAGAAGGTGCAACTTGAACTTGGTGGTAAGGGTGCCAACATTGTTTTTGAAGATGCCAATTTGATCGCCGCTGTCAATGGCGCTGCATGGGCTATCTTTCACAATCAAGGACAAGCTTGTATTGCTGGATCACGGTTGGTACTGCATGAAAAGATCGCCGATGCTTTTTTAGAAAAATTCATCCCATTGGCCAAAAGCATTCGCCTGGGAAATCCACTTGATCCCCAAACTGAAATGGGTCCTTTGACCAGTTTGATGCACCGAGATCGGGTGTTGAGTTATGTTGATATTGCCCGCAACCAAGGTGCTGAAATATTGGCGGGTGGTGTAGCTCCTAAGGGTGATTTGGCTTCTGGTTGCTACATCGAGCCCACAGTGGTGAGAGCCAAATCTTGGAAAGATCGTGTTGCTCAGGAGGAGGTGTTTGGCCCCTTCGTCACTGTCATCACCTTCAAAGACGATGCAGAGGCGCTTCAAATAGCTAACGGCACCGAATATGGTTTAGGCGGTGGCTTGTGGACCAACAACCTTCAGCGAGCCCACAAATTTGCCCGTGACATGAAAAATGGCATGGTTTGGATCAATTGCTACAAGCGGGTCAATCCAGGTTCGCCATTCGGCGGTGTTGGCTTGTCTGGATACGGAAGAGAGATGGGCTTTGATGCAATGCGCGAATATACGCAAGTCAAAAGTATCTGGGTCAATGTGGATGCACAGTTGAGTCCACATTACCCACGTACATAAAGAACAATCCATGAAGCTTTTCAATTTCACTTCCTTACCCTCCAGGGTTATTTTTGGGGACGGAAGTCTTGTTCAAGTCCAAAAAGAAATTGAGCTTCTGGGTGCAAAACGTGCATTGGTTTTGTGTACACCTGAACAAAGGGTTTTGGCTCAACATGTATTAGATTTATTGGGCGACAGTGCAGCAGGGATTTTTGATCGGGCAGTGATGCATGTTCCGATAGAAACTGCGCAAGAAGCCAGAAAAGTGGCCTCTGAATTAGGTGCTGACTGTGCAGTTGCCGTGGGTGGTGGGTCTACAACGGGTTTGGGCAAGGCCATTGCCTTGGTCTCCAATCTCCCGATTTTGGCCATACCCACTACCTACGCCGGTTCTGAAATGACCCCCATTTACGGCATCACAGAGTCAGGCGTTAAAAAAACGGGACGCGACAACCGTGTGCTGCCCAAGACAGTGATTTACGACCCCAGCCTAACGGTGGGTTTACCTATCCCACTAAGCGTTACCAGTGGCATTAATGCCATTGCGCATGCGGCTGAAGGTTTGTATGCCCACGATGGAAACCCCATCATGAATTTGCTAGCCTCTGAAGGTATTGCGGCCATGGGTCGTGCATTGCCGAGTATTCGCCATGATCCTTCTGATATGGATGCAAGAAGTGATGCGCTTTACGGCGCTTGGTTGTGTGGCACGGTCTTAGGCCATGTGGGCATGTCGCTGCACCATAAGCTTTGTCATACCTTGGGTGGAACCTTCAATTTGCCCCACGCTGAAACACACACCATCGTTTTGCCGCATGCATTAGCCTACAACGCCAAGCATGCTCCAGAGTCAATGCAGTCTATTGCACGTGCTTTAAATGCAATTGATGCCCCTTTGGCTGTTTACAACTTAGCTAAATCTAACGGAGCTCCGGTAGCTCTGCGCGATATTGGCATGCTTGAAAAAGACCTTGATCACGCATGCCACTTGGCCATGCAAAACCAATATCCGAATCCTCGCCCTTTAGAGCAGGTAGCTTTGCGACAACTGTTGCAAAACGCGTTTGAGGGTGAGCAACCTCATTCTTGATTTGTTAATTTCAACCACAAAGGAGACAGCGATGAAAAGTTCACGCAGAACGATAGTGAAAAGTATGTTTGCAGCTGCTGCAATCACGTCTGTGCCCATGGCATGGGCGGCAGATGTTGTGAAGATTGGTTATGTTTCGCCTCAAACTGGTCCGTTAGCGCCGTTTGGTGAGGCTGACAAATGGGTTATCGAACAGATGAAAGTGGCTTTCAAGGATGGCATCACCATTGCTGGTAAAAAGCATGAAGTGCAAATTATTTTGAAAGATAGCCAGTCCAACCCCAACCGCGCTGGTGAGGTGGCCAATGACCTGATTTTGAAAGACAAAGTGTCATTGCTGCTGACAGCGGGTACGCCCGAGACGTCTAACCCCGTCAGTGACGTGGCAGAGTTGAATGAAATTCCCTGTATTTCTAGTGTTGTGCCTTGGCAGCCATGGTTCTTTGGACGCAAAGGAGATCCAGCTAAAGGCTTCAATTGGACTTACCATATTTTTTGGGGCTTGGAAGACGTGATCGCCAATTTCACCAATGGGTGGAAAAGTGTTCAGACCAATAAAAAAGTGGGTGGTCTCTTTCCCAATGATGGTGACGGTAACGCATGGGGCGACAAAGAACTCGGATTCCCCAAACCCCTTTCGCAAATGGGCTTCACCTTGACCGACCCAGGCCGGTTCCAAAATGGCACACAAGACTTCAGTGCCCAAATCGCTGCATTCAAAAAAGAGGGTGTTGAAATTGTCACTGGTGTGGTTATTCCGCCAGATGCCAAAACTTTCTTGACACAAGCCAAGCAACAAGGCTTCAAGCCCAAAGTCATCACCTTGGGTAAAGCTTTGCTGTTCCCTGGTGCCATCGAAGCCTTGGGTGATTTGGGTGACGGTCTGAGCACTGAAGTGTGGTGGAGTCCTTCTCATCCATTTACTTCAAGCCTGACCAAGCAAAGCGCCAAGGGGTTGGCCGAGTCCTACGAGTCCAGTACTAAAAAGCAATGGACACAGCCCATCGGTTTTGCACATGCATTGTTTGAAGTGGCTTCAGATGCACTCAAACGAAGCAAGTCATTGAAAGCAGCTGACGTGCGCGACGCCGTCGCCGCAAGTAAATTAAAAACAGTGGTTGGCGATGTCGCTTGGGGAGGCCAAGGTCCATTCAAGAATGTCAGCAAAACACCGCTGGTATTGGGTCAATGGAACAAGGGTAAAAAGTACAAGTACGAGTTGTCCATTGTCAATAACGAGACTGCCAAAAACATCCCGACAGACTCTAAGTTGCGTCTGAACTGATCGACACAGGCCATCGGTCATGTCATTGTTAGCTCTACATGCTGTATCGAAGTCGTATGGCGCTCTGAAAGTCACAGACAACATCAGCTTGTCTGTGGCGCAAGGAGAAACGCTGGGAATTCTGGGGCCCAATGGCGCTGGCAAGACCACGTTGTTCAACTTGATTTCAGGCGACACGAAAGTCGATGCTGGACGGGTGGTGTTCAAAGGCGATGACATGACTGCTGTGCCGCCTCATCTGCGTTGCAGATCGGGTATTGGCCGCAGCTACCAGGTTCCACAACCATTCTCCAACATGAGTGTGTTTGAAAACTTGGTGACTGCGGCATGTTTTGGTGGTGGAGAAACCGAAACGCAAGCTTGGGAAACAGCCTTTGAAGTTTTGCAGCAAACCGGCTTGATTGCATTTGCCAATCAAGCCGCTGGGTCGCTCACGCTCTTGAATCGCAAGCGCTTGGAGTTGGCCCGGGCGCTGGCCACTCGGCCCGAGTTGCTGTTGCTAGATGAAATTGCAGGTGGATTGACTGAACATGAAGCTCAAGAACTGGTTGAAGAACTCAAACGAATCAAGAATACTGGCGTGACGATGATATGGATTGAACACGTCGTCCATGCTTTGTTATCGGTTGCGGACAGACTCTTTGTTGTGAATTTTGGTCAAGAACTGGCAAAGGGCTTGCCGCATGAGGTTATGAACGACCCTGAGGTTAAACGCGTCTACATGGGTATGGAAGTCTGACCATGGATCCCATCCTGCGCACCCAATCCCTTGAAGCTTTTTACGGCGATGCACAAGCACTGTTTGGCATTGACTTTGAATTGTTCGCTGGAGAGTTGGTAGCCATCATCGGCGCCAATGGCGCGGGCAAATCCACATTTCTCAAATGCTTGACGGGCCTGATCAAAGTGCCCCACCATGCCATTCATTGGAAAGGTCAAGCAATGGGTGGTTTGCCCACAGGGGACATCGTCAAGTCTGGACTGACCATGGTGCCTGAAGGCCGCCGATTATTCCCCTCCCTCACGGTTGAAGAAAACCTGATGATGGGAGCCAACGCCCAAAGAAAGGGCACTTGGAATTTGGCCAGAATTTACAAACTCTTTCCCATCTTGAAAGAAAAAAGAGCCTTGCCCAGCACGTCCCTGTCGGGTGGTCAGCAGCAAATGATCGCCATCGGTCGGGCGTTGATGAGCAACCCCGATGCGTTGCTCTGTGACGAACTGTCACTTGGACTAGCACCGATTGTCATCAAGGAAATTTACAGTGCAATGCCCGAAATCACCTCGGAGGGTATGACTGTCGTTATCGTTGAACAAGATGTCGCCATGGCCAAGCTAGTTTCAAAAAGACTGTATTGTTTTCAAGAAGGCAGGGTCTCCTTACAGGGTGATTCGCACAGCTTGACCAACCAAGAAATAAGCCACGCTTATTTTGGAGTTTAGGCGTGGAAACCCTCATTCAAGGCATACTTTTGGGCGGTCTTTACGGGTTGTTTGCCTTGGGTTTGTCGCTCATGTTTGGAGTGATGCGACTGACCAACACCGCCCATGGTGACTTCATCATCCTGGGGTCATTTGCAAGCTTGGCATTGGTCTCAAGTGGATTATCGCCACTTCAAACATTGCTGGTTACGTTGCCCTTGGCGTGGGTGTTGGGTTATGGCTTGCAGCGTTATGTTTTGAATGGCACTCTAGGAAAAGATCCCTTGCCTTCTCTGGTCGTGACATTTGGACTGTCAATCGTCACTCAAAACTTCTTGCTGGAAATTTTTTCAGCCGACCCCAGAGCCATTGAATCCGATGGCTTCAATACCCTTGGATTTGCAATCTCCGAGTCCATATCAATTGGTTTGCTGCCTATGTTGATCTTGGTCTTGGCGCTCTTGGCCACATTCTTTTTACAGTGGTTGTTCAAAAATACCCATATGGGCAGAGCCTTCAGAGCCGTCTCTGATGACCCTGAAATAGCCGAACTCATGGGGTTGAATGCGCGGCAGGTATATGCCTCTGCCACCGGATTGGCCTTCGTACTCATCTCCATCTCGGGCACCCTGCAAGGCATGCGCACCACCGTGTCACCCTCGGATGGTCCATTGCTTTTGTTGTTTGCCTTTGAATCAGTCATCATTGGTGGCATGGGCAGTTTTTGGGGCACTTTGGCTGGGGCCATGTTGCTGGGCGTTGCGCAGCAGATCGGCTTTCGATGGGATCCGGGTTGGGGGATTTGGTGCGGACACATGATGTTCTTGATTATTTTGATCGTGCGGCCTCAAGGCTTGTTTCCAAAGACCCGAGACTGATTGACAAGCATCATGCAAACCACTTTCAACGTCATTCGTAATTCATCCACTAGCAAGGCATTCTTCACGGTCAGTGGATTAACGCTTGTGTTGGCCGCTACATTGCCGTTTTGGGGCGAATCCAGTTGGATGCGGGAGTTTGTGGAAATTGCCTGCTATTTGATTTTTGCCATGATGTGGAACTTATTGGCCGGGTACGGCGGCATGGTTTCCATCGGTCAACAAGCCTTTTTCGGTTTGGGTGGGTATGTGATGTTGGTTTGTGGCAATTTTGCAGGCATCAATCCATTCATTGCCATCTTGATCGGGGCGTTGGTTGCCGGCTTGCTCGCTATCCCGATTTCATGGGTAGCCTTCAGACTTCAAGGCGGTTACTTTGCAATTGGTACCTGGGTGATTTCAGAAGTGATCCGCTTGAGCATTGCCAACATGCAATGGGTGGGCGGTGGATCGGGCACCTCATTGACAGCCTTGCGTGGCATTGACAAAGCCACCAGGGAATCAACCACTTATTGGATGGCGCTGGCATGTGTGGTGCTGTCCATCACCCTGGTCTATGTGTTCTTGCGAAGCAAGCAAGGCTTGGCACTGCTGGCCATTCGTGACAATGAAACAGCTGCCAAATCCCAAGGCATCGCGGTAGGGCGCATGAAATTGGCGGTTTATGTGGTGGCCGCCATCGGGGCGGGCTTGGCTGGTGCTTTGTATTTCGTCGGCAACCTGCGCATCAGCCCTGATGCCGCTTTCAGTGTCAACTGGACAGCTTTCGCCATTTTTATGGTGGTCATTGGTGGCATCGGTCGCATCGAAGGCCCCATCATTGGTGCATTGATTTTTTGGGCATTGAATAAATTCTTCAGTGACTATGGCACCTGGTATTTGATTGGCCTTGGCCTACTGGCCATCTTTACAACCATTTATTTCAAGCAAGGGCTTTGGGGCTATGTGCAGCAACGCTGGGGCATCAGCTTGTTTCCGATCACGCGCAAATTGCAACACTCAGGTCAGTCATGATGGACACGGCATCCCCCATTGTTCATTTGGTTTTTTGGAAGCTGAACGGCGTCACCACGGACGACAAGGCATCACAAGCTGGTCAAATCATTGCAGCCTTTCGTGCATTGCCCACCAAAGTTGATGGTTTGATGAAAGTGCAAGTGGGAAAAAACTGCGTAGACCACTCCGACGCATGGGATGTGTCGGTGTACATGGTGTTTTCATCTGCCGCATCACTGGCGTCTTATCAAACGCATCCTATGCATCTAGCCATCAAACAACTGGTAGGACCGATGCGGCTTGAACGTGGTCAAGTAGATTTCGAGTTGGACGTCACTGAAACAAATACTTAGAAAGAACATAATGAAGATGAACGACATCACAGCATCCGTCATTGACAGTTTTTCTCAGACCGAAGACCCCCGGCTACAAGAAATCTTGTCCTCCTTGGTCAAGCATCTTCATGCTTTTGCACAAGACGTCAAATTAACCGAAGCTGAATGGTTTCGTGGTATCGAATTCATGACTGCAGTTGGTCAAAAATGCGATGACAAGCGACAGGAGTTTATTTTGCTCAGTGACGTGTTGGGCTTGTCCATGCTCACGGTGAGTATGAACAATGACAGACCGAAAGCGTGTACTGAATCCACTGTTTTGGGTCCTTTTTATGTTGACAATGCGCCGCATTATGAAAATGGCGAAGATGTTTCTAACGGCGCGACTGGCACACCTTGCGTGGTTCAAGGCAGTGTGAAAAACAGCCACGGCCAACCCATTGCGAATGCCACTATCGACGTGTGGCAGGCCGACGATGAAGGTTTTTACGATGTTCAAAAAACAAATTTAAGCCATGCACAAGCACGCGGGGTATTGCACAGCCGCCTCGATGGCACTTTCAACTTTAATTCCATTGTGGCCGAGGCCTATCCCATTCCCATGGATGGTCCTGTTGGATCGATGTTGGAGGCCACACACAGATCCCCATGGAGACCAGCGCACCTTCATTTCATGATCAGGGCTGATGGGTACGACACACTGATTACTCACGTTTTCAAAAAAGGCGATCCTTACTTGACATCAGATCCTGTTTTTGGTGTGAAAGAGTCACTCGTTGCAGACTGGGTCACTGGAGAGGATGGCTTGACGACGCTGAACTTTGATTTTGTGTTGAACGCCGCCCAGTAAGTCTTCATCAGATTGTGGAGGAGAGAAATGATCAACAAGATTGCTACTTCTATCGAAGAAGCACTGGCACCCGTCAAGGATGGTTCCACAGTTCTGATCGGTGGTTTTGGTACTGCCGGTATTCCGAATGAACTGATAGAAGGCTTGATTGCGCAGGGCGCTCGAGACTTGACTGTGGTCAATAACAATGCTGGTAATGGCGATACGGGCTTGGCGGCTCTTCTCAAGACAGGTCGAGTTCAAAAAATTATTTGCAGCTTTCCCCGGCAAGCAGATTCCCATGTTTTTGATGCCTTGTTTCGTTCCAAGCAAATAGAACTGGAACTGGTTCCACAGGGCAATTTAGCAGAGCGTTTGCGTGCAGCAGGCGCTGGCATCGGTGCTTTTTTCACACCTACTGGGTTTGGCACTGAGTTGGCCAAAAATCAAGATGGCAGCCTCAAGGAAACAAGGGTGATCAATGGAAAAAGCTATGTGCTTGAATATCCCATTTATGGAGATGTTGCGCTGATCAAGGCTGAGTCAGGTGATCGTTGGGGCAACTTGATTTATAGAAAAGCTGCTCGCAATTTTGGTCCTGTGATGGCGACAGCAGCTCAATTCACGGTGGCCACAGTTCACGAAATTGTTTCCCTTGGTTCAATTGATCCTGAAACTGTGGTGACACCAGGTATTCATGTGTCCAAGATTGTCAAAATTGATCACATAGCCACTCAGGCCGGTGGTTATAAATCTTCTTAATGAATAAACCCTTATGAGTAATTATCAAAAGCGTAGCAAGGATGAACTTGCAAAACGAGTAGCACTTGATATTTTTGATGGCGCTTATGTCAATCTGGGTATTGGTCAACCAACCCTTGTCGCCAATCACATTCCAAAAGACTCAGAAATTGTTTTGCAAAGCGAGAACGGGATTTTGGGCATGGGTCCAGCACCCTCCAAGGAGCTTGAAGATTTTGATTTGATCAATGCGGGTAAGCAGCCAGTGACGTTGCTTGCTGGAGGAGCTTTTTTCCATCATGCCGATAGCTTTGCAATGATGCGCGGTGGTCATCTGGATATTTGTGTGCTGGGCGCTTTTCAAGTGTCGGCAACGGGTGATTTAGCTAATTGGAGTACTGGGGAACCTGGTTCTATTCCTGCAGTAGGTGGCGCTATGGACTTGGCTATTGGAGCCAAACAAACGTGGGTGATGATGGATCTATTGACCAAAAGTGGTGAAAGCAAAGTTGTTTCAACATGCACTTATCCATTGACGGCTATTGGTTGTGTAAAAAGAATTTATTCTGATCTAGCTACCCTTGAATGCACGTCTACTGGACTTCGGTTGATCGATCTGGTTCCTGGATTTGAGGTTTTCGAGCTCGAAAGATTAATTGGACTGACTATCCAGATATAAAAAATGGCGTCTATTTCCAGACTTTTGATCAAGACCAAAATCTTGCTTTACATCTTTATAAGGAGGGTTTTACCGCGCTATTGTTCTTTATATACGAACAGTTCTGTCAATCTTTGGCAGATCCCATTTAAACGGTACCTGTAAGGTTGTTAACTGTTTTTAAATACACACTAGGATAAAAAATGAATGCACCTAACAAAACATCACAATTGCAATCCTTGGGGGATGCAAGAAGAAATTTCCTTCAAGCGGCATCTGCAGTCAGCATCGGTTCTGCAGTTTCAGTACTTTCTCCATTAGCTTCAGCTCAAACAACAGACAGTTTTGTTTTGGTCACTGTTCAATTGAACTTGAAGCCCGGGAAAGTTGAACCACTTAGCAAAGAGGTTTTAGAAAACGCTCTCAAGGAGACAAGACGGTTCGAGGGACTGATCAGCTTGGAACTTTACTCAGAACAAGGTAGTGACACTGTCTTGATTTTGGAAAAATGGAAAAGCAGGGCGCATAACGAGAAATACCGCGAATGGAGAAAAACCTCTGGTTTTGGTCCAGTGGTTGCACCCTATGTCACCGGTCCCTCTGTTGTTCGGTATTTCGATCCCAGACCAGAATAAATCTTGATGGGTAATACTCAGCATCAATCTAGCTGATGAGCCCATCATATTTGCGTATAAATTTTTCTAGGAGTTTTCATGAATCCCTTCGTACCCCAAAAAGCACCTTACAAAGTTAATGTTCAAGCCGGTGAAAGCTACTACTGGTGTTCATGTGGTCATAGCAAGTCTCAACCCTTTTGCGATGGGTCTCACAAGGGCAGTGAGTTTGTTCCAATGAAATTTGATGCGACCGAGACTAAAGAGGTTTATTTCTGTGGCTGTAAGAACAGTTTGAATAAACCTTTCTGTGATGGTGCGCATAATAAATTGCCTTAAACGTCAACACTTCTAGTTCCTGAGAAACAACGAAACTTGATCAAGCTACTATAAGTTGCAACTTGACTTTTTATCAAGTGCCGCAGCTGCACTAGAAATGTCAAAGCTGCGCTTTTTTGCAGCACTTGAGCGATATTCATGTGGCGAGATAAAACCTTGCTTTAGATGAATATCCCAATGCCAGTCTGCCGGCCGCCAAAATACC
>Ga0315899_10006539_pt1 | contig 12566 bp, 7 predicted proteins | sample LakEriMetagenome_2_FD_203518 | JGI IMG/M metagenome (GOLD analysis project Ga0315899, IMG submission 203518) | Freshwater fungal communities from buoy surface, Lake Erie, Ohio, United States - Buoy 4 MA112 | ecosystem: Environmental > Aquatic > Freshwater > Lake | place: USA: Lake Erie, Ohio...
GTACAAAAAACCGTTAAGCGCTTGCATGGTGCATTTGCGATTGCCGTTTTTTGTAACGACGAGCCCAAACGTGTCGTTGGTGCTCGCCAGGGTTGCCCCTTGGTGGTGGGTGTAGGTCAAGGTGAAAATTTTCTCGCTTCCGATGCCATGGCTTTGGCGGGCACTACCGATCAAATCATCTATCTGGAAGAAGGCGATGTCGTCGATGTTGGCTTAAGTGGCATCAGCATCACCGATCGCTCAGATCATCCAGTAAGCCGTACTGCGCAAACTGTAAATGCGTATTCGGGCGCAATTGAACTTGGACCGTATCGTCACTACATGCAGAAAGAAATCTTCGAGCAGCCGCGCGCCATTGGTGACACCCTCGAAGGCATACTGGGTTTTAGTCCTGATGTATTTGGCGCGACGGCAAGCGATGTTTTTGCTGATATTAACGCCATACACATACTCGCCTGCGGTACCAGCTACTACTCTGGCATGACTGCTAAATACTGGCTGGAATCATTAGCTGGAATTCCAACTCAAGTTGAAATCGCCAGTGAATATCGCTACCGCGAACCCGCTGTAAATCCCAACGCCCTCATTGTCGTTATATCTCAGTCGGGCGAAACTGCCGATACAATTGCAGCGCTCAAATACGCCAAAGAATTAGGACATCGCTTTTCGCTATCAATATGCAATGTCGCGACCTCGGCCATGGTGCGTGAAACCACCCTATCGTATCTCACGCGTGCAGGTGTAGAAATTGGCGTAGCCTCGACTAAAGCCTTCACCACTCAATTAGCTGCCTTATTTTTGCTGACCCTCACCTTGGCAAAACTTCGCGGTCGGCTGGATACCCCAGCTGAAGCGGCTCATCTGAAAAATCTGCGTCATTTACCAGCGGCACTGACTGCCGTGTTAGCGCTGGAGCCGCAAATCATTGCCTGGGCTGATGCCTTTGCTCGAAAAGAGAATGCTCTATTTCTAGGACGTGGGCTGCATTACCCTATTGCCTTAGAAGGCGCTCTCAAACTGAAAGAAATTTCGTATATCCACGCAGAAGCCTATCCCGCTGGCGAGCTCAAGCACGGGCCATTAGCGCTCGTTACTGAAGATATGCCCGTGGTCACCGTAGCGCCGAATGATGCGCTGATAGAGAAACTCAAATCCAACATGCAAGAAGTTCGCGCACGCGGCGGACAGCTGTATGTATTTGCCGATGCCGATTCACGTATTTCACCTAGCGATGGCATACACGTCATCCGCCTGCCAGAACATTACGGCTTGCTCTCGCCTATCTTGCATGTCGTACCCCTGCAATTACTGGCGTATCACACGGCGTTAGCTAAAGGCACCGATGTCGATAAACCTCGCAACCTTGCGAAGTCAGTGACTGTGGAATAAGCAATAACCGCGCACCAAAATAAAACATTTTTTTATTTGTAATAGCTAAATGCAGCTTGGTGCTTAGTTATGGTGCGCACTAAATAAGTGCTTTTATTTTATGTGTCGATATGCGGTCAGATACAAAGAAGGTAGATAAAAAAATTTGAAAAAAATTTTTATTTTGCGACTTTTTCCCTTTTGATGTTACGAAGCTAATTGAGAAGCTAACTGCAGATCAATAATGATTGATATGCAAGCACTCATTCAATTAATTTCTTCATTCTATGGAATCCACATCATGCCACGCATAGGAAAAAATACGGCTGTCGATAACAGCTCAGAAATAATCGACCATATTGATTCTCACTCCAGTTCTGCTAGCTTTTCTGAAAGTAGCCAAGGCTCAGGTGATGAAGGGATTACTATCCCAGGAACCACTACGCCCGTTACTACCACTCCACCCTCGATAGAACCCACCCCTGGCTTACTTTCATCACCCTTAAAAACAATCATCGGTACGTTCTGTGCACTCACTGCTGTAGGTGGCGGCGTCCTAGTAATTTACGGCGGAAACGCTTTAAATAACCCGGAAGATAGTCAGGGCTTAATGCATCGCACAATGCTGGGTATAGGTGCTGCGATGTTAGGTGTAGGCTCAATGCTAGCTCTAGGAAGTTGTGTAAACAACGCCACTACAAATAGCTAAGTGCAGTCACCATAATTCCCGCAAACACAGGCAAGTGCTAGAAAAAATGGCACTTGCTATCTTTCTTTGAATCTCGATTTCTCTTATGACTCCCTTGCTGATAGAAGCCACATCGGCAGTCGCACATATAGTTGATGCTCAAACTCGCGGTCTAGCGCAGCTGGCTGTGAACCAATTACAAAAACTCCCTGAATACGTCGCAAAATTCAAATCACAGCTTGAACAAAAGCAAACGCTTGCCACTTGTCTTGATATTTCTAACCATGAACTAGCAAGCGCCTACGACTCTGCATGGATTCTATTTCGGCAAAAAGAGTTTTTATCTGCATTACCGTTAGCGCTGTACTGCTCGACATTTCAAGCAACGGAATCTCGATACGCTTTTCTTGCCGCATCTTGCCTGCAGCGATTACAAGAGCCAGCAGAAGCTGCCAAACTTTTTAAAATTGCACTTCAGTTAGATGAAACACATATCGCTGCAGCTTATCGCTTAGGGGAGTGTCTGCTTGAGCTTAACGACCAAGAATCTGCTACACATTTATTTGAATGGACGTTAACGCTCTCGCGTGGAAATTTCGACTACCGCGAATTCCAAGACTGGGCGATGCAAAGGTTAGCGGCCATACGATGAGCCGCTAAAAAACCACCCATCAGTTTCGCTTGATTAAGCAGACTCCATCTTTTTTAACAAAAATCCCATGCGCGGAAAATGAACATGAACCTTACCTACGTGTGCGTCCTCACGGCTTAGCGTGTAGCGAGTGCGCGTAGCCGCTACCAAATGCCCCACCGTCGGTTCCAGGCCAAAGCTTTCGGCAGTGACCGTCACCATGGAACCCAACGCAATTCCGTGATCATCTTGATGAATTTCTTCACCGAGACTACTTGGTGTTGAATCACGCGCAATAGCCAAGGCTGCCTCAGCCGTCATGTGCGTTGAGGTGCCATGACCTATCGCTGCCATACGATCCATCCAAGCCAAAACTGCAGGTACGGATTCCAGAATACCCGCTACAGGGGGCACCTGATGACGTGTAAACCAAAGCGCGTGATACACCGAAAAATCAGCCACAGAAGGTTGATCGCCTAACAGCCACGAGTGGTGTTCAAGCATATGCGCAATTCGACGCAGATAACTGCGATAGGTGGCAGTAGCATCCGCTGGCGGCATGCGTTGCGCATTGTTTCTCATCGCTGCCCGGTCTGCTGCAAAAGATTTGAGCTTGTCTGCGTCGGGAAACATGAAGGTCGCTCCGGCAGGCTGAAAGTTGTACGCCATCGCGACTTGAAACAAGGTGGTATCAGCCCACTGCGCAACAGTACGTGCCAACCCTTTTTGGGCATCCGGATATAAAGTCTTTTCCGACGCTCTATGCTCTAAGACATCACATATCAACGCTGTATCGCAATACACATCCGCGCCAATTTGCAAAACAGGGATACGACGATAACCACCCGTCAATGCGATCAAATTTGGCTTAGGCATGATCATGGGTGCTAACACTGATTGCCATGATAATTTTTTATACCCCAGGATCAATCGCATTTTCTCTGCGAATGGCGATTGCGGGTAATGATGCAAAATTAAATCCGACATCTGCTCTCCAATATAAGGGTCTAGTACCCATATCCTACCCGAGCGTGAAGCACCCGTATGCAAGCTTTCTTTTCTGTTAATTCGGGCTGGCGATTGGGCCGGGTTTTAATGGGTTTCAGGATATACTCGACTCATTGACGTTGACGTAAGCGTCAATCCAGCCGCAAACGCACGGCACACACTCCGGAGAACTTCATGACCGATTTGTCGGTGTCACAAAAATTGACTTCCTACACGCCCGCCAACAAAGTGCGCTTTGTTACTGCCGCCTCCTTGTTTGACGGTCATGATGCCTCGATCAATATCATGCGACGCATATTGATGTCGCAAGGTGCAGAGGTTATACATCTGGGTCATAACCGATCGGTTGATGAAATCGTTACGGCTGCGCTACAAGAAGATGCACAAGGAATTGCCCTATCGAGCTATCAAGGGGGTCATGTCGAGTACTTCAAGTACATGATCGACTTGTTGAGAGCACGCGGTGGTGCTCACATCAAAGTCTACGGCGGCGGCGGCGGCGTCATTGTCCCTTCCGAGATTAAAGATTTACACGACTACGGCGTAGCACGTATTTTCAGCCCCGAAGATGGGCAACGTATGGGGCTAGCAGGCATGATTAGTTTCATGATTCAGGCCTGTGATACCGATTTGTCGGTGCATGCACCCAAAACTCTGGCAGCACTGACCGAAGGTGAGCTCACTAAACGTCAGCGTCCTTTAGCTCAACTCATCACTGCACTCGAAAATGACAAAGTCTCTGCGGAACTGAAAAAAACACTGCACGATGCAGCCGCGCTTTGCAAAGTACCTGCACTGGGTATTACAGGTACTGGCGGTGCTGGTAAATCGTCCCTCACCGATGAACTGATACGCCGCCTACGAATCGATCAAGCCGATGCCGTAAACATCGCCGTTATTTCTATCGATCCATCGCGACGCAAATCGGGCGGTGCATTACTTGGTGATCGCATACGCATGAATGCGATTACTCCTTGGGGCGGCAAAGAACGTGTCTTCATGCGATCACTCGCCACGCGTGAAGCCGGATCAGAAATTTCTCAGGCACTACCTGACGTGATTGCGGCATGCCGAGTTGCTGGCTTTGATTTAGTCATCGTAGAAACATCCGGCATAGGCCAAGGTGATGCAGCGATAGTGCCTCATGTAGATTGCAGTTTATATGTAATGACACCTGAATTCGGTGCAGCATCACAGCTGGAAAAAATCGACATGCTCGATTTTGCTGATTTCGTAGCTATTAATAAATTTGATCGTAAAGGCTCACAAGATGCCTTGCGCGATGTGGCAAAACAAGTTCAACGTAATCGTGAACAGTGGGATAAATCTACCGAGGAAATGCCCGTATACGGTACCCAAGCATCGCGCTTTAATGATGATGGCGTAACCGCTCTCTACCAAGGAATCTTGCCGCGTTTAACTGAGCTTGGCCTGAAAACAGCTGCCGGCAAACTTGCGCCCGTTAACGTGCGCTTTTCATCTGGCCGCAATGCCATCGTGCCACCTGCACGCAGTCGCTACCTGGCTGAAATTGCTGATGCTGTACGTGGCTATCATCGACGCGTTGAAAAAAATGCGCTCACAGCGCGCGAGCGTCAGCAACTCACAGAAGCTAAACGCTTACTTCAATCAGCTGGAAAAAACATAGATGCTGATGATCTCATTACTCAGCGCGATAACGCGCTAGATGCAGAAGCCAAGCAATTGCTATCGCAATGGCCCAGCGTGCAAGCGACCTATTCTGGTCAAACGCATGTCACTACAATTCGCGACAGAGAAATTCATACCCAATTAGATTGGAAAACGCTCTCAGGTAACTCTATCCGTAAAGTCTCTCTGCCTAAATACGCCGATCACGGCGATCTACTGCGTTGGATGATGAAAGAGAATCTACCGGGCTATTTCCCTTATACGGCGGGTGTATTTCCATTTAAACGTGAAAACGAAGATCCCACCCGTATGTTTGCTGGTGAAGGCGATGCGTTCCGTACCAATCGTCGCTTCAAATTGGTATCTGAAGGCATGCCCGCCAAGCGTCTATCAACGGCATTTGATTCCGTTACGCTGTACGGTGCTGATCCAGCGATACGCCCGGACATTTACGGCAAGGTTGGTAATTCAGGTGTGTCAATCGCCACACTCGAAGACATGAAAGTTCTTTACGATGGGTTTGATCTGTGCGATCCCACCACGTCCGTTTCTATGACTATCAATGGCCCTGCACCCACTATCCTTGCCATGTTCATGAATACGGCGATAGATCAACAGCTAGCCAAATTTAAAACAGAAAAAGGTCGTGAGCCCGATGCTGAAGAAGCTGCACACATCCGCACATGGGTCTTACAAAATGTGCGCGGCACTGTGCAAGCCGACATTCTGAAAGAAGATCAGGGCCAAAATACCTGCATCTTCTCTACAGAGTTTTCATTAAAAGTGATGGGCGACATACAACAATATTTCGTCGATCATCTGGTTAAAAATTTCTACTCTGTATCGATTTCCGGTTATCACATCGCTGAAGCAGGTGCTAATCCTATTTCACAACTTGCGTTTACCTTATCTAACGGGTTTACTTTTGTTGAAGCATACTTAGCTCGCGGTATGAGTATTGATGATTTCGCTCCGAATTTATCCTTCTTCTTCTCGAACGGTATGGATCCTGAGTACACCGTGCTTGGTCGCGTTGCACGTCGGTTGTGGGCAGTTGCTATGCGTGAAAAATATGGTGCCAACGATCGTTCGCAAAAACTCAAATACCACATACAAACATCAGGTCGTTCGCTGCATGCGCAAGAAGTGGACTTCAACGACATACGCACCACGCTGCAAGCACTGATTGCCATTTACGATAATTGCAATTCTCTGCATACCAATGCATATGACGAAGCAATCACAACGCCTACGGATGAATCCGTGCGCCGCGCGTTGGCAATACAATTAATTATCAACCGTGAGTGGGGTCTGGCGAAAAATGAAAACTCGAGTCAAGGCTCGTTCATCATTGAAGAATTAACCGACCTGGTTGAAGAAGCGGTGCTGCAAGAATTTGAGCGCATCGCTGAACGTGGTGGTGTTTTGGGTGCTATGGAAACCGGCTACCAACGCGGCAAAATACAAGAAGAGTCCATGCTGTACGAGCACAAAAAACACGACGGTAGTTTGCCCATCATCGGTGTTAATACTTTCCGTAATCCCAAGGGTGACACAGTACAACAGCAACTTGAGTTAGCCCGTTCCACTGATGATGAAAAACAATCGCAATTAAAACGACTAGAAGATTTTCACCTGCGTCACAAGAAGGAAGCTGATGCAGCCCTGAGCCAACTTCAACAAGCAGCTATCCGCGATGAGAATGTTTTTGCCCACTTAATGAGTGCGGTTCGAGTTTGCTCATTAGGCCAAATCACGGATGCACTGTTTGAGGTGGGTGGGCAGTATCGGCGCAGTATGTAATTTTTTACTCCATCCTAGCAAGGAACTTTACCCAAAGTTGAGTTACAGACGGGTCTCTTAAAAAGGAGAATCTGTCATGAAACGCACTACGTCTGACCATGTAGCAACCCCCCGCTCAAATAACATCCCAGCGCATCAACAGAATCAAGATGAAGAGGTTCACAACCAGAACCAAATGAACGATCACCATCCTATAATGAAAGAAAAAAGTAGGGGGATAAAACCACTAACACCGGAGCAAATGGATGCTCGCTTATTCCTTAGTCTCGCCTCAAAATCCGAAATTCAAACTAACCAAATGTACGTCAAGATCGGCGCACCAAATTATGCGTTTTCTGAGCTGCCCTCTGATGTTTTGAGTAAAATTGCCCACCTCATTCCGTCACCAAAAGATAAATCGAACTTTGCTCTTATTAATCGGGTAAATTATTTAATTATTGACAGATGCCAACCACTAAGACGCTTCCCTGGCTTAGCGATTGATTTGAAGCGCACATGCCAAGCACAAAAAATGGCTAGGCTGGATCTAATGCAACGCTTTGATGATCACATTAAGGTCAATGGCGGTTACGACACTGCTTTACTCACTCCCTTGTCACCGTTAAGTCGCCTTTCCATAGCAATTGCTATGATGCAATGGGCTCAAAATCACACATTAAAAGCTGATAAGCCAGCATGCATAAAGCTAGCTCAAGAACGATTGCTGACAGAATTTTCTTCATTAAAAAACAATACTGACATCAAAATCGATGAATTACGTCAGATACTAATAACCGCTATACGCTGCGTGCTAACAGCACCTGCAGGCCCAGTTAATCGTAAGCGTAGTCTTGTTTTTGATATGACGATAGCCAATCAGATCATGAAACTGTTAAAGGGTGATGTGATTGATGCTACTACCGAGCGAAAAATATTTTTTGAAGTTTTAAAAGCTGACCCCAATGATCAAAAAAATATTAAATACCTTGAAAATAATTTTACTCAGTGGTCTTTTGAAGATCTTGCAGTATTGATGATGTTACAACCCTCTTATTTGCTTTTCCATCGCTTGCGCGAGCTATCTCCTGAGGACCGATCTTCAGCCATTATTAAAATGAACCAAGCATTGCAAGGCAATCCTCATATTGAATCACTGTCGCGTTATGCAGGCAATATTGTTTGCGTGTGTGCGATTAGTTTAGCTGCACTCGGCCATCAATTCACCGATGAGACGCCATCGATAATTAATTCGTTTATCGAACTGTTTCGTTCCATCGATAATACTCCACCTGCAAATAACCAAAAACCTAGTCCTATGAGTCTGCAACTCCGAATAAATATCGATCTGGATTTTTTTGAAAAAGACCATTTTGTGCGAGGACTACATTATGCTAATCCACTAAACATTCAACATGCTGAGCTACTGCTATCAAATAAAAGTAATATGTATCAACTTTCAAACAATGTGTTTAAAGGGTATGTATATCAGCGGATATTAGATTGGATCAAAGCCCTACCAGCTGGTATGAATGACGCTCAAATGACATCAGCTTTGAATTCATTATTTAATATTAATAATCTGATCATTCATAATTAATCTGATGTGTTTTTATGTTGTCGTCTAACTGCTGTTCGTTTCAAACTAGAGAAACGACCAGCGGTTAGCTGCTGATTCAAAATATTTCACGCCGGTCTTACGGCACCAAAAAACAAAGAAGTCGGCTGGGTGGTTAAAATGCTTACTTAATCCTCACCACCTGAACTAGACGACCCCGTCGTGCCGATATCCATGCCGCTTGTCTTTAATAGAATGTCGACTTACCTAATAATCAACCTCGCTCGCCTAGGCAGGTTCTTATGAGCTTGGCTGTCGTTTGGTTTAAACGTGATTTACGGGTTTTCGATCACCAACCATTAGTCGATGCGAGTCGCCATCCGGATGTGCTGCCTTTGTATGTGTATGAGCCAGAGATCATTCGCGCCCCCGATTTCTCTACTCAGCATCTAGGCTTTATCAATGAATGTCTGGAAGACCTGGATCAGGCACTAGCCGGTCGCGGCAGCTCGCTGCTGATTTTGCATGGCGAAGTAACGACGGTATTTCGAAGGATAGTCGACAATTTTGGGCCCTTTACTCTGTATTCGCATGAAGAGACCGGCAATGCCATTAGCTATGCGCGTGATCGTCGAGTCGCAGATTGGTGTCGTAGTAACGGCATCACCTGGAAAGAATCCCCCACTAATGGGGTAGTTCGTCGCTTAGAAACGCGTGATGAATGGTCTTCTATCTGGATGCAGCGTATGCGTACGCCTATGCTGGGCGCACCCGATTTCATTCGCTCTTCAGGTAAATCTTTATCACCTTCCGGATTGATGACGGCGCGTCAGCTAGGCTGCCGGGAAGAAGACAAACCCCTGCGCCAGCGCGGCGGCCGCAAACACGCTTCGCAACAGGTGAAGCAGTTTTTTAATCACCATTTACCTGCGTATCGCTATTCCATGTCGAGTCCGCTATCGGCGGAAGAGGCTTGCTCTCGTCTATCACCTTATCTTGCCTATGGCACGCTCTCGGTTAAAGAGTTAATGCACAAGATATGGAAAATACGTGCGCAACATCAATCGGTCTCGAATGAAAGCTCCTCCACGAATGTATTGCGAAGCTTGAAATCATTTGAAAGCCGTTTGCACTGGCATTGTCATTTCATACAAAAACTCGAATCCGAGCCCGCTATCGAAATGCAAAACATGCACAGAGGATTTGATGGGTTGCGCGAACCCTATTTCAATCAAGAGTATTTTGACCGCTGGAAAAAAGGTGAAACCGGATTTCCACTCATAGATGCCTGTATGCGCATGCTGGCGCAAACTGGCTGGATAAATTTTCGTATGCGTGCGCTATTAATCAGTTTTTCCAGTTACCAGCTGTGGAATCATTGGCGCGAGCCCGCGTTACATCTGGCACGTGAGTTTTTGGATTATGAACCAGGCATACACTACCCGCAGATACAAATGCAAAGTGGTGTTACAGGCATCAATACGTTACGCATCTACAACCCAGTCAAGCAAGCGCAAGATCAAGACCCACAAGGAATATTCGTCAGACGCTGGGTGCCCGAATTACGCACTGTGCCTAATGAATTTATTTTCCAGCCATGGACCATGCCGGACGAATTGTGGAGCGATGATTCTGCAACTGCAGAGATCACTTACCCATCTCCCATAGTTGACCACCTAGCCACAGCCAAGCATGCCCGCGATACTTTATGGCCGCTGCTGCGAGACTCCTCTATGCGATCTGAATCTCGATCCGTGTTTGTCAAACATGGCAGTCGTCATCCCTTTCGCGAGGGACGCCCGCGACGCTCAGATAAAACATCGTCAGCTAGCGCGAAGAATAACGCCGCCAACAACCTAACAACCAACTCCGATACAGCTTCCCAAAAATCTGACAACAACACCTCGCAACTATCCCTGGGTTGGGAAACGTAATGCTCGCGGGCATACTGAGTACTGCTACTGCATTTACCTTATGGGGAATTTTTCCTCTGTATCTAAAGCTACTTAAATCTATACCTGCGCTGGAAATTTTGTCTCATCGCGTTGTCTGGTCTATCGTATTACTCGCCGTCATACTTGGCCTGCGCCGCCAATGGACATGGGTAAACAAAATACGGCAGCGTCCTCGTATTGCGCTGGTGTTTGTAGCGAGCGCAGCCATGCTTGCTACCAACTGGGTGGTCTATATCTGGGCCGTTGGTGAACAACGGATTATCGATGCCAGTCTCGGTTATTTCATTACGCCGTTATTTAACGTTCTGTTTGGCATTATGTTGGGAGAGCGTCTGCGTAATGCGCAGTGGCTGGCGATTGCTTTTGCTGCTTGCGGGGTAATCTGGCTGACCATAGGTGTGGGTCAGTTGCCATGGATAGGCTTAACACTCGCTGTCACGTTTAGTCTGTATGGATTACTACGCAAGACCGCTCCCTTGGGTGCGCTTGAGGGCTTAACAGCAGAAACATTGGTGATGCTGCCTTTGGCTGCCTTATTTTTATTACTGCCTAATAGCGGCTCATCGCATGCGTTTACCGCGGGCGATACGTTCATGAGCGGCTTACTGTTGGCTGCAGGTCCAGTGACTGCCGTGCCGCTACTGCTGTTTGCGTTTGGAGCACGGCGTATACCTTTGTCCATGCTAGGGCTATTGCAGTACATCGGTCCCAGCATCCAGCTACTACTGGGGATCTGGCTCTACCATGAACCTTTCGGTGAAAATCGTTTGATCGGCTTTGCACTTATTTGGGCGGGATTGATTGTGTATTCTGTTCAAGGGATATGGCGCACCTGGCGACCTCGGTCCGAGGCCAAAAATCCGGATTGATCTGTACCGCCGCCTGCCCTTCGGGTATCCTCTGTTGGCTTTGCAGTCTTAGGGAAATGCTGATTTATTGGCAATTTTACGGCGCGCCACCTCATCTGTGCGACGCGGGGTCAAGTTAATCAAAGGATTCGCTTTGATTAGTTACTCGAGTAACCTCTCGCTTTTATTTATTCAGTGCTTCCTTAGCTGCGATATTCATTTTTTTTACTAGACACTTCGCTATGGCCAATTACGTTTTCACCATGAACCGCGTGGGCAAGATAGTCCCGCCCAAACGCCAAATTCTCAAAGACATTTCTTTATCATTTTTCCCTGGTGCCAAAATCGGTGTACTTGGCCTTAATGGTTCGGGTAAATCGACGCTGCTAAAAATTATGGCCGGTATCGATAAAGATATTGAGGGCGAAGCCACGCCCATGCCGAATCTGAAAATTGGCTACCTGCCGCAAGAACCTCAACTTGACCCAACCATGACGGTTCGTCAGGCAGTGGAAAGCGGTTTGGGCGAAGCCTTTGAAGCGCGCGCAAAACTTGATGCGGTATATGCCGCGTATGCCGAGCCGGACGCTGATTTTGATGCACTGGCAACCGAGCAAGCCCGACTAGAAGCCATCATTTCTTCAGCTGATGGCGGCAATCTTGAATTACAACTCGAAGTCGCTGCTGATGCGCTACGCTTACCTCCGTGGGATGCAAAAATCGATGTGCTCTCCGGTGGTGAAAAACGTCGAGTGGCACTTTGCCAGTTGCTGCTCTCCAAACCAGACATGCTGTTACTTGATGAACCTACCAACCATTTGGATGCGGAATCCGTTGATTGGTTAGAGCAATTTCTTTCGCGTTTTCCTGGCACCGTGGTGGGTATTACCCACGATCGTTATTTCCTGGATAACGCTGCTGAATGGATACTCGAACTGGACCGCGGGAGTGGCATTCCGTGGAAAGGTAACTACAGCTCGTGGTTAGAACAAAAAGAAGGACGACTCAAACAAGAAGAGTCCACCGAATCTGCACGCCAAAAAGCACTGAAAAAAGAGCTTGATTGGGTGCGACAGAATCC
>Ga0315899_10006541_pt1 | contig 12565 bp, 10 predicted proteins | sample LakEriMetagenome_2_FD_203518 | JGI IMG/M metagenome (GOLD analysis project Ga0315899, IMG submission 203518) | Freshwater fungal communities from buoy surface, Lake Erie, Ohio, United States - Buoy 4 MA112 | ecosystem: Environmental > Aquatic > Freshwater > Lake | place: USA: Lake Erie, Ohio...
TGATGGCCGGCGTGACCTGCACAATTTCAAACTGTTCGTACATATCAAGCTGCGCCCGAATGTGCGCTGCTGGCAGTCTGAGTTTTTTGATAGCCACATTGCAATACTCTTGCAGAACTTGGGTTGACAGCACGCCCGTGCCGTTCTCATAAAGCTGTTTGAGCAGGGCCAACGCGGCTTGCTGTTTGTCGGGCGCGTCGCTGGCCTCGGCATAAACGAGCACGTTGGTGTCGATAAAGCAGCGATCAGCCACAGCGTCAACGCTCGTTGGCTTCGTCGCGGTTGAATTTCCAGCCACCGAGTTGCGCGGTTGACTGGAGGCAACGCGCCTCAAACTGGGCCCATTCTTGGCCCCGGCGCGAACTGCCCGCCAATTGCTCCAAATAGTCACGCACCGCCTGGTTCAGGCTTTTCCCCATTTTTTGAGCTGCCTCGCGGGCGCGTTGAGCGACTTGTTCGTCCACTGAGAGAGTGATGTTCATTGTGGGCTCCGATTATCACTATTTACACGTATTATGTGCGCACTAATTATTTTTGTCAAATGGGCTTACCACACCAAGTCGCAAACCTGGGGAGTGGGGCCGCAACACTTGCGATGCTTCCGGTCTCGCCTCCTTGCGCCGGGGCGAGGTTGACTTGTGCAACTGAACCTCAACGCCGCCCACTGCCTGGCTTGGCAAAGTCCGCATCGACCCAAGATTGGGCCGTTTGGCGGTTGAGCTTGAAACCGGCATCCACTTTCACCTCGGCCAACTCGTCGCCGCCTTCGTCCTGCGCACTGAGCACGGCATAGGGATTGTCCTCATCGGGCACGATGCGCAGCAGCACCGTGACGCGGCTGTTCTGCCCGTTGACGATCACGCTTTGGTTGAGCTGCGCGTGCAGCTGCTGCTCGCTGCGGCGCACAAACTCGCTGGCGGTTTTGACCAGCGTGATGAAGGCCGTGCCGTCCAACGGCTTGGGGTTCTTCTTGTCACGGCCCATGGTCCAGGGGCCGACCAGTGCCGGTTCAGACGCACCGGCTTTGAACATCGCCACCGCCCAGCCATCGTCGTCCTCGTTCTTGATGACCTGGGCCGTCCAGTGGTCGTCTTGCCACAGGCGGGGTTCCTGCAATAGGGGGGTATCTTGTGTGTCGTCGCTCATCGTGCCATCGCTCAAAAGTTACCTCCGATCATGCCTCAAGGCTGCAAATGCACTGCCAGCAACAGCACCTGAGGTGCGCCCTGCTCGCGCAACAGCGCCGCTGCCACGGTGGCAGCCCAGCGGGTGCGCACCGTGCTGGCGACCAACAGCACAGGCCCTGCAGGCAAATCCGCATCAGAAGCCATGCGAATGGCCGACTCCAAATACGCCACCAAAGGGGTAGAGGCGGTATCGTCGGGCGCGGGCGCGCCGCGCCAGCTGAACACATCGTGCAGCGGCAAGCGGCCCTTGCGCGCAATGTGCCCGGCCAGCACACGGTTGGCCGTCATGTCGGGCGCGGGCAATGGCACCACGCACACCGGGCGCGCAGGCCAGGTCTTGGCCCAGCGGCCCAATGTGGCCAGGGCCCCGGCCAGCAATTCGGGTGGCACATCGCCCGCAGGTGCCAGGCGCAAAGCTTGCAGCTCAGCCACCCAGCCCGGGTCGTCGGCAAAGGCCACGGCGCGGCCCACATCAAAACCGCGAATCGTGCCTTTGCGCCCCACCCCAGCGGGCCAGCGCTTGCGCGGCTCGATGTCCACGTCCATGCCACGCAAAAAGTTGCGCGCTGCGATCAATTTGTCTTGTGAAGGCGTGAGACCCGGAAACGGCATCTGCCCCGTGCACACCGAGCAACGGCCACAAGGTGCGGGGGACGGGTCGTCCAGCGCGGCCTGCAAATACGCCATCAGGCAACCTGCACCTTGCGTGTACTGGCGCATGATGCCCGCCTCTTGCTGGCGCACCTGGGCCAGCGCCGTCCATTTGGCTGTGTCGTGCACATAGGGGATGCCGGTGGCCCGCCAGGCCGAGCCGTCTTTGTCCAGCACGCCCTCGACCGCCAAAATTTTGAGCAGTGCCTCCAGCCGCCCTCGGCGCACGCCGGTATCGGCTTCGATCTCGATCAGGCTGCGCGCATCGCCCCCCAAGCTGTTGAGCACCTTTTCTGCCGTTTGCGGGTCAGGAATCGAGGCGGTGGCGAAGTAATCCCAAATGCGCTCATCGGCATCCGACGGCAGCAACACCCCTTCGGCATGCGCCACCGCCCTGCCCGCCCGCCCCACCTGCTGGTAATAGGCCACCGGGGTTGAGGGCGAGCCCACGTGCACGCAAAAGCCCAAATCCGGCTTGTCGTAGCCCATGCCCAGCGCCGAAGTGGCCACCACCGCCTTGACCTGGTTATGGCGCAAACGGTCTTCCACTTTCAGACGGGTGTCGGCGTCGGTCTGCCCGCTGTAGGCATCGACCGCATGCCCGCAGCTGCGCAAAAACGCCGTGAGGCGCTCGGCCTCGGCCACCGTCAGCACATACACAATGCCCGAGCCCGGCAGTTGCTCCAGCGCATCGGCAATCCAGGCATAGCGCTGGAGTGGCGACAATCCGGGCACCACCGACAGCGTGAGCGAGGTGCGCGCCAAAGTGCCGCGAAAGGTCACCGTGCTCGTGCCCAACTGCTTGCCAATGTCCCGCGTCACCCGTTCGTTGGCCGTGGCGGTGGTGGCCAGCACACTGGCAGTGGGCGTCGAGAGCAGTGCCCGCGCCAAGCGCTGGTAATCAGGCCTGAAGTCAAAACCCCAATCGCTGATGCAATGCGCTTCGTCAATCACGATCAGGCCCACGCGGGCCAACAAAGCGCCCAGTCGCGCCGCAAAACGCGGGTTGCCCAAGCGCTCGGGCGAGACCAGCAGCACGTCGATGGTGTCAGCGTCGAGCCGCTGGAAAACCTCATCCCAGTCGTCAATATTCGTGGAGTTGACCGTGGCAGCCTTCAGACCCGCCCGCTCAGCCGCGCTCACCTGATCGCGCATCAGCGCCAAGAGCGGCGAGACCACCAGCGTGGGGCCCGCGCCCGTGCTGCGGATCGCGTGTGTGGCCGCCCAGTACACCGCCGACTTACCCCAGCCGGTGGCCTGCACCACCAGCACCCGTGACGCAGATTGCAGCACGGCATGCACCGCGTCCACTTGGTCCGCACGCGGCACCGCAGACGGACCGGCCAGGCGAGCCAGAATGGTGTGCATGTGCTGCTCTGCAAATTCGCGCTCAACCCTGCCGGTGATGGTCATTTGAAAGCCCCCCTGTCGCCTTTTGCGGCGTTTTTATTGGAGAGCTATTTTGGGGCCACAACCCCGGCCATGTCCACCCCATCACGCTTTGCGACCTTGTGCGGCCAGGCGCCGGCGCGTTTCCGGGCCCATCGCAGGGCCATAAACGCATAGGAAATCCAACCACATTAGCACTTTGATAGCGCATGTGATGGGCATCAAAAGCCCACCTACTGGGGTCTGCTTGGGTGCTTGCTCTGGGCCGGTTACCCGATATGTTTCGGTAAGACCGGTTTTGAGCTGTGTCAGGCGCAGCCTGCCTCGCAACGATGGCCTTGAATCTGGCGCGGGCCCCTACTCGGCGAAGATTCAGACCGTGGCCGTCCAGTTCCAAGGATTGAGCAGCGCCGCGCCCGTCGCCGAAAAGTCGCCCTCATTGCGGGTCACGACCGTGAGCCCATGCACCAGCGCGGTGGCGGCGATCAGTCCATCCCGGTAGGGCTTGGGGTCGGGCACGTTCAGACGGGCGCAGCACAGAGCTATTTCAGTGGTGACGGGCAGCGTGCGCCCAGCGAACAGCGGCAGTACTTGCGCGTCAAACCAGTGCCTCAAGGCCCCAGCCTGGGCAGCATCGCGCCGTTGAAGCAGCAGCAAGCCCTGCTCGATTTCTTGCAAGGTGATGACCGACACAAACAAGTCCCTGGCGCTCACTTGTTCGCTCCAGGCGGCCACCTTGGGGTCGGCACGCCCGAGCCGAATCTTGCGCATCTCTGACAGAGCGTTGGTATCGAGCAAAAAACTCATGACAGGTCCGCAGATCTCGCCCAATCACGAGAAGGCTGCAACACCTCGTCCAACTCATCGGCCACTGGCATGGCCAACAAGTCGGCCACAGACTGCGCTGGCCCTTGCAAGGCCTGGTAAGCGGCGTAGCTCATGAGCACATGGGCCGGACGGCCACGGTCGGTGATGAGCAGCGGCTCCTCAGTGGCGCGATGGCGCAAGGCGCTGGCTTGGCGGTTGAATTCCTGGCTGGTCGTGGTTTGCATCATGGCCTCGATTCAAAGTATGTAGGTACGTATTTTATGATCATATGGACTTCCGTCAACCATATGAAAGCGTGCAGGCTCATGCCCATTTGCTTGGCATCTTCTTCGAGCTACAGCTTGAGTGCGCCGGGAAGTTTGATGCCGGTGTTTTTTCAGCATGGATATACTATGGCATAGACCATTGCGCCGTGGAGTTTAAACATGTCACAAACCGCCAAACTTTTCCTGAACGGTCGCAGCCAGGCCGTGCGCCTGCCAGCGGCCTACAGGTTTGACACCGAAGAAGTCTTTATCCGCAAAGACCCGATCACGGGTGATGTGATCCTTTCGCGCCGTCCCGATGACTGGACTGGTTTTTTCGCGGCGGCTGACAACGCACAGGTGCCTGACGACTTTTTGAGCCCCGAGGAACGCACGCCACACGGCCAAGCCGAGGCTACAGATCGCGACCCTTTTGAGTCGTTACCCAACACATTGGGGTACTGAGCCAGACCATGAACACACGCTACCTGCTGGACACCAACACGGTCAGCCACCTCATCAAACGCCATCCGCAGGCTACCCAACACTTGCTGGATGTGCCCATGCACAGCGTTTCCATATCGGCCATCACGGCAGGTCAGCTGGCCTATGGTTTGGCAAAACGACCCAAAGCACTGGCATTGAAAGCGGCTGTGCACGAATTCTTGCGACGCGTAGAAGTGCTGCCGTGGGACGAAGCCGTGGCTCAGACCTACGGCACACTGCGGGCGCAACTGCAAAGCAAAGGCATCAGCCTGTCGGCGCTGGACATGCAAATTGCGGCGCATGCACTGGAAGCCAAAGCCGTGCTGGTCAGTAGCGATGCTGCCTTTTTAAATGCAGCTCAGCTCCAAATCCAAAATTGGATGGATGCCATCAGGTGATGAGATTTCTACGCCCTGAGTAAAGACACAAGTTCATCAGAAAAAGCCGCCAACCCTTTCAGGTTGGCGGCTTTGTTAGTTGGAGCTTGAAGCGTTTATTTCTTGCTTGGCGGCAAATCCGTACAAGACCCATGCGCCACCTCGGCCGCCATGCCAATGCTTTCCCCAAGAGTCGGATGGGGATGGATGGTTTTGCCAATGTCCACCGCGTCGGCGCCCATCTCGATCGCCAAGGCGATCTCGCCAATCATGTCGCCTGCGTGCGTGCCGACCATGCCGCCACCCAGGATCTTGCCGTGGCCATGGGCCTCGGGTGAATCGTCAAACAGCAGTTTGGTCACGCCTTCATCCCGGCCATTGGCAATGGCGCGGCCTGATGCCGTCCACGGGAACAAGCCTTTTTTGACCTTGATGCCTTGCGCTTTGGCCTGGTCTTCGGTGAGGCCGACCCAAGCCACCTCGGGGTCGGTGTAGGCGACGCTGGGGATGACGCGGGCATTGAAGGCCGCAGCAGCCAACTCTTTATTGCCTTGCAGTTCACCGGCGATGACTTCAGCGGCCACATGCGCTTCGTGCACCGCCTTGTGCGCCAGCATGGGCTGGCCCACGATGTCGCCAATGGCGAAGATGTGCGGCACGTTGGTGCGCATCTGGATGTCCACGTTGATGAAGCCCCGGTCGGTCACGGCCACACCGGCTTTGTCGGCACCGCACTTTTTGCCATTGGGCGTGCGGCCCACGGCTTGCAGCACCAAGTCGTACACCTGGGGTGCTGGGGCCGTGCCGCCGGATTCTGCGCTCTCGAAAGTGACTTCAATGCCTTCAGCCAAGGCGCGTGCGGACACGGTCTTGGTCTTGAGCATGATGTGGTCAAAGCGCTTGGCGTTCATCTTTTGCCAGACTTTGACCAAGTCGCGGTCCGCGCCCTGCATCAGGCCGTCCATCATTTCCACCACGTCCAGGCGTGCGCCCAGGGTGCTGTAAACCGTGCCCATCTCCAAACCAATGATGCCGCCGCCCAAGATGAGCATGCGCTTGGGGACTTCTTTGAGCTCCAAGGCGCCGGTGCTGTCGACCACGCGCGGGTCGTCTGGCATGAAGGGCAAATGCACCGCTTGCGAACCGGTGGCGATGATGCAGTTTTTAAAGGCGATGACTTTTTTGGTACCGGTTTTGTCTTGGCCGGTTCCCGTGGTTTCTTCCACCTCCACCTGGTGGCTGCCCACAAAGTGGCCAAAGCCACGCACGGTGGTGACCTTGCGCATTTTGGCCATGGCCGCCAAACCACCGGTGAGTTTGCCAATGACTTTTTCTTTGTGGCCGCGCAACTTGTCGATGTTGACCGCGGGCTTGCCAAAGTCCACGCCCAGGTCGGCCATGTGGGCCACTTCATCCATCACCGCCGCCACGTGCAACAGCGCTTTGGACGGGATGCAACCGACGTTCAAACACACGCCGCCCAATTGGGCATAGCGCTCGACGATGACCACGTTGAGGCCCAAATCCGCCGCACGAAACGCCGCGCTGTAGCCGCCCGGGCCACCGCCCAAAACCAAGACATCGCAGTCCAGGTCCACGCTGCCAGCAAACGTGCTGGCAGGGGTGATAGCCACCGGCGCAGCTGCCACGCTGGGTGCGGGGCTGGCAGCAGCGGGCGTTGGCGCAGCCGCCGCTGAGGCCGTTGCTGGGGCCGCAGAAGCTGCCGTTGCTGGGGCCGCAGCGCTGGGTGCCGCCGCAGTTGCGGCTTCAAGCACCACCACCACCGAGCCTTGCTTGACCTTGTCGCCCAGCTTGACCTTGATCTCTTTGACCACCCCAGCGTGTGAAGAGGGGATTTCCATCGACGCTTTGTCGCTCTCGACCGTGATCAGGCTTTGCTCGGCGCGAATGGTGTCACCGGGTTTGACCAGCAGTTCAATCACCGCCACTTCATCGATGTCGCCAATGTCGGGTACGTGTATGTCTAACAGTGCCATGTTGTTCTCGCAGGTTGCGTGGACGCCACCTTGTGCGGGTGGCGAGAGTCCCCAATGAATTAGAGCAAAACGCGCCGGAAGTCGCCCAGGATTTGGCCCAGGTAAACATTGAAGCGGGCTGCGGCCGCGCCGTCGATGACGCGGTGGTCCCAGGTCAGCGACAAGGGCAGCATCAGGCGGGGCACAAAGGCTTTGCCGTCCCACACCGGCTCCATGGTGCTTTTGCACACACCCAAGATGGCCACTTCGGGCGCATTGATGATGGGTGTGAAGTAACGCCCACCAATGCCGCCCAAGCTGGAAATGGTGAATGTCGCGCCCGACATTTCGGCGGGGCTCAACTTGCCTTCGCGGGCCTTCTTGGCCAGCTCGCCCATTTCTTGGCTGATTTGCAAAATGCCTTTTTTGTCGGCCTCTTTGATCACCGGCACCATCAAACCGTTGGGCGTGTCGGCGGCAAAACCGATGTGCCAATAATTCTTGTAGACCAGGGCGTCGCCATCGAGCGAGCTGTTGAATTCGGGATATTTTTTGAGGGCGGCCACACAGGCCTTGATCAAAAACGCCAGCATGGTGACCTTAACGCTTGCGTTAATTCCAGCTTTTGCCGACTTTTCGTTTTCCAGGTTGGTCAGCACCCGAAAGGCTTCGAGGTCGGTGATGTCGGCGTCGTCATGGTTGGTGACCGACGGGATCATGATGGCATTGCGCAACAGGTTGGCACCGCTGATCTTTTTGATGCGGCCCATCTCTTTGCGCTCGATGGGGCCGAACTTGGCAAAGTCCACTTTGGGCCAGGGGATGAGCCCCAAGGCAGCGCCGTCGCCGCCCGCTGGGGCTTTGGCCGCTTGGGCTTGGGTGCGGGTGTCACCGGCCATCACCGAGCGGGTGAAGGCTTGCACATCGTCCTCGGTGATGCGGCCCTTGGTGCCCGTACCTTTGACTTCGGCCAGCGGCACGCCCAACTGGCGCGCCAATTTGCGAATCGACGGGGAAGCGTGGGGCAGGCCTGTGGCCGGGGTTTGGGTGGGGGCATGCGCGGCCACCACGGCTGCGGGGGTAGACACTGGTGCCGGCATGGGCGCAGGCACGGCTGCGCTGACAGGTGCAGCGACCGGGGCTGTTGCTGCCGCAGGTGCGGCGCTCGGCGCTGACATTGGCGCAGCCGGGGCAGCTGTCGGTGCTGGTGATGCAGCAGCGCTGGCTTCAGCCACATCGAGCACGACAACCACCGAGCCCTGCTTGACCTTGTCACCCAATTTGACCTTGAGCTCTTTGACCACCCCAGCGTGCGAGCAAGGGATTTCCATTGACGCCTTGTCGCTCTCCACCGTGATCAAGCTTTGCTCGGCCTTGACGCTGTCACCCACCTTGACCAACATCTCAATCACGGCCACTTCATCAAAGTCCCCAATGTCGGGGACCGTCACATCCATCATCGCCATCTCTCGTCTCCGTTGGGTTTTAAGCGTACAGGGGGTTGATTTTGTCGGCCTTCAAGCCGTATTTCGCAATCGCCTCAGCCACCTTGGCCACTGGCATGGCGCCGCTCTCGCTCAAAGCTTTGAGCGCGGCCACCACGATGTAGTGGCGGTTCACCTCGAAGTGCTCACGCAGCTTGCTGCGGAAGTCACTGCGCCCAAAACCATCGGTGCCCAGCACTTTGTAGGCGCGGCCAGCGGGAATGTAGGCGCGGATTTGCTCGGCATAAGCCTTCATATAGTCGGTGGACGCGACAACCGGGCCCTCGTGCGGCGTCAACTGCTGCGCCACAAAGGATTCACGGGGTGCATCGGTGGGGTGCATCAGGTTCCAACGATCCGCTTGTGCACCATCGCGGGCCAACTCGTTGAAGCTGGGGCAACTCCAGACATTCGCGGCCACGCCCCAATCGGCGGCCAACAAATCGCGTGCAGCCATGGACTCGCGCAAGATGGTGCCCGAACCCAGCAGGTTGACGCGGGGCATTTTTTTCGCGCCTTCTGCGGCTTGCAGCAGGTACATGCCTTTGATGATCTGTTCTTCGGTGCCCGCAGTCAGACCGGGCATGGGGTAGTTTTCATTCAGCAACGTGAGGTAGTAAAACACGTTCTCTTGTTTTTCCACCATGCGCTTCAAGCCGTGGTGCATGATGACCGCCACTTCATGGGCAAAGGTCGGGTCGTAGCTGACGCAGTTGGGGATGGTGCCTGCCAAGATGTGGCTGTGACCGTCTTCGTGCTGCAAGCCCTCGCCATTCAAGGTGGTGCGACCAGAAGTGCCGCCCAACAAGAACCCACGCGCTTGCATGTCCCCCGCCGCCCATGCCAAGTCACCGACGCGTTGGAAGCCAAACATCGAGTAGTACACATAGAACGGAATCATGATGCGGTTGTTGGTCGAGTAAGACGTCGCCGCCGCGATCCAACTGCTCATGCCACCGGCTTCGTTGATGCCCTCTTGCAAAATTTGACCGGCTTTGTCCTCGCGGTAATACATGACCTGGTCTTTGTCGACCGGCGTGTACTGCTGACCATCGGGGTTGTAAATACCGATTTGGCGAAACAGGCCTTCCATGCCAAAGGTGCGGGCCTCGTCGACCAAAATCGGCACCACGCGCGGACCCAGCGCTTGATCACGCAACAACTGGGTGAGAAAACGCACATAGGCTTGGGTGGTGGAAATTTCGCGGCCATCGGCGGTGGGGTCAGTGATGGCCTTGAAGGTCTCCATCGATGGCACGGTGAAATGCTCATCGGCCTTGGTGCGCCGTTGGGGCAAATAGCCGCCCAAAGCTTGGCGGCGCTCGTGCAAATAGCGCATCTCGGGTGTGTCGTCGGCCGGTTTGTAAAACGGCAACTTTGACAGCTCGCTGTCCGGGATAGGGATGTTGAAGCGGTCGCGGAAGATTTTGATGTCTTCGTCGGTCAGCTTCTTGGTTTGGTGCACCGTGTTTTTGCCCTCACCTGAAGAGCCCATGCCAAAGCCTTTGACGGTTTTGATCAACAGCACCGTGGGTTGGTCTTTGTGCTTGACCGCTGCGGCATAGGCGGCATAGACCTTTTGCGGGTCATGGCCACCACGGCGCAAATTCCAAATATCGTCGTCGCTCAACTTGGCCACCATCTCCAAGGTGCGCGGGTCGCGGCCAAAGAAATGCTTGCGCACAAAAGCGCCATCGTTGGCCTTGAAGGCCTGGTAGTCACCGTCCACGGTTTCCATCATGATGCGGCGCAGGGCACCGTCTTTGTCGCGGGCGATCAAGGGGTCCCAGTTGCTGCCCCAAATGAGCTTGATCACGTTCCAACCCGAGCCCCGAAATTCGCTCTCCAACTCTTGAATGATCTTGCCATTGCCGCGCACCGGACCATCCAAACGTTGCAAATTGCAGTTGATGACAAAAATCAGGTTATCTAACTTTTCACGTGCCGCCAAACCAATGGCGCCCAAGGATTCCACCTCGTCCATCTCACCGTCACCACAAAATACCCAGACCTTGCGGTTTTCGGTATTGGCAATGCCACGGGCGTGCAGATACTTCAAAAATCGCGCTTGGTAAATCGCCATCAACGGACCCAGGCCCATGGAGACGGTTGGGAACTGCCAAAACTCAGGCATGAGTTTGGGATGGGGATAGCTGGACAAGCCTTTGCCATCCACCTCTTGGCGGAAGTTGAGCAACTGCTCCTCAGACAGGCGCCCCTCTAAATAAGCTCGCGCATAAACACCGGGCGACACATGGCCCTGGATGTAGAGCAAGTCACCGCCGTGGTTTTCGTTTTCGGCATGCCAGAAATGGTTAAACCCAGCGCCGAACATGTGGGCCAGCGATGCAAACGAGCCGATGTGGCCGCCCAAGTCCCCGCCATCAGCGGGGTTGTGGCGATTGGCCTTGACCACCATGGCCATGGCGTTCCAACGCATGTAAGCGCGCAAACGTTCCTCAATCTCAATATTGCCAGGGCAGCGCTCTTCTTGGTCAGGCTCCAAGGTGTTGACATAGCCCGTGTTGGCAGAAAACGGCATATCGATGCTGTTTTCGCGGGCATGTTCGAGCAATTGCTCTAATAAGTAGTGGGCCCGCTCAGGGCCCTCGGCTTGGATCACGGCCGATAACGCGTCCATCCACTCTCGGGTTTCTTGGCTGTCGCTGTCGTTCAGGGCAAAGGTGCGCAAGTCATGGGGCAGGGCTGACATGGATATCTATCTCCTACGTTGTTTTTGGCTTGTACGCTGTTTTAGCGTGTCTCTTATGAATTGTGCCATTTTTTTCTCTTAAATTTCAAATTGTGCCCTTCAGTTTTGTATTGTGAAATTTAAACCATCCCAAAAGAAAGCGACCTTGCCCTTCTGGTCCACCTGAAGGGAGGCAAACAGGGTGGGCATGGCTGTCCTACACTCGATCACCATGACCTCACCAACGCGGCCCCGCTCAGCATTCAAAGAGATCAGTCTGCTGTGGCAAGGGTGGTGGCGGCGGCAAACGCCCAGCCGACAAGACCGGTTTGCTTTCATGGGGCCATTGACCGCAGTGATCATGTTTTTTGCGGCCATCAGCAGCGCATTTTGGTATTTGCGCTATGAAGAGATGGAGCGCGAGCAGGAAAGTGTGCGCCGCGACGTCGAATCGGCCCAGCAACAACTGCGCTTGCGCCTGGTTGAGCGACAAGAACAAATGATGCGACTGGCGCGCGACGCCGCCAATGGCGACATGGGGGTGATCAGCTTTTCCACACAAGCCGAAACCTTGGTGGCCCAGTTTCCAGAGTTGTCTTCGGTCAGTTGGCTGGATGCACGCCGACGAATCCGGGCCAGCTACTCGGCGCCTTCGTCACAAAATTCTTATCACTACAACCTTGGCGAGGTGTTGCGCAATACAGAAGCCGTGAAGACATTTCAATTGGCGCGTGAATTGCGCCGCACCATTTACTCGCCGCCTATCCTCGATCCGGGTCAAAAAGCACGCCCCGACTTTGACCTTCAATTGCATGTCCCCATCTATTCCCAAGGCAATTTTGAAGGGGTGGTGATGGCTGAATACAGCATGGATGGGTTGATCCGTTTTGCTGTGCCATCTGACATCACCGCCAGGCACGCGGTATCGCTGATGGATGCCTCTGGAATGGTCCTGGCCGGCCAAGCCATCACGGCCAGGGTACGCACTTCGCCGGTGATGCCTTGGACGGCAGAAGCCTACGAGTTTTCGGTGCCTGTTTCCCCCGTGGGTAACAGCTTGATCCTGCGTGCACAGGCGTACCGCACCTCGCAAGGCCTGATTGGCAACGGATTGTTTTGGTTAGTGGGCGCCCTGAGCGTGCTGACCGCCTGGATGTTGATCGGCAGCTGGCGCCACACCCGCCGGCGCTTGCAAGCCCAGCAAGCCTTGATTGCCGAAACCAATTTCCGCCGCGCCATGGAAAACTCCA
>Ga0315899_10006542_pt1 | contig 12563 bp, 8 predicted proteins | sample LakEriMetagenome_2_FD_203518 | JGI IMG/M metagenome (GOLD analysis project Ga0315899, IMG submission 203518) | Freshwater fungal communities from buoy surface, Lake Erie, Ohio, United States - Buoy 4 MA112 | ecosystem: Environmental > Aquatic > Freshwater > Lake | place: USA: Lake Erie, Ohio...
GAGCAGCAGGAAGAGGGGCAGCAAGAGGAGGAGGAGGAGGCAATGGGGAGCAAGGCGTGGATGTGGCTAGGGAAGGGGCAGAAGAGCTTGTAGCTAAGGTGCTCGGTATGGAGATGCTGGAGCCAGGTGTTTGCGTGTGTGTGTGTTTGTGTCTGTCTGTGTGTCTCTCTCTCTCTCTGTGTGTATGTGTGTGTGATGATGTATTGTGTGCGTGTATGTGTGTGTGTATGTTATGTGTGGATCTGTTGGTGTGTGTGTGTGTGTGTGTGTGTATATGTACATGTACATGTACAGATACATGTATATGTATGTGCATATGTATGTGTATATGTATGTGCATATGTATGTGATCAGTATGTGTATATTTGCGTGCACATAAGTAGCACAGGAACGCGGTAAGGAGTTGTATCTGTATCTGTATATGTATGTGTATATTCATATGTAAATGTTTATGTATGTATCGGTAAGGAGTTGTATCTGTATCTGTATATGTATGTGTATATTCATATGTAAATGTTTATGTATGTATCGGTAAGGAGTTGTATCTGTATATGTATATGTATGTGTATATTCATATGTAAATGTTTATGTATGTATGTGCGTGTGTGTGTTCGTACATATGTAGCACGGAGGGCAAACTAAACTAAACCAAAGACACAATAGTGGGCGCGAAGCTGAGGAAAGACTCTGTACCTAAACTAAACTAGACTAAGCTAAATACACAATAGTAAACTAATCTAAACTAAATCAAAGACACAATAGTGGGCACGAAGCTGAGGAAAGGCTTTGCGCCTAAACTAAACTAAACTAAACTAAACTAAACTAAACCAAAGACATAAAAGTGGGCACGAAGCTGAGGAAAGACTTTGCTAATCACGGCACATTTCAAGGCACCATCAAAGCTGTGCGGCATGTGCCTGAACATGGCGGTAGACGCTACACTAAACCTAAACTAAACCTAAACCAAGATTCTCAAAAGTCCTCCATATAGTGACTTTATATGGTAAATGTACTAGGGTATGGTAAATGTACTAGCGCTGACTTTTTTAGAATTTTTGTCAGGGGGGGTTAGTGTCTACTACCGCGTGGTTTACGAGGACGGTGATGAAGAGGACCTGCTTTCCTCCCAGGTCTCTTTTGCCTTTGTATAGGTCTCTTTTGCCTTTGTATAGGTCTCTTTTGCATCTACGTGGGTCTCTTGAAAGAGGAACTGTTTTTCTCCCAGGTCTCTTTTGCAATTGGATATTTCCCTTATACATAAACCCTAAACCCTAAACCCTCAAGCCCTAAACGACTTGTACTGGTGGATCAAAGATCAGCGCGCAAAAACCCTAAACCCTAAACCCTAAACCCTAAACCCTAAACCCTAAACCCTAAACCCTAAACCCTAAACCCTAAACCCTAAACCTACCTGCTTGCATCACAGGTCTACCCCCTCCTCATACCCCCTCTGTCAGAGGCCAAACGCGCAAAGCTGAAGGGGGGAAAAGAGACGCGAGCAGCCGTCGGGGGGAGGAGGGGGGGACTGGGACGCACCGGGGACAAGCTTGCTGGGCGACAGGTGGAAGAGATCGGTAAGACGGAGGGGGAAGGGGAGGGGGAGGGGCAGGGGGAGGGCGGCGATGGAGAGACTTTGGAGGGTGGGACGTCGTCAATGCCGGCGCTCGACATGTCGATGTCGAGCGGCGGCAAAGCACGTAGAAACAAAAAGCTCGAGAAAGAAGCTTTCAACTGGGCAAGGAAGTTTGAGAGGCTCAAACGCTTTCAAATCAAACACGGGCACGTGCAGGTCAAGAAGTCTTCGCCTGATGACCAGGTGCCCCCAAACTAAACCCGAAACGAAATTTAATTAAACCCTAAACTAAAGCTAACTAAACCCTTACTTCCCTGATGCCTTTGTGCCTGATGACCAGGACTTGTACTGGTGGATCAAAGATCAGCGCGCAAAATTCAAGCACAAGAAACTCTTTCGAGAGCAGGTATCCACACTCTGAAACGTCTTCTATATAGTGATGACTTTACTGTACAAAGCTACTGACCAGTAACTGGAATGGGGCGCTGACTTTCCAGGATGTGTGTCAGGAGTCCAAGCTCCGGAGTTTGACCGGCTTCTCCTTTTCTGGGGCCAGCGATGTGGGAAGCGCTGGCCAAGGCTGTCGGGGAGGCAAAGATGGCGGAGGCGGCTCAGTTCAAGGCTCTGTCCAACGCACCAACGTCCGAAGAATCATGAAAGGCCCAGAAGAGAGTGTAGATTCTCTGCTCCGCCCTCGGCTGATGGCCAAAAGAGGAGGAGGAGGAGGGAAAGGAGTGAGAGGAGGAGGAGGAGGGGAAGGAGGAAGAGGAGCCAAATCGCAGCATAGGCTAGTCCTTCAACGGGGCACGTTCAAGCAGGTCCGGAGGAGCAAACATGCACTGCAGCTCTCCTCGCGGTCAAAAGCCGCAGGCAAGTCTGCCTTGTGCTCCATGAGCTCTCGCTCTACGCGTTCGACGAATGGGGTCGAAACCTCCAGGGACCTGTCTCTGTTTCCAACCCACATACCACACGCACGAAAAGACACCCTAAAACTGCAAGTGGCGGTTGGGGGCTTGGAGGGCAGGAGAGACGGCGAAGATGACAAAGGCGGGTCAGATAGCAAAGGGCGAGCCAAGACCAGGATAGATACCGAAGAGGCAAGAGAGAGGAGGGGGAGAGGCATGGGGAGGAAGAAAGGGGCGAGTGAAGACGCTGTTGGAGAACTTGAGCAGGCATCTGTAACGGCAGACGGAGGCCACGCCAACAGAGATAAGAAAGCTCCATCAGCAACCGCTGTGTCAGGCGGACATGGAGGAGGAGAAGGTGGAGAGGGAGGAGGGGAGGGAGGGGGGGAGGGGGGAGGGGGAGGACCAGTGCCGCCTTGCAAGAAGAAGAACACCCTGTCTGTCCCGAGCTTCAAGGTCAATGGGCAGGGGCAGACCAGCAGTGCATTTGCCGCTGCTGTTGCCGCGTCTTCATCCTGTTGCGGCTCCAACACTGGCGTCTCCATCCCAAAGGAAGCAACTACCACTGCTAATTCCACTGCGCCTGTAACGCAGGCGCGTCTGAAACTTCCGCTTGCAAAGGCTGTGCGCTCACACAGCATTGTGTCGGAAAAATGGATATGCGAATGGTGCGACCTTACATTTGGCTCGGCGCAGTCACTTCGCAGCCATCGCACGCACTCGAAAGAGCATGCCAAGAGGTTGGCTCAGGCTGCGACAGCAGGTGTCAATGGCGGTGTTGATGGTGTTGATTTTTGTGGTGGTGGCTGCGTGTCCCTGCCAACCTTTATTCCACGCGACGTTACTGACAAGATCAGAGGACAAGGCAGTATGGAATCGATGCAAGGAGCACAGACTTCAAATTCAGCGCCAGCGGCAGCAAGTGTGATACAGGGTGAAGGACTGGAGGCGCAGGACAGTGCTGCTCAGCAGAAGGGAGCTTCATCGCAGAAGGAAGCGATGCAGGAGGAGGAGGGGCACAAGAGGAGGGAAAAGACTCACGTGAATGCAGCCACCTGCCGCAAGCTGCCTGCCCCGATCGCGCTAGTGGATCATCCCTTTTCGCTCTCCCCCAAACCTTCTGCGGTGCCTGCATCTGCGGTTTCCGAGAGTATAGCCAGTGCCGCAAACAGTGTTGGAATCATTGACGACCTTGGTTTAGGTTTAGTTTACCCTAAACCCAGTGCCGCAACCAGTGTTGGAATCAGCAACAAGGGCTCCGACGTATCAGACACACAGACGCGGGCTGGGCCGGACGTCTCTCGGTGGGCTTTAAATTCTGTCCCTCTCCCTCTCTCTCTCTCTCTCTATGGGCCGCAAGAACCACAAGTCGGCTCTGCGGAAAGAGTGTCGCTTCCGAAGCGGCCGCGCGACTTGCAAATGAGTTCTCTCACCTATATCTGTACGATTGACGACCCGCCCGCTGAGCTCGAGGGAAGATCTACTTCCGACGCTTTACTCCAGTCCCGAGCCCCCTATGACGAGTGGGAGGATCATTTTCGTCTGCTTGAGGCATTCAAAGCGAAACAAGGGCATCCCCACGCGCAGATAAGCGATGATGGTATACATGCACACACACACACACACACAACACACACACACACACACACACACACACACACACTTACACATACTCTCTCTCTCTCTCTCTCTCTCTCTCTCACACACACACACACACACACGCACACACACACACACACAGGTGTGGGCCCGTGGGTCAAGGAGCAGCGCCAACTATACAAGGAAGGCAAATTATCACCTGTCTGTGAGCACAGACTGCGCAATATCGGCTTTGCCTTTGATCGCATGGCGGCCGCGCAGATGCGAGCTGCGATTGAGGCGCCTGCTGATAGAATGGGCCGCGGTAGTGCGGATGGCGCAGGTGCTAGTCAGGGAGCGCGTGTTGATAGACTGGGGTGCATGGCAAGCAGCAGGCACGGGAGCATGTTTCTACACACGGATGGCCCCGGTGGCGGTCAGTGTGCCAAAGCGGCTTGTCGTGTCTTACCGGCGAAAGGGGCAGGACGTGTCTTGCAGGGCGCCGGGGCTTCAAGCGACACGGAGAGTGATGAAGAGACGGTGGGGAGTCTCAGAGGTGCACGCGCTGGTGATGGGAATGCGCCAGGGCTGGGTCTGGGGCAGCGTATTAGCTCGCAAGGCGGAATCGCGGGAATTTTGAAGCATCATTGCAATATTTGCAAAATCTCCTTCGGAAGTGCACAGGCTTTGGGAGGGCATAAATCCAAGTCAAAAAAGCACTGGGAATTGCAGCTAAAGGCAAAAAAGGGCATCACGAGCCTCTCCCAGGGCAACACCGCCCAGGTCAACAAGAGACATGCATCCGCCAGAAACAGTACGAGAGAAGTCTCTAGTCCGATACTGTCCTTTCAAGCGCTCCGACACGACCCAGTAAAGCCTCCAAAAGACGTAATCCCAACAACTCCTGCAACCGCTATAGTTCGTGCACAGCATCCGCTCAGGGTGGAGGCGGAGGAGGCGCAAAGCAGTGCAAGGCAGTGCGACGATGGCAGTGTGAGGAGGGGTCATTTTGCGCCTCCTGAATCGCTCTTTCTCTCCCAGGACCGTGTTGGCATCAAGCAGTCGACGGTGGGAGGAGGAGGAGATGTGGCAGACAGCAGCAGAGTAATGACGAGCAGGATGGAGGCAGGCAACGAGGCGGGTCAGTCTTTGTCCCCCTACGTCACGCCAAATCATCCGAGTCCCATTGTGTCAGGCGCCCTGCGCAGTGCAAGGTCTCTTGCAAATCCTACCCAGAAGCGCATTCTTGAGGAGCACTTTCTTGCAGGCAACGCAAAACGAAGCCTTGAGGAATACGCGGCCATTGCGCACGAGGTGTCGAGGAAGGATAATGGTAAGATATTCGACGCAAAGACTGTCGAGACCTGGTTTGTCAACCGTCGCAGTCGCGGACCACCGCGGCTTGACCGGGGACCAGGAGCAGGAGCAGGAGCAGGAGCAGGAGCAGGAGCAGGTGGTGGTGGTGGGGATGGCGGTGGTGGCGACGGAGGGGGTTCCTCAGCAGGAAACGTAGCTAGTGACACTACGGTGGGCGGACGGACGGTTGATGGACTAGGTCGCGTGCTCAGGAAGCCGGAGGAGCGGTTTCCATCCAGGATGGTGCTTTGGAGTATGCAGGAGGAATTGGAAGATCAACAGCAGAATTCTTCGCACGCACGCGGCAGAGGAGCAATGACGGCACTTCCTGGAGGGCGCCGAGGTCACGCACATGCTCGAGGGCGCGGACGCTGGGGTTTGCAGATAAGAGGAGGAGGAGGAGGAGGAGGAAGGAGCGCAGGCGGCAAAGGCGCAGGATTTGGTGGCAGGGGCGGTGGCAAGGGCAGGGCTGCGACTTCGGGGCCCGTTGCGTCATTTCAGGATTTTTTGGCGTCCCTGCCTTCCCAACAGCAGCTGGAAAGGATGAGCCGCAATGATATGGAGCGCCGCGATTCTGAAGTGGCGCATGCAGCAACTCGAGACCCTGCTGCTGTGTCTGCTCTTGCTGCTGCTGCTGCTGCTGCTGCTGCTGCTGCTGCTGCGAGTGCGGGCTGCGATTTTGCGGGAGGGAAGGGAGAGAAGGGAGGGAAGGGAGTTTCGGGCGCGGGGGGTTCAGGGGTAAAGAATCCGCCTGCGTTCAAGAACATAAACCGGGGCGATAAGAAACCGCGGGGCTGGGTTGACTGCAGGCAGTGTGGGTTGGCTCATCATTGGAAGCAAAAGAGCTGCAGGGACGTCAACTCACGAGGAGCGCGCAAGTGCACGCCTGCGTTGGTGGGGGCGAGCGGTTCTGCCCTGGTGAAGGCGGCGGGGGCGGCGGGGGCGTTGGTCATCCGGAGAACCTTTCTTGGAGTCGGCGAGAGTGGCCAAGGCGGCGGAAGAGCACAAGCTGCAAATATTCGTGTTCCGCCTGCGTTTCCATCAGCAACATCAAGCTTGGCTTTGCCGCCTCCTCTCGCTAATGATGAGCTCGAGCGCCTTCAGAGCCGCGAACGTCAGCGCAGGTGCAGATTGCGCAAGAAGCTGCAGCGCCGGGCGCGTGGCGAAGCGCCTTGCGCAGTTGAGTCACCGTCTGAGAATGACGCCTCGGACGCTGATGAAAAGTGCGAAAGAGCACAAAATGACGGAGGACATGAGGGTGGCTACCTGCTGTCTGCTGACAGGCGCGCAGACGCATCATTTGCTGCTCCGCTTGCCTGCGCTTACTTGCGCCATGGGAGGAGCCAGGGGGAGCGGGATGATTATGACGATGATGAGGAGGAGGAGGGAGAAGAAGAGGAACAAAACGATGAACAGGGAGGATATGGTATTGACGAGGACGATGATGAACAGTGGGATGGCAGCGGAGCGGACGAGCGGTTTCAAGAGCAAGAGCTCGATGCGTGTGCCGACGTGGCGGAGGCCGTGTTTGACGACTTTTGCCAAACACATGCAATGGAAGCAGACCCCCTGTCCCGCTTAAATGTTTTTGAGCGAGAGGGCTACTTCCTGGAAGGAGCCGCCCGCGGGGAGGGGATGGGAGTGGGTGTTGGGGCCGCTTTATCGGCTCTGTATCCTGCTGGGCCCCTGGTGCCGAATGCGTCTTCAGAGGCGTTTGCTCTGCGATAAAGTATATGCGTGCAAGAGAGATCAGGAGGAGGAGGAAGAGGGGTTACCCAAGCAAAAGCAGTGAACGAGATGCACGCTGAGCGCGACCGCGTGGCGCCGGCGTAGGAGGCAAATCCGCTGATACACAGTTGTTCGCCAGAGAGAGAGATGAGAGAGGGAGAGATGAGAGAGGGAGAGATGAGAGAGAGAGCTAGAGTAAGAGAGTGACAGCGAGAGTGAGAGCAAGAGGGAGCGCGCGCAAGAGTGAGAGAATGAGCAAGAGCGAGAGAGAGCGAGAGCGAGAGAGAGCGAGAGCGAGAGAGAGCGAGAGCGAGAGAGAGCGAGAGAAAGAGAGGAAGAGTGTGTCGGAGAGAAGACTCTCTAGAGCAAGAGAGCAGGAGAAAGAGAGAGACACACACACGACTTCCGCAAGCACAGGTATGAGCTGTGGTGGACAATTTAGGGAGATTCGCTGACTCAATTTTTCCATCACTGAAAGATTACACACACAAGAAGCAAATTTCAAACCTGGGTCGCAATCATAATATACGCGTCTGCAGCATGTACGCGCTCTCCCTCGTGGCTGTCCCCTCGCGCTCAGTGCCAGGGGCAGGAGATCAGAGGACAGAGGAGCTAGAGGAAACGAGGAGTGCTTGTTATTTTGATATTCATGTTATTCAGCGACGGATGCCGAGAAATAAAACCGTAAGAGACATTGGTAAGCACAACGCCCTGCCGGGGGGCACCGCCTCTGGGCGCACGGGTCCTGCATATAACGGCGAGTACTAGAGAATGCGGAGACTCCTCACAATTCATCGGCACTTTCACCATCAGTCATGCAGCAGAATCTTAGTGCGGTGACGCCTCGTGACAACTTCTTGATTTTCCTCAAATGAATCGTGCAGGCTCACTTGACACACACACAGACACACACACACACACACACACACACGTGTATATACGCATATATAGACATATAAATGTATTGTGTACATATATACATATTATATTCATGATTACACATTTTCTCTCTGCGCTAATCTCGCTTCTACTTGATCTCATCGTAGAGCGCCTTCTTCTCCGCTGCGCTGCTCTGCTTGTACTTGCTCAGATACTCCTCCGACAATTTCTTCAGCCTTCCGAACAGCTTTTGCAACCCACCCATCCACCCATTGATGCTTCTTCTCACGAGCGCTTCGCAAGTTGATGACCAGCAAAAGCGCCTCAGAGTCCGATGCAACAGAAGCTGTTTCAATCTTTGTCTGAGCTTCGGCGGCTGCCTGACGCCTTGCGGCTCTTCCTGTAAGCTTACCACACATACTGACACATACTCATACTGTACCCTGGTCAAGGACGCCATCGAAATGAAGAAGAAAGAGCTCGAGAACGCGAGATCCGAGTCAACTTCTGGGCCATATGACACGTGCATCCTCCTCCTCATCCTCCAACTCCGTTCCCTCTGCTTCAGCCTTTCTCTCTCTCCGACGGGAGGCCTGAATGCGACGGATCTCCTTCACTTCAAATGCTGCGACCCTGTGTGTGCGTACGTGCGCCCGTGAGTGTCTATTGATTTCTATTTATTTTGCATATGCATAGGTATCACCCTCGAAATAGGTGATACCTAGGCACCCTCGATACGTGGGCGAGAGGCAACAAGCGCCTTGGAAGTAGATGTGCTCTTTGCAGCAGCTCTGGCGGCAGCGCCGGGGTCCGGCGCGTTCATAAGGTGCCATTTTGCGCGGGCGCGCCCCGTAGCTTGCCCCCCGTAGCTTGCGACCACAGGGCGCGTAGCCTGCGCTGTGGGTAGTTCCTCAGTCTTCAAGGCCTGCACAAGATCCTTCAACTCTCTTGCAGTTGCAAGGGGCAGACCCAGCTTGTCAACATCATCCGTGTAAGGTGCTACAAGTATATCTCCCGGCGTGCGGAGCTAGTGCACACCTAAGAGACGCCGCAGGCGGCCGGCAGCCGCGAGGCGCACTTCACGGGAAATATACGTGTAGGCGGGGGGGAATAATGCTCTTCTTCCTGATCATACTCTTCCTCCTCCTCTTCTCTGAGATGGATGTTGCGGAGTTCTTTGAGAAAGAACTCCGCTTTCTCTTTGCGATCAAAGTCGTCAGTCAATCGATTGCTGCCGCCGTGGAGACGATGGACATACTGCCTCACGAGTGCTATTTTCCCTTCGGCCTGGAGCGTGTCGATTCTCTTCTCGATCTCATGCTTAGATCTCTCCACACCATCGCGCTTGCGTTCCATTTCCTCCAGTTTCTTCGAGAGCACGTTCGCGAGCACGTGAGGCATGGCATTCAGTGTCCTAATGTGCTGATCCCTGTTGAGAGATCCGATTCTCATTTGCAAAAAAACGCATTCCTCCGCAGCCTTCTTGCTCGCCGCCTCCTCAGCCTTTTTCTTTGCCTCCTCCTCTGCAGTCTTCTTGGCCGCCGCCTCCTCCTGCGTCACGGCTCCCGCAGATGGCGGCAACAGTAGTTCCTCAGTCTTCAAGACCTGCACAAGACCCTTCAACTCTCTCGCAGCAGCCGTCGTCACAGCTTGCACAACCACCGCCGTAGCTGTTGCAGTCTGTGGCAGTTTCTCACTCTTCTGCTCCGCCTCTTGTTCTGCTTTCCACGTGCATAACTTTGCCTTCAGCACCTTGTCAGTAGCGCGCCGCAGCTTCATCGCATCAACATCCTTGTCGTCCATGTGCTGCCATTTTTTTAATGATGTCCATCCATCTTTTTCCAGGGCGTCTGCGGCATCTTCTATATCCCACTCTTTCAACAACTGCACAACGTTGCTGCTCAACGTCGAATGCGCACCGTCTCTGGCTGGTTTCCCCACTTCTATCTCCTCCGCCTCTTGCACCAGCGGTCGCTCCGCCGTTGTCCGCTCCGTGGGTATCACCCGGGGAAGTATAGAAGCACCAGTCCTCCTGGATACTGTGCAATCCCACCGGCATCGGAGCCTGACCCCGGTGCTTCTCGCTCATCCGCCGACCCGCCTCCTCCAGGCCCCCCTTGAGTGGCACGCCCGCTGCAAAGATGCCCGCTTTCTCGTCGAGGAGCTCCTGTGCAAATGGGCTGTGTGCCCCCTGCGGGCCGTCCGACGCCGTCGAGTCGCGAGCATGAGAAGCACAGCGCCCACGTTACGGGTGCACTGCCAGGAGGCGGCTCCAGCGAGCTCGACAGCGTCGCTTGGTCCATTTCCGCAACTCGGCACGCATCTACTACAAGGACAAACGTGACCTGCCGCGGCGGGTTGAGCAAGCATGTCGAGGTCCTCGCGGAAATATTTGAAGATGTCCCGGATGGGCAAAAAGTCCGCGTCGAGGTCGCATGCAGAGTCGCCGAGGTCCGCATCCCGGGGCAGTATATACACAGTGCCCCCCTTTTGCATACCATGCCCCGAGTAGTTGACGAAGACCGTGTCTGGCGGCGCCTCTTGCAGTTCCTTCAGAAAGATGCGAATGCCCCTTTGGATAGCTTTGCGATCATGCAGATCCCAAGGAGTTTCGCCCTGCAGCGCGGGAGAGCATTGACCTTGTCGCACAGTGCTTGTGCATCCCGCGAGAAGGAGAGCTCCGAGGCGTGGCAGAATGCCTCGCCCGCCTTGAGCACCTTGCGCACGCTCTCATAGTCCGCGGCAAACTCTTGCATCCAGGGGAGGCACCGAATTATTGTCCAGATCCCAGACCAGGTCCCCCTCGGGCAGGCTCCTCCACTGCTGCGCCGGATTTTCGATCGAAAACGATCTTGTTCGGCCAATCTTTGTGAAATTTGTGTTTTTAAGTTGACTGAAACATCCTAAAGCTGACGGGCTTGCGCTGACGAGCAGGGGGCCGCAGAGGAATCGCTGCGGCTGAGCCCAACTCTGCCCGGCCCCCCTGCCGCTGAGGAGCCCACGTGGCCACTGCACGCGATGCCCGTGGGCCCTCGAGCTGACTGCTTTGCGTGTCCATTTTTGGACGCGCAAAGCAGTCAGATCGGGGCGGGAAAGCATAGCCTCGAGCTCCAAGATGCTCTGCAACAACTGCCGCCAGAGATCCACCTCAAGATGCTGCCCGCGAGCAGGACAATCACACTGCGCCGGACATCGAAAACGATGCGGGCCGCCGTAGAAAAGGCAGATGCGGTTGTGGAGTCGCGGGACGAAATTCAGTTCCCCGACGGCCAAGGGCTGGTGGACAAGTTGCACGGCTTGAACGCGTGGTGCAAGGTCACTGTGCTGCGCCTCAAAGACTGCGGCTTGGGAAGCACAGGAGCCGTCAGGCTGTCGGAGGCCATAGCAAGCTTCTTGTCTGCATCCCTGGTTGAAATGAATCTCGAAAAGAATGAAATCGGAGCAGGCGGGGGTCGGGCGCTGGCAAAGGCACTGCGCCCCAACACCACGCTTACGAAGCTCAACCTTCGCGACAATGACCTGGGAGAGGGCGGAGGCCTGGCGCTGGCAGAGACACTGCGCCTCAACACCACGCTCACGTCCCTCGAACTCTACAACAATGGCCTGGGAGAGGGCGGAGGGCGGGCGCTGGCAGAGACGCTGCGCCTCAACACCACGCTCACGTCCCTCGAACTCTACAACAATGGCCTGGGAGAGGGCGGAGGGCGGGCGCTGGCAGAGACGCTGCGCCTCAACACCAGCCTTACGTCGCTTCAACTTGGCGCGAATGGCCTGGGAGAGGGCGGAGGGCGGGCGCTGGCAGAGACACTGCGCCGCAACTCCACTCTGACTTCTCTCGTCCTGAATGGCAATGGCCTGGGAGAGGGCGGAGGGCGGGCAATGGCAGAGACACTGCGCCTCAACTCCACGCTTACGGAGCTCTTCCTTGGCGACAATGGCCTGGGAGAGGGCGGAGGCCGGGCGCTGGCAGATACACTGCGCCTCAACACCACGCTTACGAAGCTCTACCTCAACGACAATGACCTGGGAGAGGGCGGAGGGCGGGCGCTGGCAGAGACACTGCGCCTCAACACCACGCTTACGCTTCTGGACCTCTACAACAATGACCTGGGAGAGAACGGAGGGCGGACGCTGGCAGAGACGCTGCGCCTCAACACCAGCCTTACGTCGCTGCTCCTTGGCAACAATGACCTGAGAGAGGGCGGAGGGCGGGCGCTGGCAGAGACGCTGCGCCTCAACACCAGCCTTACGAAGCTGTACCTTGAACAGAATGGCCTGGGAGAGGGCGGAGGGCGGGCGCTGGCAGAGGCACTGCGCCTGAACTCCACGCTTACGGAGCTCTTCCTTGGCTCGAATGGCCTGGGAGAGGGCGGAGGGCGGGCGCTGGCAGAGACGCTGCGCCTCAACACCACGCTTACGAAGCTGAACCTTGGCTACAATGGCCTGGGAGAGGGCGGAGGGCGGGCGCTGGCAGAGACGCTGCGCCTCAACACAACGGTTGTGTCGCTCGACCTTGGCAACAATGGCCTGGGAGAGGGCGGAGG
>Ga0315899_10006543_pt1 | contig 12562 bp, 14 predicted proteins | sample LakEriMetagenome_2_FD_203518 | JGI IMG/M metagenome (GOLD analysis project Ga0315899, IMG submission 203518) | Freshwater fungal communities from buoy surface, Lake Erie, Ohio, United States - Buoy 4 MA112 | ecosystem: Environmental > Aquatic > Freshwater > Lake | place: USA: Lake Erie, Ohio...
ACTATGTATGGCGTGTGGTAGCCAGCCCAACAACTACGGCTGGTACTTGGACAAGTGCTGGCGCAGATTCTGCTGTGGAATATAACCTGACTGGTACTGCTTCAACGGGCGGTCGCATCACGGCTCAGGGATATTTCTCTGGTAGCAATCAATCCAGTGCTGCAACTGACATCTTGAAAGAAGCATTGTTTAAGTTCCAGCTGGAACGTGATGGTTTAACGGGTACTCCATACGAACTGTCGTTGCTTATTTCGGCAAGTGCTAACACTTCTACTGTGCATGCCGCATTAGATTGGGAAGAAATATCCCGCTAAAGGGGTAATTAGCCGCTGATAGACTGTAAACACTGATCAAAACCTATGTATACTCCTGCTCCTGGTCAGGTTCCACAACCTGAAACCCCCGTCCTCCAAGCGGTGCCGCAACCACTGGACAAACCTAAGGCTCCCGCTAAATCAAAGAATGGTGATGTCGGGTCCTTCATCCAGCAGTGCATTGCCCTCTCCTCCTGCCTCAAGGAACTTGAGACACAATCCCATCTCATTCACCTGAACTACGAGGGGGCGAACTTCCTCGGGGTGCATGGCTTCCTTAAAGACCAATACGAGAGTCACCTGGAACAATTCGATACGCTTGCTGAGTTTATCCGCTCCATGGATTACCTCATGCCAATGTGTGCATGTGGACTTAAAGATGCTTGCCCTCAGTTCCAAGCTGTGACTTCCTACAAGGGAAATGACATGCTTGCTACCTATTACAAAAATCTGGAGCAAACTGCAACACTCTGTAAGAAGTTAGAGCCTGCGGCACAGAAGGTAGGTGCCATTGATATTGCTAACTACATGGCCGATCTTGTTGGCCAAATGTTTAAAGCTGCTTGGTTTATTAAAGCAACGTTAAGGAATGGGTGATGGAATTTTTTGATCCTGCGTCATTAAATAATCTTTCAACTGACTACGGCGACATTGCAATGTCACGTGGACAAGCGCGTCAAATTATTGACAGGTTTACACAGGAGGCTGTAAGAAAAAATATTACTCCTAACGCATTCCAAGAAGGTCTTTATTACTTGGGGCAAGTAGGTCAAAGCCCTGATTTTACGCGGAGTACAATTCGCAACACATTAAAAAGCCCGATGGGCAAATTAATGCTTGAAAATCCAGGGCTCGCTGGTCAAGCTATTAATCAATTTGGTAGTTTAGTTGAAGGTGTTAATCCGGCACTGGCTGGTAAACACATGGGTTTATTTAATCAATTAATGGAAGAAGCTAAAAAAGATAATTTATTGCGGCCTAATGTAACTTACGAAGAAATCAAACGTGAAGTACAGCAACCCATGTACGGCGCTTTGCAGGACTGGGTAAAAGATAAAAAAAGTAATGCAGCTGCAACAGAAGTTTTAAACAAATCATACTTAGGAAAAAATATGATGCCGGGTGCGGCGAGTTATGTTTTTCCTCAAGGCATGCCAAAAACTGGACTTCCTCAGTACGCAGTGGGAATACCTTTTAAATAGTTAATCTTCCCAGTGTTCAACTCTGTGGCAGTTGCAGCATAGTGGTATACATTTACTAATCTCTTCTTGAATGCGGCGCCAGCTGTATCCATGGTTAACCATATTTGATACATTCAAATCTTTGTCGCCTACATGGTGAAACTCAAGGACTCTGTAGTCATCCAGGGCGCAGTGCTCACATTTAAGAGTCTTCTTGTATTCCAAGAATCTCTGTCGGTTTTCTTGTAACCTACGCGTATTTGTTGGCACTAAACTCGTAGGTATTTTTGTAACTATAACGAATTAGGTATCGATTAAACCTAACGTACGCAGTGAACTCATCACACCACTTACCTTTGCATGTAACTCAACACAATACCTCAGAACTTCATACGCTGTAGGATCTTGACCATCATTCACAATAATAGAACCGCTAGCTGTAGGCAATGAATTAAGCGTGCTACTAGCAGCTAAATTAGCAATGGCTGCTGGTTGTGTGACTGGAGTTGTTGTATAAAATCCAACTTTATCTGTAAACACCGCTTCCGTTGCGGTTAACTTTGTACCATCAAATGTACAATCACCATCACCTGTCGCTTTCCCTTCGCGATTAAAAAGTAACTGATTGACTGCACCAGGGGACCTGGGATTTTTACGCTCTGCCGTCATGGCTAAATACTTTTTCCTTATTCTAAGTTCTTTAATGCTTAAAGCTGGATGTCAGACTTGAACTGACGGCCTGCAGTTTACAAAACTGCTGCTACTACCACTGAGCTAATCCAGCAAGGTCGGGATGACAGGGATCGAACCTGTGGCATCTGCGTCCCAAACGCAGCACTCTACCGCTGAGCTACATCCCGTACGTAAGTAGCCAAAGGGCAAGCACACTTTGATGGGTGAGCTTTATTTAATGCAACCGCAATCCATGGATGCACCCTTGTGCTTGATTAAGTGGCCCCCAGGTTTGAGCATCATCTCTAGCAACCATTTTGTCGACGTCAACAAAATGGTCACCGTCTGAGAGCTAGGCTTAAGGGGTGTTGTTGATGGGCCAGGTGTGTCGCCTTCTGGGCTATGTGCCCAACGCGCACAGGGACCTGGCCTCTATCAATGATATTGTAACAAAAAATTCCTGGTTGCTCAAGCCAGGAATCGGGTTCCTTACCGCTCCATGCTGTGTGTCTGCCGAACTGAAAGCGTGGATATGAGCAAACAAAGTATAGCGGGATACTTTATTTTTTCTTGGGTTTCTTCGCAGTCTTTGCAGAATCTTTAAATGCTTTGGCAGTTGGGGCTCCCTTTGCACCAGGCTTACGCATTTTTTCGCCAGAGCCGGCGGCAATACGTTCACGTTTTTCGTGAATGTTTTTGTAAAGACCGTCAGGTTTCTTCTTGTCTGCCATTGTTGTTCTTGCGTTCTTCTAACAGTTTAAGATACTTACACGGTTTAGCAGACTTAGCCCAATCCCTGCCAGGGTTGGGCATGATTCGATGTAACTCTGTAAAGTAACGCTCTAACCTATCAGCGTCAGAAGGGAGACGAATCTCCTTTTTCTTGGGATGATTTTCCAAATTTCTGCATGATCTCATCCATACACTCTAAGGACTCCAGGCGCACCAGAAGATCAGAAATGGTGGAGATGGTGAGTGGATGTTCAGCACGTGCAGCAAATGCAAGGGCATCACGCAGATGATTTCCTGCTTGATCAATTGCATCTTTCACCTGGTTAGATAATGCCATTTCAGATACCTTAGGTCCTCTCACTATAGGAGTAATGATTAGCATTTGTGAATTAAAGTCCTCCTGTTATTATTGCATCTAAACAAAGAAATAACAGGAGGATGGCCGTACTAAATAAGTATGGTTACCGTTTTACAACGAAGATAAGATCATCGTAACGACCTTTGGTTTCGCGTACGTCATACACTTCAATGCCACTTGCTAGCTCGGCAGGCACTGCATCAGACAACACTTGAATGTGATCAATATGTTGAATGTCTTCAATGGCAAAAACACCACCCTCCTTTAGGAGAGGCAAGTAATGTTTAACGGCGAAAAGCTGGCTGGGTAATGTGTGCGGACCATCATCAATAATGATGTCAAACTCTTGCCACGCTTCCTTTAACCCAGCAACAAAACTAAGATCGTACGCATTTGCTTCATAAAATGTGTACGGGTTTTTGTTTTGATCCATGCAATGCCAGATCCATTGGTTCACAATGTCAGCAATATCTACAAGACACAGTTCAAACTGCGGTAAATATGTTTGCCATAGCAAAGAAGAGCCGCCATGTTGGACGCCGATCTCAAGAAGCTTTCCCTTTCGTTTTACATACGGAGATAACAGGTGTTCATAAATACCTGTGTAATTATGAATCGTATCTTTATCTGTGCCGCCAGGGCGATCAAATCCGTTTACGCCATACTCTTCCAGGATGTTGACCAATTTTTTGGAGGATGTCTCCCACTTGGGTGTGCTCATTGGTCGTACTCCTTAATTTCAGTGGTTGGTAACATCGTAATAATACGGCCGCGATAGTGTGGACGCAGCGTTGTCTCGATAAAATCTTTGAAGTTATGCGCCAAGATAATTAGATTGTCTGGCTGATCTTCATATAAAAACTTACGGTCTTTGATTTGGAACCCTGTGCCACCAATATATTTACCTTGTTTGGCGGGAGTGTCATCAACAACATAACCACCAGGAATGCTGCTTGAGTCCAGGGACAATGCATTGAGATATACGGATCCTTTAGCAGCAGCACCAAAGAATGCAGTACGGCCACGCAAGTTTTTAATCCATTCGGCATCCTGTTCGATTTTATCCTTTACTTCAAAGTGAAAATTTAAGTAATCAAACGTTGCTTCTTCTTTGATAAATCTTTCGGCTGCACCGTCAGGGGCAGACGGTTCTTTATTTGTCATCCATAGGCGCATGCTACCGCCATGAATAGTTTGTTCTTGGGCAAAAATAATCTTTAGTCCATATTCCTTGAAGATTTCAGCCAGGGGTGTTACCAGCCAGTAGTAATAATGCTCGTGGTAAAACTGGTCGAATTGATACGTCTGGAGGGTGCGTAACGTATAAGGGAACTCCAGGATCCAGATGCCGTCTAGAAACTTGACAATCCCTCGCAAAAATTTATGGATGTCTTTGGTATGTTGGAAAACATTTGTTGATGTAATGACGTTTGCCTTGGGAAGATCCAACTCGTCAGAGAAGAATCCATTAACAAACTCAATGCCACTGGCCTCATTCACTGTCTTGAAAATTGCACTGGCATCTACGTTGATGCAACGTATGTCACGTTCACTGCATTCCTTAAATGTTTTTAAGAGGGTGCCGTCATTGCCGCCAATGTCAATGATGGTTCCATGGTTGAGATGCTTGAAAGAATCAAACATCTTTTGGCAGTGCTCTTGGTATGGCTTGCTTACGCCAGAGTTATATGCATAATTTGCATACAGTTCTTCAGGGGGTACCGCCAGGTCTAGATGGATCGTGCGATTTAAATCTTGAATAGCATGCAGGCGGTACCGCTTGGCATAAATAGAATCACTGCGGGTTTCATGCAATTGATTTGCAAGCGGCATACGCCCTAGATCTAACAACGTATTGCTAGACCCAGCGGAGATCCTCAGTGCGCTTGGGATCATAGTGCCAATAGTTGATTGGATATCCGAGATCAAAGGGTGTTTGGTAAAGCTCACGGTCTGGGAATCCTCCCCATTTATCTACATAGTAGTTAAAATTTTTGGCAAACGTAATTTGATTACGTTCTTCAAATGTTTTGCAGCTATGCAATGTACTGCTTGTAATGTGCGTATTTTCTAAAGGGAAAGACGACATCGTTACACCGGCTAGCTTTTGGCGATACCGATAGTCATTGTCTTCAAAGTACCCTGGATAAAAATTTTCATCCAAGTACCCAACAGTGTTCAGCAAATGTGGGGTAATTACAATGCCGCACATTTCGTCATTGCCAAGTCCCAAGGTCATGCCATTGGGGTGATCGTCGATAACGTCAGATAGACGCTTCAATTCTCCTTTGTCCGGATACCAATCAAATCCTGTAAATACCCAATGACGGCAATCAGTGTTTTGACGGATGGCTAGGTTGACGGCGCCTGGATAACCAGTATTTTGTACTGTTTTCAGGACTGAAACCTCACCAATATGCTTTGGTTTTTCTTGGTGAATGCGGTTAAGGGCAGTTGCTACTGATTTGTCTTGGCCGCAGGAGTTATCAATAATAAAATAACGCTTGATTGGATGGTCAATTGTTTTGAAATGCTGATATAACTTGGGCCCATCGCGCAAAACAGCTGTGCAAAGTACATCAATCATTGTTTGGGTTCCTGTTTAAAACTGTTTGGATACTGTTGGCAATGGCGCCAGGGATCCAGGAGAGGCATGAATACCAACCTTTGATCCAATACCAGGCTTTTTGTAGGCCGTTCATTGGTTAGGTGCTACTACAAAAATAAGGTAAACGTCAAGAGCTACCACTGTCATCATCGCCAGTAAGATGCTGGCCACTGCATACTCAAATCCTTTCATTCGCGTTTCGTTAGTAAAGGGAGTAACCTGAGAATAATATACAAAACCACTAATGGTTGCTAAGATTGAATCACAAGATCCTTGGGTAAAAGTCCAGGATCAGCAACCAGAACTCATGCGGAACCTTAACAGGGCCGCAACCAGAATTACGCTTAACGGCAAAAGGCATTACACCACACCGTTACCCACTGGTCCAGCCCCGTCCGTAACTACTATCATTTCTGAGACAGCTTCCGAAGCAAACAAACGGAAGCTTGAAATGTGGTCCAAAGCAAATCCAGGGGTGAAAGAAGCAGCTGCAGAACGTGGCACTGCAATCCATTATGGTATGGAACAGTACCTCAAAGGTAACAAAACTCCGGACATTGCTGATGAGTACCAAGAGTTTTGGCAGGGTATGCCGTCGATTTTGGATCAGTTTGACGAAGTTTTATGGGCGGAAACACCTATTGCTGATCGTTTTAAATTTACTGTTGGTGCTGATGACGTTGCTCGTGTGTGGGGTTGCGATCCTGACGGGCGAGCTTGGGCTGGTGCTCCCGACATCATTGGTGTGGTTAATAATAAGCTCACTCTGGCTGACTTAAAAACCAGCGTCAAACCCTATAGCCGTAAGTGGCCCAAGGACCTGGAGAAAGGTTCGCCTGAATGGCGTGATCTCCTGGGTGGTCACATGAAATTTAAAAAAACTCTTAAGCAATTAGCTGCATACGATCTTGGTATTCAACAAACACTTGGAATGACGGTCCAGCAGGCAGCCATCTTGGTGTCAACGCCAGTACGTACGCAGGTCTTTAAGATCTCCAGGAGGTTTCTGGATGCACTGCATGCTGACTGGTATAAGCTCGTTGATGAGTACTACACTCAGCTGCAAACTATAGAAGAATTAAATTAAATATCTTTCTTTTTGCTGCGGACATCTTTCAGTTTGTCGCGCAAACCTGCAATCTTTTCCTTGATGCGAGCTTCTTGGCCCATTGAGGTTTTTCCTGCACTTGACTTACCACTTAAACGTTCTTCACGTTTTTCACGGCGGCGCTCCGAAGTTTGTGCTACTTTACGACGCTCTAATTCTTTTTCACGACGAGCTTTTTCTCTACGGCGTTCTTCCCTTTGGCGTAAAGCGTCTGCTTGATATGCTTCGGAACGTGTAACACCTTCTCCGCGACGCTTTTGGCCCATTTCAGAACCTTGGCCCGCGCTGCGTCCTCGGCCACCTTTGGGCCCTTTGCCACTGCCACCGCTGGAGTACCTACCTGCTAAAGCCATTGTTTACTTTTGATTCTTTGTATATTATATGTCAAATTGTCTAACTAAAAATGCGTTGGAGTGAACTGTCGTCAGAGGACAAGCAAAAGCGCATTGCGTGGTCTGTTGCAACATCATGTGCAATTGAAACACGGCAAGATCCAGTAGATATATACAACAGACTTATGGATGAATATCAATCTATGTCTAAGTCTAATGAGACTCAGATCTCTGGAAAGCCATAACCTTCTTCATGGATTGCCAGGCGTAGGATAAGAAGACACTCAAAACCCTCCTCATGGATATCCACGTTTCCGTGGGTGAGTGGACGAATAGTCTCAGGAACCGCATGGATAGTGCGGTGGAAGGGGACGTTTTTTGTCTGCCCACCAGTATGCATCTCCATGTTTTCTCATTGCTTCAGGAGGGTTATTTCCCTGACCGGGACTTTAAAGTAAAGCTTGATTCCTCACTGAACGCACGATGAATACAAACCAATATTCCCTTAAGCCAGGCGAAATTCGTATTGATTTCATTCCTGTTGACTGGCCTCTCACCCCACTTGGTGCCAACAAGGATCCGTATGTTGTTGGCTGGCAAGCCAAGCCATTTAGTGTTGGTGAAATTGAAGAGGAGCTAACAACTGGAGACTGTAAAGCAATTGGTTTGCTTGGTGGTCCTGTCTACAACCATCCCTACGGTTTGATCTGGGTTGATATTGATGGCCCCAGCGTTTACAAACTTGTAGAGGAACTGGCGGGTGTTTCATTTAAAGAAGCATTACCACCCACGCTGACAGTCTTCAGTGGTAAAGAAGGTCGTGAGAGGCGGCTGTACAAAATAGATCGCGATTCTCACAAGCACATCATCCGTAATAAATACACATGGCATGGTGAAGAAAACAAAGAGAAACTAGAGATTCTTTGGAAGCGGCACCAGGGTGTTCTCATGGGTCTACACCCTGAGACTGATGGTTATTACACCGTTGAAGGACATGGTTTTGAATGGGCGCAAGACCTACCGCAATTCCCTGCTTGGTTGTTGACTTGCATCATCAATAAAAATGTCAAGCACGGGAAGCCAGCCACAGAAACAACACGTATGGCTGGTGCCAACTTCGTGATCCAGGCGCAGATTGGACTTGATCGTGACATCCAACTCGCCAAGGAAGCAACGTGGGGTATGCCTCCAGAGGCTGCAGATGATTACGACATCTGGATCACGGTCGGACAATCACTCCACTCATTAGACGAATCATTGCTTGATGAGTGGGATAACTGGTCAAAACAGTCGAGTAAATACAAGGACGGTGAATGTCACCGTCGCTGGCTTTCGTTTAGTCGTGGTGGCGGCAGAACGCTTGGGTCATTGGTTCATATTGCTCAGGAGAATGGCTGGCAACCTTCTCAGGAACACAAGGTAATGACTGTTGATGATGCGACACTTGATCATGTGTCTGCATTGGTTGAAGAAATTGAAAACGATTTAGGACTGACTGAGATGGCACTGGCTGAAAAACCGCGCACCCTTCACACAACTGATACATGGAATACGCAGTCGCGGCCGCAGGCTGAGCGCAAAAAAAACAAGGAAGACAAAGAAGATAAGAAACGTTCCAGAAACCCCGCATCGAGTGAGATCACCGACAATGTGCTCAACATGTATACAGGTGATCTACGGTACAGTCAACCCCATGGTCAGTTTTTCTTATACAACAAAACCAATGGTTTGTGGGAGCCACTGACCAAAGTTGAAATGATGGGTGACCTCCGCAACAAACTTAAATATCAAGATTTGCCAGCGGGGTTTACGCACAATCTCATGAAAGATATATACGCTCAACTTCAATCGGAAGTTCCATTTGAAGATTGGTGTGATGGCTCTGAGTACCTTCTGTTTACTAATGGTGTATTAGATGTCAAAGCAAAAGAACTTCTGGCATTCAACCGCAATTACTACCTCATACAACAAATGCCATACGAGTATGATCCTTCCGCTACATGTGAAGAGATCGTCACTTGGCTAACGCACACCCAACATGCAAGCTGGAATCGAACTCAAGTCCTGCGCGCCTGGCTGCGTGCCACACTTCTGGGTCGTTATGAGATCCAGAAGTTTGTAGAGATTGTGGGCCCTGGTAAATCAGGTAAATCTACATACGCCAACCTTGCTGTTGCACTGGTAGGTAAACAGAATACTTACTCCACTGACTTTGAAAACCTGGAGAAGAACAGGTTTGAAGCTGCTAGTTACATGGGTAAAAAGCTGTTGCTCTTCCAGGATGCTGACCGTTGGGGCGGCTCCGTTTCCAAGCTGAAAGCAATCACGGGTAATGATTGGATTCGTTCTGAACGTAAGTATCAAACTGAAAGTCAAGATCCATTTCAGTACCATGGGGTGGTAATGATCACAGCTAATGAAGCAATTCAATCAACTGATTACACTTCTGGCCTTGCGCGTCGCCGTCTTACTATCCCGTTCGACCGTCCATTTGAAGGCGGCCAAGCTGAACAAAAGGAACTGATTAAGTTTGATGCCAAGGGCAATCCGCAGGGTGTTTTTGCACCGTTGCTGTCGGGGTTGGTGAACTGGCTGTTGGATATGACAGAAGATGACATGCGCTCTTACTTGATGGAGACCAGTAAGAATGTCTCCTTCTTCCAGAAGTATGAGAAGACGCAATCACTTCGTTCTAACCCACTGTTGGATTGGATGGACCACAAGATTATTTTTGATCCAGGTGTGTCAACACCCGTTGGTTTTTGTAAGGCACAACCTGCTGGTGGCTCTGGTTACTTTATGAATTGGACGGAATGGTTGTACGCCAGCTATGCCGAATTCTGTAAAAGCAGTAATGTCAACACCATGTCTCGTGGCCGTTTCGAACCACTGTTCCTTGATATCTGTAAGCACCAGCTCAAACTAAATGTCTACGGCATTAAAACCAGTCGTGGCATGCGTATCGTTAATGCTGCAGTGCGTGAGTCTAATAAGACTAAATATGATAACTATCCATCCATTGTAGAAGTTGCTGCTAAACCAGAAGAATATGAACAACTCTACGGAGCTGTGCTAACTGCAACTACTGATGCCATAATGGATGAAAATGCTATCGATATGTGAGCAATGGTCGGCATCTAATCCTTGATCTCTATGACTGCGATCATGACATCCTGGATGATTACGATGAACTACAGCGTTTGCTAGAAGCTTCGCTTGTTATGGCTAATGCAACAATTCTTCGTATCTTTGGAGAAAAGTTCCAGCCGCAAGGAGTGACGCTTCTGGCATTACTGGCAGAATCTCACGCATCTATTCATACCTGGCCCGAGATTGGGTACTGTGCTATCGACTTATATACCTGTGGAGATAAAACACAAACTCATAGAGCTGCTGAATTCTTGAAGAAAAAATTACAAGCAAAAACAACAGAGCAAAAAGAGATCGTTCGATCAGTAACTCCGCAAAATTAGGTATACTAAAACGAGTCTTTATTAGATAAATGAGTAAGAAGGCCAAGATCCTTTGGTGTGGTGACATTGTTGCCATGACTGGATTTGCACGTGTAACCGAAAATGTCATCAGCCGTCTGAAAGATGATTTTGACATTGTTGTATTAGGCCATAACTGGTGGGGTGACCCATGCCCTCAGCAGAAGGATTTCACCATGTATCCTTCCTCTAATCGATTCCAAACCGCACCATTTGGTGAGCAACGCATTCGTGAAATTGTTGAACGTGAAAAACCTGATGTGGTTTTTACGATCAATGATATGTGGATTATTAATGCGCAATACGAACAAATTAAAGATCTGCACCAGCGGGGGGACTTTAAATTTGTGGGTTATGCACCCATGGATTCTTATAACTGGATTGGTTGCCTTGCAGATACAGCTAACAACTGGGATGCGGTTCTTTCTTACACGGAATTTGGTGCGCACGAATTCCTTGCAGGTGGTATTACAAAACCAATCTCTGTGATTCCGCATGGCGTGACGCCTGGTCAGTTCTATCCCAAGGACAAGTCCGAATGTCGTAAGAACCTTGGACTGACAGATGACACATTCATTGTGTTTAATGGAAATCGCAATCAATTCCGCAAACGGATTGACATTACTATCACAGCATTTGCTCAATTTGCTGTAGATAAACCTGATGCACGCCTTTACCTACACATGGGTATGAAGGACCAGGGCTGGGATGTTATGAATCTTTTTGGTCGGGAAATGCGTAAGGTTGGCCTTGATCCCAACGGTCGCATTATCATGACAACACAATCGGATGGACCACCTAACGTCTCAGTTGAGATGCTAAATGACATCTATAACGCTGTTGATGTGGGTGTTAATACCTGCAAGGGTGAAGGCTGGGGTCTCGTTAACTTTGAACACGCTGCCGCACGTGTTGCTCAGGTGGTGCCAGACCATACGTCCTGTAAAGAAATTTTTGATGGTTATGGCGAGCTGATTCGTTGCGATCACATTGATGTCGACACCAATTACGCACGCGAAATGCCGTGCCCATCCCCTGAACACCTGGCAGAACTATTGACGAAGCTGTACCACGATCGCAATGAACTGGATCGTGTGGCCCAGAAGTGCTATCAGCGGGCAACCGACGCTGAGTTTGCATGGGACACAGTTGCGTCTCAGTTTGGTGGCATCTTTGAAGAGGTGCTCTCCCAGGAGCAGACCGTTGTTGCTGCCTTGCCGGAACCAAAACGTACTAAGAAAACAAAGAAAAACAAAAAGGGAATGGCACGTGAGCTTGCCGGTGTAAGCTGATCGGGTGGAATATCTTCAGCCCCTGCTCCGGCGGGGGCTTTTTTGTTGGCTATTCCCCCCTGGCTGCCGCCACCGGGAGGGGTGTGTGCAGAAAATTCGCAAGGATAGGTCAATTATCCCTAATGTTGGTGCGGATTACACTTTGGAGTAAAAGTGTATGAAATTGCTTCAGAACGATAGCTTGAGTCTCAGGTTGAGATTACTGATCTCAGGTTGATCTCATTTGAGAATTACTGACAAAACAATACACTTTTACCTTGAAGTGTAATTCGGAGCAACCTTAAGTAGAATTAATACATCCTTGCGAATATTACGCACTCTTGCTTCCCTGCCCCAGGGGCCATCCACCTTGGTACTGTTCAGTCAGTCGTTATCGCACATGGAACAGACGTATCGGGAGCTGCTACCGCTCTGGCACCTACAGGAGAAGATTGCGTTATCAGACCGGTATCCCAGTGGTTTGGAGTGGGTGGA
>Ga0315899_10006545_pt1 | contig 12560 bp, 8 predicted proteins | sample LakEriMetagenome_2_FD_203518 | JGI IMG/M metagenome (GOLD analysis project Ga0315899, IMG submission 203518) | Freshwater fungal communities from buoy surface, Lake Erie, Ohio, United States - Buoy 4 MA112 | ecosystem: Environmental > Aquatic > Freshwater > Lake | place: USA: Lake Erie, Ohio...
TCGAGAGGATGCAGCCTCCGGAGGACGTTTCCTTCAACCGCGGGTCCGTGCGACTGCGCGGTTGGAACGTCGTAAGTACACGGCTAGCGCCTGCGGGAGTAATTGTCCCCAAAGTTTTTTGCGCTAGAGGAGCCAAACCTGCTCTTTCTCCCCAAAGGGCTCCTCCTCAAAGTCTTACACGCACAGCCAGCATGTGTGGGGTGGACTTCACGAAGATTATTAGAGGGGTCGATCTGATCTTTTAAGATCTTGAAGATGAGATTTTTTTGAAAACACTAAGCCTCGACCTTTTTGAAATCATCAGAGGTTCTCTCGCCACATGTGGCCTCCTCCACCTCCTTGTAGACGTCTGGATCTCAGAATCCTCTGGATGTAGGGTGTGGGGTCTGTCCCTAAACTCTTGACCTCCTTGAAAGCTATCAGAGGTCGTCTCCATTTCTTTCTACGCTAAACCCGTCATCTCGCTAAACCCGTCTTCTCCTCGACCTCTGGGACTGTCTGCAAACATGGCTCCACACCGAGAATCAAGAAATGTACACGCAGTTCCAGAGCGAGGGAATCAAGGACAAACTCAACACAAGGGCGCTACAGCTTAATACATTCATCATCACCTTGCACCCGCGTGTGCCAATTCGTTCCCATCTATTGTGGGGGTTGGCGGGTACGGGGGAAAGGAATGCGAAACGTTGTTCGTGAGTGTGTCAAATCTCGTTATCGACGTTAATTTGCTTACAAACGGGAGATTGAAACATTCGAAACGCACAGGGCGTGGTTAGGAGCTCGGAAGATGAGGTGAAGACGTGTGCAATCGCGGTGTAGGTACCTACGTACACAAGAAAGCCAAACACGTATGTCACATGAATTAGTTGTCCTGCCGAATCGCCATGCCATGTCTACAAGGCGACTGCCTTGACTGCCTTGCCATTCAGAGCCGTGCCCTGTTCTCAACAAACGAGCCAGGAAGCGCACGAAACGGGATCTTAGGCGCGGAGCCTAGCTAGCCGTTCTTGCAAACTGAGCACAGATTGGCTTGCCCGCATGCCCGAGAGATCGACGGCATCCACCCCTCCCTCAACCCCACCCGATGTTGACAGCCCCGACGTGGAGCTCGAAAGCGCGGAGGAGGAGGACTTGACCACTGACTTCAAGTTGCTGGGCTCCTCCGCACTCGCGGTTGGCGGGTGCGGAGCAGTGTCGGCAGAGCTGGTGGCCATGAGGGTGCTTCGGATACTGTGGAGCTTGTTCATGAGGTCCTTGGGCGCATCTCCATTCGCTTCTCGGTTCAGGTTTGAGATGGACGCGGGCTGCAGGGGCATGCCAGCGGTTGATTTTTCGACGATGCCTGGCCCACTGCCTTGCTGATTCGCTGCCACCTTGGCTAGATTCTTATGAACGTGTTCCTGACACAGCGCAGCGCGTCAGAGAGTACGGGCGTGGAGCAACCAGCACGTATAGATGTGTACGATACCGCCCCGGGGTGCCTATACCTACTGAACAAACCGATTACGCGATAGCAGGTTCGCGAGCATCAACCTGGAAGAGAGGAGAGCGACCCGCGAGGAAGTGTTGCAGGTTGAATTCCACATTCTCTTTCTGGTACTGGTACAGCAGCTTGAACCCCTGCACATGCAGCATACATCAAGACAAGACGGCATCAGCGAAACACCACGAGAAGCATGCTGAGGCTGCGTGGGGGGTTATGTGGCATAAAGGCACCAGCGACGCAACCTCTCGTTTCCCACCCTCGCATGACAATACAAGAGAGAAAGACCTCCTTTGCGACATCCTTTTCCTTGCTGCCGATCTTATCAAAGATGGAGGCAATGTCAAGTTTGCTGTCGCTCTTGTCCCCTGCAGCCCGCGACTGCGACGACAGATGCTGCTGCAGGACAAGCTCGATATAGGAGCACAATGTGGGCTTGGTCTCAACCGGGACCAGAGTGAGATGGTCGCGAATACCCCCCCCTTTGATCTTGACGAGTTCATTGAGGATGGTCTTGAGCAGGCGCAGCGGCCGGAACTCCTTGCCGCGGTACTTGGATGGGGGGTGCGACACAAGAAACATATGGCAGTCGTAGAGGAGCATGTCCACGTCCAGCTTGCCCATGCACTCTTGCATACTCCTCGCCATTTCCAGCAAAGCACGAAGGGCGTTGTCGACAAACTCAGGCGTAGCAACGCGCTCTCCTGACAAGTTGGCTCCTTCGTATAGAAAGCGGATCAGAGAAGTAAAGCAATGGTTGGGGTTGGCGGAGTGTAGCGTGTCCATCATGACCTCATTCAAGCCCGCCAAAAGAGACTTGGCGTCTTCGTTGCTCTGCAACTCAATTGACAGCAGCAAAATCTCCTCGAGCAACCGTCCGGTTGTGCAGTCCTTGAGTGACTGCGCTGCGACGGGCTGCTTCTCAAACACTTGGTGTAGGGTATGTATTGCGTGCTTGGCTAGGCGGAAATCGCTCGAGGTCGCTGAATCAGCAAGCAACCTTGCCAGCTCCATCTGCACGCAGCTGGCAATGGCGTTGAAGTTCTTCTCCACGAGCTTTCCTTCAACCTTGTCTATGCTGTCGGAAAGCGCACGGAAAGCAGCAATCTGCTCCTCTACGTCGCCTTCCGCGATTAGCCGCATGCTGTCTACAAAGACGCTTTCGACATTGTGCTCCTCCTGGAAGCGGCTGCGGATGTTGTGAATGGTGGGCGTCGGTGCCTCGAGCAGCTCGGCAACCTGGTGCTTACTTGCGCGCCGGAGCGGCGTCTCTACGCTACGTGCGGTCTCGAGGTTGACGCTGGCCCGCACGTCGGGCGCCGGTTTTTCACTAGCGGCCATTTCTGGCATCGACCGACGCAAGTCAGCCGCACCCGGCTTGGCGGCAGGCGCGGATGCTGGCACAGTAGTCTTGACCTTCTTGAGTCGCGCCTCGAGAATATCCTTGTCCTTGGGCTCGAGCTTTTTGTCGATGTACTTCCAAATCTTGTCGCCTATGCTTGAAAAGGCAGCGGCAAAGAAGTCGCAGGCGGCATTGCGCACCAGCACGTCGCGCTCCCCGATCATGCTTGCCATCATGGGCAGCGCCTTGCATGGCACGCACACCTGGTCAAGACCCAGGCGATCGACGAGTGCCGCCATTTCAGCCAACACCTCGGCTTTAGAGCGCTGGTTGCGCGTGTTCAGAGCAGCATCCATGGCGAATGAAAACATCTTGGAGGCCGGGTACACGTGGGTCACTTTCTTGACAACCTCGCGCATCTGTCCACGGATGCTCTCGTTGTTGCTGCCTATCTCCTGCAGCAACACGGGCAGGATTACGTTGGCCTCCGTCTCGGTCAGGTAGTATGTGTTAGCAACGCAGAGGTCGGTGAGGGCCTTGAGCAGCTCCAAGACTGCCAGCAGCACCGAGGTGTTGCACGCCTTCTGCACCATCCGCAGCGAGCACATGCGCAAGAGCAAGTCAAGATTATCGATGACTTCCGCCGCGTGTTGTGGAGCAAAGACAGTCAGTTCCTTGATGCCGTCGACCTGCTTCTTGAAGTCTTTGTGGAAGAGTTTGGCGTGCAGTTGGCTGTCAGTCTCTTTCTCCATCTGCTCCTTGACCAACACGATGAGCTCCTCCACTTCCTTGGCGTCCTCCAGCACCCACTTGGTTTTGCCATTTTTCTTTTCGCGCACATCCTTGCCACGGTTGCAGCGCAGCAACTTGCCGTGCTCATCTGCCGCACTGACCTCGACTGGGGGAGCGGGCTCGAGGGAGGCAGCTTTGTTGTTGGCCTTGCCAACAGCACTACTGGACACAACATCGGCCCCAGTAGGCTTGACCTCACCCACCACCTCCGCCCCCGGAGCGCCTGCCTCAGGCGGCGACTCAATGCTGATCGCGGCAACCTCCTTGGTCGGAGCAGCAGAGGTGGTAGCAGAAGCAGCCGCCTTCTCGGCTTTTTCGCAAATAGGCTTCACACCCTTGAGTTGCGCGGGTTTCATGTCGCGCAGCACATTATTGATCGCCTGCTTGCCCCCGCCTTCGTAGATAACAGAAAGGCAACGTTCGGCACCATTGCGCACCTCGGCGGTACGGAAGACCAAGCCGTCCATGACCGGCACCAAGATTGGAGTCAAGTCCACAGGTTCGCTCTTGTCCCGCGCCGCCAGATAGTCTGCGGCCCACTTGAAGGCGTCTTCGCGCCCAGCCGGCGATTCCACGGTCAGGGCAATGGGTAGATACTTGATGACAGTTTCGGACGAGATGTGGCGAGCCCACACGGCCAAGCACTGCACGACTGCGTCCCGCACAGTTTTCTTGTTGTCAGAGATGAGAGCGAGCATGTTGGGCATGACGTGTTTGGAATACTTGTCGACGGACGGGCCCACCGCATCGGCGATCTTGCCCAACAGTGCCAAGACCTGCGTCGCCAAATTCTTGTTGCTGTCCTTGAGACGAGCCTTGAGAGCAGCCCACATTTCACCGCAGGAACCTTCCATATAAGGTCCCTGACAGCCCAGCGGCTTGGCCTTGGTCACAAGCTCATCAATCGCCACGATCGCCGATTGGCGTTCCTTCCAATTTGCGTCTCCCAGCGCCTTGATATGCGCGGCGATGGGGGCAGTGAGATTCACGATTTCATCGCCAGGACCAGCAGCGGCGGCGCCTGCAACCTCGTCTACGCACCGCACCTGACGCTTCGGCGCCTCCATAGGCTCTTCATCAGCTACCTTGGCAAAAGCTTCGTCGATGCTGGTAAGCAAAGCAGGCTTAACGTCCGAGAGCATATTGCGCAGATCCGGGCCAAGCAGGCGCCGGAGGGTCACAAGCGCTTGGATGGCAGCTTTCTTGACGGCAGGATTGGCGACCTCCAGCATGCCCTTCACAAAGACCAGAACTGGGGTTGGCTTGATGAGCTTCATTCCAAAATCACCGCACAAGGTGTTGATCCAGCCCACAGCGTTTTCGAGCGTCTTGGGTGCCTTGGTCTTCTCAAGCACCCCCAGCGCCTGCGAAAGCATGAAGTCGGGGGAACAGGCCTCGGCCAAGCTCGTAAGACACTCCGAGGCCGCTGTCTTGAGCTTGACATCGCCCAGCTTCTCGACCAGAGGAGTGACAAGCCAGTGGGCAGCGCGCTTTGAAAACTTGCCCGCTTTCTCAGCTATGAGTTTCACGACTTCAAAGCCCTTGGCGACGACCTGGAAGTTGGTCTCCTTCTTCGTCACCAGCAAACCTTGCACCATGCGGCAGGTGGCATCAGGAACAGGCTGCTCCAAAGCCCCACGCTCCACCAACGAGGCCAGTACCTCTTCCATGCCCTCCAGACGTTCCTTCCAGTTGGCGCTCGCGAGCTTAGTTCGCGTGGCCTCAGAATACAGCGTCTCCATCTGGGCATCCAATTCTTCCACAGACATACCAGCGTTCAAGTCCACTATCTCGGTCTTCGCCTCCTGCTTCTCTCCTGCAGCCTTGGGCTTAGCCCCAGCAGTCGCCGGCTTACTCACAGCAACTTTGCCCGCTGTCTTTTTGGGGCCTTCGCTGTCGCTTGCTTTGACAGGGGCCTTTTTCAACGCCACCACTGGCTTAGCGGCAGCTGCGGGTTCAGGCGCCGCCGTCGCCGCCTGGGGGCCAGTGGCCATGGATTCAACCTTCTTGCGCTTCTTCTCATCAAGCGACTCGAGGACCTTCTTCATGCTGTCCGCACCAAAGGCTGTGAGCAGGGCCCCCAGCACTGAGCTCGAGCCCTCACGCACCTCTGGCGCGCTGTCGTCCACACCCTTTACCAGCGCATCAGTCAGAGGCTTGATGGCCTTGAGAGCAATGCTGCCATTGGCTTGCGTGATGGATTTGTGCAGAAACCTGTAAATCTCCACCTTCGCTTTCGGGCTGCCTTTGGGGCCCAGCGCCGTACAGAAGTCCTCAACAACGTCTGCCATAGCCACACACTTTCCTGTCCCAATCATGTTCTCCAGCGCAGCGTGCACTGCATCACGCACACGAAAGTCCTTTTCCTTGAGCCTGTCAAGCAGCGTCGAAAGAAGCAACTTAGTGCACTGTGAGAACTCCTTGCGCAGCCCGGTGGCGAGCAGACCAGCAGCGGTCACGGCACTGGTAACCACCACCACCATCGAGTCGGCCATCAGCTTTTTAAGAGTCTTCACAAGCTCGTGGTAGTCGCCAGGCACGATTTTGGGCGTGGACGCGGCCTGAATCAACACGTCGAGCATCTCTTTCTTCTCAGTCCACTTCGGCAATGTCAAAACCTTCTCACAGAAGTCTTTCGGCAACTTGCTCAACACATCGACAGGGTCTGCGAAATCGGACGCATCAAAGGCCATGGGAGCGTCAGCCGGAGCTGCTCTGGGCGCAGCGGATGACCCATCTGCAGCGTCAACGGGCTTGGAGGCAACAGCTGCAACCGAGCGAGTCATGCGTGCCGGCGCAGGCTTCTCTGCTGAGGCAAATGCATCATCGATTTCCTTCTGCTGCGCCGTACGGAGTCCATCATAGCTCGGGCGCAGCGCTGCGCCCATGTATTTGTGGAGCTCAACCGCCAGCGGCAGCGCCTCCGAACGCACAGGCTGCACAGTGCTGATAGCGTAACAGAGTCAGGCCCCAGCCAATTCGCAAGCGACGGTAGTGCATCCAGGCGCGAGTGAGGAAAGGGGAACCTGTCAAACAATGTGACGGAGAGCTTGACAATTGCCTTGGACTGAGGGCCAAGGGCACGGAGGCCGAAAGACTGCACAGCCATGCGAAGGCACTCGGCGGAGGCACCAGCAATCTTGGGCTGCTTCGAGCCGCATCCCTTAATGAGCTCATCAGTGACATGCTCGCCAGCCTCAGCTTCAATGAACAGCAATGCAAGTTCTTGAGCATTGGGTTTGCACTTGGATTGGCCGAACGCCTTGTCGACGGTCTTGCTCATCACAGACGCTGCCAGCGTAAGCAACACAAAGCATCATCGACTGATCGGACAGCGTTCGGCGCTCATCCAACCACAGAAGCACGACAAGGACAGAAACTAACGCACCTGCCACCTGCTTGACGAGAGCCGTTGGAGCTTTCTTTGCGAACGCACAGCAAACCGCAATGCCTTTGTCCTGGACGCACAGCTGATCAGCCTCGAGCACGTGCACGCTGAGGCACATGCGGCCCTGCCTGAATGGAGCCCCGGTCCGCGCCTGTTGGCGGCATCCACACACACTGGCACATGGCAGCGACGTGGGCGTGCGCAGTACCTGTGCATTGACGTTGCTGTCAGCGATAAACTTGCTCAGCAGCCCGGTGTACTCGTCAAAGATGCCGTCGCCTTCGCCGGCCTCGCTGAAAGCCTGCCAAGCGGGAGATTGTCAACATGAGGCCACCCGGTGCCACTGAAGGCAACCGAGCCCCGCACTCGCAGCGCGTTCGCGCATATCATCGTCTGCGCATCGTCCGCATCTCCTCTGCGTGCCCACGCGAGCTGCGCGTGCGGCGCCGAACCGTGGCCAACTCGACAAACGCCTCCATGCGGGTCTTCCACGTCTTGCTCTCCACGCGCTCGCGGACGGGTGTGTTGTCTGGATTGTCCACCGGCTCGGCGGCAGGCGCGTCAGGGGCCATCTCCTCTGCTGACATGCTCACTATAGTTTACAGCGGGCTGGTGCGCTTGGCAGGGCCACGGCACGCGCGTGTGCCGCTGGTGCCGGGCACGCGGGCACGCGGTGTCGCGGTTCCGTGCCGCCTGTCCGGGCGCTGCTGTCCGTGCTGTTCGCACGGCGCAATCGGGTTCCGTTTGAAAAAATTCAAATTTGCAAACTCAGTCACGTTCGTCACATGTTCAGAACGTACGCCGTGTAGACCCAATTGGCAACACCTTGAGCCCGCATGAAGGCGGTTATGCGCATGCACGGGCGGGCTGCGCAGGCGGCCGGTGTCGCGGCAACGCGCCCCGCCCTATGGCAGGGCACTCCGCACATGGGTCGGCGCCACTACCGCCTGATGCGCGACCACCTCACCCCCGTCCCGCAGAGCCTGCTCACGCAGCTTGTGCAGATGCCAGAGGTAGCCAGCACCCCCAACCCATTCCGTTCGTGCACATTTGGCGTCGCATGCATCTCTGGCGTCGCATGCACCGCGCTGCGGGGCCCTGCGGGGCTCTGCAGGCAGCGTGCTGATGACTGACGGCAAAACGACGGCTCCCACACCAGGTGCGTATGGCACAGGGCGCCTTCCAGGAGGGGAAGCTCGGCATGACGATCCAGCACCTTGCCAGGTCTCCCGTGCGGCTGCTGCGAGCGGCGGCGGAGCGCCCTGCCGCGCACTCACTCACCAGTCTTCTGCTGGCGCTGCTGCGCTAAGATGCCGGCAGCAAGACTCGTTCTCAAACGCACGCACGCCTGGCAGGGCGGACGAGATCAGCTCGGCGAGCGGCATGGCTGAGCTTTCGCTGCTCACATCCGAGGCGCTTGCGTATGTGCATGCGCTGAGCGGCGACTTCTCCAAGGAGGCCCGCTACCGAGCGCAGTGCGCGCAGGCAAGCTCTGCGCTGCGCGCAAATTCGCCGGGGCCCGAGATTGACTTGACCCTCTTCGACTGTCTGCACAAGTAAGTCGCGGCAATTGCACTCATTGCCTGTGTCCCTCTGGTTTTGTCCTGCTGCGTCATCATATCAATATCCTTTTACTGACATCTCATTTTGCAACTACCTTACCGGGGCACTGCAGCTGGGCCTTGACGGACATCAAGTGCGGAATGCTGAATACATCCACCCTAGCGGATGCACGGGAAGTGGCGCGTCGTGTTGGCAAGGGTGGCAAGGGGCTTGAGCGCACGTGCGACCTGACTGAAGTGCTCGCTGCCCTCGACGGCTCGCATTCTCAAAAGTACCCGATACAGTGACTTTTTTTGGTACATATACTACAGCGCTCACTTTCGAGAACACCTGCCAGGCTCACACCCATCGCTCACGCTGGAGGAGGCCCCCGCTCGTGCCTCCGCCCTCACACAGTCAATTGAAGATACCAGTGGCGGCGAGGCAGCGCTCACTGCGTCGGCGTATCTGATCCTGGGGTCGGCGCTCAACCGCATGGGCCAGCGAGCAAGCAGCGGAGACATTGACGTTCAGAAGGCGTGGAAGGCTGCCCTCGACCACGTCTCGGCCCCCTGCATTGAGGCCGAGGCCCTTGTCCAAATCGCAGCGCTGCTCTCGCTCTCCCGCTGGCACCTCGAGAACAAGGAGCAGGCAGCCGCGGACAAGATGGCTTCCGAGGCCGTGACCGTGGCCGAGAAGGCCATGGTCCACGATGCACTGAATGAGGCCCTCTATCAGCTGGCAGTGGTGCGCAAGGCAGGGGGCGACTTCATTGTGGCAGAGGGCCTCTTCCGCACATGCTCTGCTCGAGTGGGCTCGAGCAGCGCGCGCTCTCCCACCACCTGGCAGCTGCTGCTCTTGGACAAGGTGACACGGCAGCATAGTGAGATGCTCGAGGCCATGTCTTTCAACAACCACTCTCGCAAACCTGAGGCCCAACATGTTAGGGACCAGTATGTAAAGCTTGAGAAGATGTATCCTGTCACGGGGTCTGCTGCTGCGCGCCTCCTCCAGAGCGCCCTCGAGCATTGGTACTTGCCTCTGGTTTTTACTACTAGCCTTTACTTCTTGTACTGATTTTTTTAAGTCGTATCCTTTCACGGCATCTGCTGCGCGAATGCTGCAAGCTGTGCATGATGCTTAATGTTTAGTGTTTAGAGTTAAACCCTAAACTCGAAACGCGTATGATGAATGCTGCAAGTTGTGCATGCCGCACAATGATCTGTCCGCCACAGTATTTGGTGTGTCTTAATTCGTGTGTTGATAATGTTTAGCGTTTAGAGCCACCCCTAACCCTAAACGTGTATGATGTATACGTTTTGGTGAGTTTTAATTCGTGTAATCTGTGGTCTGTGGCGTTGCTGACAGGTACGTCAAGGCTTTCTCGCCCAACCTGCCCACCCTCCTGCAAGAATCAAACTGACACCGGGAACACCGCGGTGCAGGCGTAGGCAATTGCCTTTGCGTGTGACCGTACTGCACGTGAATGCGTGTGCTTGTGCGCGGGGGAGGATGGCAACGCTGGATGGAGCGCTGATTGGTATGTGCTGTGCAAGTGTTGCTCGATCAACGTTGTGTATGTCAGTATGCGAGCCCTCTAGTAGTAAAGACTAGTAGTAAAGACTATCAACTTTGTGTATGTCAGTACACGAGCCCTCTTGGTACCGGTACGTTCACGCCTCCTCTGTTCACGTCCACCACAGTGCACCAATGGCGCGGGGCCATGCCTCTTCCTGCTCTTTCGCTGTGTAGTCTGGGAGCATTTCAACTTAGGCTTCCGCGAGAGGAGACCCGCTAGGAGGATGCGGAGGAGTAGAGGAGTAGAGCATACGCCGCAGGAGACGCAGCCGCAAACACGTTTGGGGTTGCTAGTGATTTTAGTCTTTAATGCAGGAGCGTCGGGTGGGCGGAAAAATTGCCAATTCAGCTCTCCTCGAACTCCGATCCCCAGCCCGGTGTGCCCTGTATAGACCAATAGAACAAGGTTCTTAGGCCAGTTTCTGTACTCCACGCACACGCATACACACAGACAGTGCGCCCCACAGCACTACCCAGGTGGGAGGAGGAGGAGGAGGAGGAAGAGGAGGAGGAGGAGGAGGAGGAAGAGGAGCAGGAGTAGTGATCAGTAGTAAGTAAGTGCCTCTTCCTCAAAGGCCTTTGGCAGGCGCCAACATTGTCCAACCTGAAAGAGAAGTGCAGTGGGACATGATACGTGCCGTCTCACTCACTCACTCACTCACTCACTCACTGTATGACCTCATCTGACGCGTCCTCGGGTTCGTAGGCTGCGTGCTCGTGCTCGTCGGTGTCCTCGACATGCGCGGGCTGGTGCTCAACCTGAGAGGGAGGAGGCGGAATGGGATGTTGAGTAACACGTGGTGATGATGCAGGAGAAAGCAGTGGCCCGTTGGAGGCCAGCTCTCTGAGGTCCGCGTCACCGTTAAGCGACGAGAAGGAGGCACTCAAACCCTCCGAGAAGGCGAGGCTCAGATCGCGCTTCGAGTCTCTCTTTGCTTGCTCCTGCTCCAGGCGCCCCCCGACCTCACCGACCACTTGCGATACGTCAGCTGAGACATTGGCGACTCTTGCACCTTTGTCGGTGGGGAGCGACGGCAATTCCAACGCCATTGAGGCGGAGAGTTTTTGAACTCCTCCACCTCCACTGCCTGTATCGCACGGAGCCTTGACAGCAGACCAGCGCTTGCCCACGATGCCGCCTTCGCGACTGCGGGAGGGTTGTGGGGGTGTGTGAGGTGTGGGGGTGTGTGCATGTATAGCGCCGCCTCCCTCGCGCGGCGGCCGCGGCAGTGCGCTGCTGGACAGGTCTGATATGGACCCAGATACGCTCCTGCTCCCCACTCGCATCGGTCAGCATCCAGTCGGAGCACGGTCGGAGCACGAGATTCAACTAGCATGCAGCACGAGATTAACGTTGCATCCACCCTCTCACATGAGTAGGGCACAACTTGAAAGATACATTTTACAATATTTATACCAACCACTAGAGTACCCATGAACTTTACCCACTACATTTCGTCCTATTAAGTATACACATTCCACGTGCGGACACGCGAGGGGAACAGGAGGACAGGCGGAGGGGAGGAGGGGGGGGGCAAGGGGACTGACGGGAGCGTCTTGGGCAACGTGGATGCGTTGGTCCACCGAGAGCGGCCCGAAGCTGTCTCTTCCTCTCTCTTCCTCTCTCTTCCTCTCTCATCCTCTCTCTTCCTCTCTCGCGTGAGATCCTGGTCCAGTGCTGCAGCACACCCATTCTCCGAGGGCTTGAGTGCCAACATCTGCACGCAAACGTCACAAAAAAATAAAATAAAATAAACACACAAAAGAAGAAGTCTCAGAAGATGCGCGGCACACGTCATGGCCCACGGCACACGGCCCACTCAGACACAAACCTCATGTTGTTTGCGATCAAGAGTTGATTGCGGCGGAAGACCAGAGGGAGATTATTATAATGTTGTAATTATTATTTTAAATATTACAATATCTCTTTTTTCTTGCTTGCGGCGGAAGACTGAGGGAGCAACCTGGGTGATATGCGACAGGCGGGCCTCGAGATCATGCTTGCGCGCAGTGGCAGCAGCAACATCCAGATCACGCAACGCTGCCAAGTCGTCCGCTGACAAGCCCACCGCCTCCTCCTCCTCCTCCCCCATCTCCGCCCCAAACGCATGGTCTCGGAAACCATTCACGGATCCTCCCAGGAAATCGTCGCTCCCCGCTGAGTGGCGCAGCGGGGTTTTGGCAAGCAAGGTTTCGCTTGCGAGCTTGTGCTCGAGCTGGAGGGAGAGAGGCGCGGCGTCGTTGCTCGTCGCAAAGACTTGCTTTGCCTTCCTCAGTGACTCTTCCATCTGTGTATGTGGATGTGCATGGTGATGAGCATACAGTATGTAGATGCACATATTGGGCATACACACCCATATCGTGTGAGCATACACGCACATGACGCACACGTGAGAGAGAGAGAGAGAGAGAGAGAGAGAGAGTGTTGCACAAAC
>Ga0315899_10006546_pt1 | contig 12558 bp, 4 predicted proteins | sample LakEriMetagenome_2_FD_203518 | JGI IMG/M metagenome (GOLD analysis project Ga0315899, IMG submission 203518) | Freshwater fungal communities from buoy surface, Lake Erie, Ohio, United States - Buoy 4 MA112 | ecosystem: Environmental > Aquatic > Freshwater > Lake | place: USA: Lake Erie, Ohio...
ATCCCTTTCACCGCAAGCCTTCTGGGCCCGAGACTTTGCTTGATATATATGCTCGGGCTTGCGGATCCACCAGGTGGACCAATGGCAAAGCATCATGGGGCTCGACACCCTCGAGCACCCTGGCTCGTCAGGGCCGTGCCGCCGTCTCCATGAGCCCTCCCACCATCTATGAGCTCTGCCGGCCTCGGGCCGACGTGCTGGAAGGGCGTATCCGGGACGAGGACTTTGCAGCCGACCTCAGCCAGGTCCTGAAGGGCACAGCGCCTGAGCTCTACAAGAACCCGGCTGTCTTCTTCGCGAACACCCACCCCACCAGGGGTCTGCGCGACCTGTTCCTGGCGGTGGTGGACCGGCTCACCAGCTCCGGCAGCCAGCTGGGCAGCATCCTGCGGCTCGATACCAGCTATGGCGGCGGCAAGACCCACGCGCTGATCGGGCTGAACCACATCCTGACGGCCGCCGATCAGATCCCCAACCTGGCGGAGTTCATCGATCCAGCCCGGCTGCCCAGTCAGAAGGTCACTGTGGCCGCCTGGGACGGGGAGAACGCCGACCCAATGACTGGCCGGAGGATGGAGGGCGACATCCTCGCCTTCACCCCATGGGGCGAGCTGGCGGTGCAGCTGGCTGGGCCTGCGGGCTATGAGCGCATCCGCAACAGCGACCGGCTTGGCGCTGCACCTCCGGGGGCCGAAACCCTGCGGGAGCTGATCGGTGAGCGGCCGGTGCTGATCCTGATCGACGAGCTCTCGATCTACCTGCGCAAGATCAAGGGCCCGGCTGCCGGTCAGGCGGCTGAGCAGCTCACTCCCTTCCTCACCGACCTGATCAAGGCGGTGAACTCCTCCCCCCAGGCGGTGCTGGTGTTCACGTTGGCGCTGGGCAAGGGCGGCCAATCGTTGGATGCCTATGGGGAGGAAAATCAGCGGATCGATCGGATCTTTGCCGAACTGCAGTCGGTCACGGGGCGGCAGATCACGGCCCTCACCCCCACCAGCGAAGACGAAACGGTGCAGGTGTTGACACGGCGCCTGTTCGAGTCGATCGACCGCAGTCGGGTGGAGGAGGTTGTGCAGGCGTACCAGGAGATCTGGAGCCGCACAGCCGATGCCCTACCGCCAGTGGGGCAGAGCGATGACCGCGCTGCCAATTTGCGCAAGGGCTATCCGCTGCATCCAGAGTTGATCGAAACCCTGATGCAGAAGACCTCCACCCTGGAGAACTTCCAGCGGGTGCGGGGCATGTTGCGGCTGCTGGCGCAGACCGTGGGCCAGCTCTGGCGTGAGCAACCACGGGGCGTCACAGCCATCCATCTCCACCACATCGATCCGGGTAACGAGCGGATTCGGCTGGAGCTCTCCACCAAGCTGGGCCTGCAGGCCTTCATTCCGGCGATTCGGGCGGATGTGTCCACCACACCGGCCGAGGGCGGCGGGGCCCTGGCACAGAGGCTGGATACCCAGGAGTTCTCGGGGATGGAGCCCTACGGCTCCATGGCAGCGCGCACGGTGCTGTTCCACTCCCTGGCCTTCAACGAACCGCTGAAGGGCCTCAGCCGCCTGGAGTTGAACTACAGCCTCTATGCACCGGCTGTGGACCCGGCCTTTGTCGATAAGGCGGTGCGCCTTCTGCAGGAAGAGTCGGAGTATCTCGACGACAGCGGTATCAGCAAGCTGCGCTTCCTCACCGACGCCAACCTCAACCAGATGGTGAGGAAGCGTGAGCAGCTGTTCGATCTTGAGAGTGTGCGTGAGGAGTTGAACCGGCGCATCGGCACGATCTTTGCCAAACAAAGACTGGAGCCTGTGTTGTTCCCGTCCAGCCCGGCTGATATCCCAGACGACACCGATGGCCCCTACCTGGCGGTGATCCATTGGGAAGGCCACACCGTGGAGCAAGCGAACATCCACCTGCCGGAGCTGGTGGTGCGGCTGTTCAAGGAGAAGGGCGACAACGCCAATGTGCGTCTGAACCGCAACAACCTGGTGTTCGTCTGTGCCGATGCCCTGCAGGTGGACGACATGCTGCGCAAAACCCGCTCCTATCTGGCGCTGCAGCAGATGCAGCAGGGGGATCTATTCGCCAGCCTCCAGTCCCACCAGCAGGATCAAGTGAAGGAGCGCTACGGCCAGGCGCAGCAAGGTTTCGCCCTGGCGGTGCAGCAGTGCTACCGGCATGTGTTCTATCCCGAGCGGGGCCAGTGGCCCGAGGTGCCCCTCACCCATGCCGCTATCACTTTCACCAGTGCCAGCAGTGAGCCTGGCGTTGGCCAGAGGCAGGTGGAACGGGTGTTGCGGGAAGCCCGCGAGCTGGTGTCGGCGGAAGATGCGCCGCCGGCCCCGAATTACATGGCGGACAAGACACCCCTGAAGCGCGTGGGGGTCATGAGCACACGGGACCTGCGCAACGAGTACTACCGCGATCCAGCCCTGCCGATCCTGCTGGGCGATGAGGTGCTCAAGAAGTGCCTGCGCATGGGCCTGGATCAGGGCCTGTTCGTCTACAAGGAAGGTGATCGCCACGAAGGTCAGAACTTGCCACCGGGCACACTCTCGATTAGTGAAGACGCCAAGATCTTCACGATGGAGAAGGCGCTGGAGTTGAGCGTCTGGCCGCCGAAGACCGCAGCTGAACCAGGCGGGACTGGAGTGGATCAGCCAAAAGTGGTTGGCGGTGATGGAGGAACAACTCCCGTGAACGGAGGGGGAGAGACAGGAACAGCTGTTCAGGTGGGTCTTGGCTCCACCAGCACCGGCAGCAGAGAAACAGGCGTTGCGTCACCGGTCGGACCTGGGGTGATCGAGCGCACCAATGAGAACATCAAAACCGCCCTCACCCAGCTGGCCCAACAGGTGAGCAGCTCAGGCAAGGCGATCAAGAGCCTCACCTGGCGGATGAACAGTGGCGACGGCTTCCTGCCGATGGCCCTGCTCAAGGCCGAGCCTGGAGCCACGGTGCGCGTCGAGATGATGGAAGGGGGCTGGAGCAGTGGCGACGGCAGCGCCGAGTGGAGCTTTGATTTCAACGGCACGCCCGAGGAGGCCACCCACCTGCGGGGCTTCATCGAGGGCCAGTGGCGGCGCGGCGGGGAGAAGTCGCTCGACATCACCTATCAACTCAGCTATCAGCCCCCCATGCGCTGGGACGACAACGGTGAGGGCTGGATCGCTCGCCTCACTCGAGCAGGTCTCAGCGCCCAGACCGCCACGATCCGCCTGGAGCTCACCGCGGTAGCGGAGGGGCAGCCATGACCCAGGCCATTGCTTCTGGCCGGCCGGCTTACGAACTGCGCAGCAAGCAGCGCGGCCCCAGTGATCTTGAACTGGAGGTGTGGCAGGTGCCCAGTACCGCCACCCCTGAGCTGAAGGAACCCCGTCGGGTGGCGGGACTCGGCGGCCACAAGCTTCTGCTGGTAGAGGGTGCTGTGTTGCGGCGCCTCAAGGCGGAGCAGGTGAGCCTGGCCAAACTCAAGAAAGGCGAGAGCCGGCGGGACGCCCTCTCGGAGGATCTGGCCCTGGCGATGGGGCTGCTGTTTAAGTTGCTGGCCCCGATGCGCAACGTCGCCGCGATCGAGAACTGCGCCCGTGGCATCGATGCCATGGCCCGTGAGGAGGCCGCCTACTGGCTGGGGATGGCCATGCACCGCAAGAACCCCCGCCGGGTGCTGGCGGCGCTGCGCTTATTGCTGAGTGCAAGCTGATGAACATCAACGTCCTTTTTGACGTTCCAGCCCTGGTCGCCCAGGGGCTGATGAACGGCTCGCTCGAGCGGGTGGGAGGCGTGGTGCGCGACTCCTCCAGCAAGCAGGTGGTGATGTGGCTCCAGGAAGGCGGGTCCGAGGTGTCCAAGGCCCTGGCCAACCCACCATTGGCGGGGGGGGCGAATGCCCTGGCCGCAGCGAACCCATTGCTGGCTACAGCCAACCTCGGCGTGTCGGTGGCTGGCTTCGCGATGGTGCTTCAGCAACTGAACCGCATCAGCGATCAGATCCGGGCGGTGGAGGCCAAGGTGGATCGGATCAGCCACAAGCTCGACGATCAGGCTATGGCCCAGCTGGAGGCAGGGATCAATGCCTGTCAGAACGCTGTGGAGCTGCAGGATCCAACCCTGCGGATCCAAATGGCTGGCCATGCCCTCACCGCCCTCCATGCCGCCAGAAAGTTCTTCAACCGGCAGGTGGTTCGCAGTGCTGGCCAAGCTGAAGCCGCCAGTGCCGAGCATGTCGGGCTGGCGTTTGTGGCCCTGGCCGCTGAGGTGCAGACCTACCTGCAGCTGGACGAAGGAGAGAAGGCAGCACGAACGCTGGCTCAGGGCCTCGATGAACTACGGCCAGGCCTCACCCAGCTGATGAATGCTGTACTGGATTGCACATGCCACTACCTCAAGCCTGAGTTTGCTGGTGAGGTCGATCTCGACTTGATGCTCTGGCTCCACAACGGGTTCCGTCGCATGAAGTGCAAACCAGGCGAATCAGCAGAGCAGCTCAGCGCCTCAGAACTGTTTGAGATCATGCGGCCCCACATCACCAAGGTCTTCAAGAGCCATGAGGATTGGCACGGTGAGATCCCCCAGGTGATCGTCGACACCAGTGATGTGCCTGATTGGTGGATTGGTCCTCTGAACCAGGGCCCGGACAAGGCGGCTCGATTCAGACAGGTCAAAGAGGAGCTTGCCGAAGGCCTGAACAAGATCGTGGCGTTGGTTGAAGCCCACGACAGGCTGATGGCCCAGGTGCTCCAACTCCAAGAGATGGAGCGATTGGGGCTGAAGCCCGCGGATCTGAAGCAGCAGCTGTTGCTGCCAGAGGGCCAGGCGGCTGCAGTTGTTCTTGATGCCCGTTGGATTGCTCAGGAGGTGATCGCATGACCAAGCGCCTGATCGAAGAATGGCTGCCAATCGCCGAACTAGGAGAAGAGAGCGTGCGCGAGAGGCGTTCGATGACCGCCCTGCCGCCGATCTACTACCTACATGTCTGGTGGGCGAGGAGACCGCTAGTTGCATCTCGGGCTGCTGTTCTGGCTTCACTATTGCCAGCCAATGCCGATCGAAGCCTCTATACCCATTTGCTTGGCATTCATGGGGATCCTTTGGGCTCCAGAAAACGCATCGATGCAGCCAAGCGAAAGGGCGAAAGGTTTGAAGGAGATGCTTACTCCTATAAACGTGCTTTTACGTATAAGCCAACAGACAACGAGAGAGACTGGCTGCTTGAGGAAGCTCTTAGTCTTGGCATTAACAAGCCAGCGGTGCTTGATCCGACCGCTGGCGGTGGTGCCATTCCATTTGAAGCCATACGCCTTGGCTGCACCACCTACGCAAATGACATAAATCCAGTCGCCGTTCTAGTGCAGAAAGCAACCTACGAATGGCCCTCTAGGTTCGGAACAGCCCTTTTTGAGGAGTATGAGCGCCTCTGCGCCGAGTTGGTGCGTCGACGAGATGAGCGTCTAAATCCGTACTACCCAGATGAGTCTAATCCCAATTGCATATCGACTAATTATCTATGGGCCAGAACGATTACTTGCCCTTATTGCTCAGGCTTAATACCGCTCTGTAGGGACTGGCGTCTCACGCCGACTGGAACTGGAATTCGCCTGCAGCCGCAACTTGGTCATGGGCCCGGAGACAAAAGTCGACGGTGCCACTTTGAAATTGTCCACTCCCTTCGAGATCAGAGTCAAGGGACAGTCAAGTCAGGAGATGCGACATGCCCATTCCCAGACTGTGGCCGCATAATCGATGGTGATAACGTAAAAAGGCAGGCAGAAGATGCTGGTCTAGGCGAGCAGCTATACGCGGTAGTCTTTAAGCGCAAGCTTTCCGACGAGTACACGAAGACCGGCAAGCTCAAAAAAGATAAATGGGAAAAAGCATATCGCGCTGCTGCCCCCCATGATGATATCGCCGCATTGGTTAGTGCAGCCCTTGACGAAAAGCTGCCAGAGTGGGAAGCCTTAGACGTAATACCAACCGAGGAAATCCCATTTGGCTACGAAACCAATATTCGCTGGCCGCTTCATCGCTATGGAATAAAGAAATGGACAGACTTTTTTTCGCCACGGCAAATCCTGTGTCATGGCACAAGCATGGAGGTATTTCGCGAGCTGGTATCCGAGGAGACTGCGTCCCCGAAGGGTTTGTCTGACCTAACAAGGGTTGCCCTTGCCTACGTGGCCTTGGCACTTGACAAGCGGAGAGATTACAACTCCCGAATGACACGATGGATAACCCAAAGAGAAGTTATGGCCAATACCTTTGACCGCCATGATTTTGCCTTCAAGTGGTCCTACGCCGAAATGGCCCCCTTGGTGAAAGGTGCTGGGTACGACTGGGCGTTCCGTCAAGTAGCCAAGTGCATTCGCGAGCTGGTGGAGCTTATTCATAGTTCTACAAGCGCTGGATCTGCCGCTGCGGGTCCATTGTTTGCAGCGATAGACCCTGTTGGTGCTGCTAGTGAAGCCAAGTCATGTGTGCAACTTTCTTGTGGCTCGGGAAGCTCGCTCCCGCACATTGAAAAGGCCAGCATCGACGCAATTGTAATGGATCCCCCTTATTACGACAACGTGATGTACGCCGAGTTAAGCGACTTCTTCTATGTCTGGCTTAAGCGTTCTGCCGGCGTCCTGCTTCCAGAGCTATTTGCTGCCCCAATGACAAACAAGATTGACGAAGCAGTCGCGAACCCTGCACGTCACGAAGGGAAGAAAGGCGCCAAGGTTTTAGCGGGTCTCGATTACCAGCTCAAAATGAGTGAAATTTTTGCTGAGTGCCGCCGTGTTTTAAAAGATGACGGTGTAATGACATTGATGTTTACTCACAAGGCAACAGGCGCCTGGGATGCACTCACAAAGGGGCTAATTGATGCCGGCTTCGCGATTACTGCGTCCTGGCCCATCAACACCGAGGCCGAGGGATCGCTTCACATCAAAGATAAGTCTGCTGCTAACAGCACGATCTTCCTGGTCTGCAGGCCACGCCCCGAGCAGAAGCCCGAAGATGGCGTGCAGTACTGGGAAGACCTTGAGCCGCGAGTGAAGGCAGCCGTGCGCCAGCGTATTGAGGAGTTCCAGGCTGGCGGTATACGAGGCGTGGATCTCTACCTTTCCTGTTTCGGGCCGGCACTTGAGGAGTTCTCCCTGCACTGGCCTATCAAGCGAGGCCAGCCAAAGCCCATCGAAGAGAAAACCAAAAAAAGAGGTCGCGCCCAGCTCACTCTTGAGGAGCTTTTGGATGAGGATGATCCCTATGCAGTGAGCCCAGAAGATGCTCTCGACGCCGCCCGGCGCGAGGTGAAGGCCTGGCGCATGGAGAAGCTCACCTCCGGATCCCGCCGATCTCAGCTGGATCCCCTCACCGAATGGTTTGTGCTCGCCTGGGATGCATTCCAGGCTCCCCAGTTCCCTTTCGATGAAGCCTTGCGACTCGCTCGCGTCGTGGGTCTCGACCTCGACAAGGACGTGGTGGGCGTGCTGGCCGAGAAGAAGGCCAGTGATCTCATCCTCTGGGACAGCTCCACCCGCGCCACTAAGGGCAAGCTCGGTGCCCCTGATGGCACCAAATCCTGGATCGATGCCATTCACCACTGCGCCCACCGCGCCCGCAGCATCGACCTCAATGCCGCCAAGCAGCTGCTCGATGACAACGGCCTGGCCAACAGCCCCGTCTTCCTCACCGCCCTGGAGGCCGTGCTCGAAGTGCTGCCCCTCTCCGCTCGCTACACCGGCTTCGATCCGGTGAAGGCCGCTGCCCCTGCGGCCTTCGACTTCGAAGCCTTAGAAAACCTCCGCCGACTTGCCCTGAACGAGCAGGTACCCCCGCCCAAGCAGCTTGAGCTGGTGTATGCGGAACTGGCCGAGGCCTGATAAGCAATGCCAGGCCTCGCAGATCACGCCTGGAAGCGGCGCTTCAGCAGCTCGATCGAAAGCCTGTTGGAGGGGTTCTACAGGCCGGCCCTGATGGATGCCATCCGCTACTGGCGCATCACCGGCTACTTCACCAGCCGCTCCCTTCTCCAGGTACTGGAAGGCGTGGAACAACTGGTGGCGGCCTCACCCGATGGGATCGGACATGGCCAGATGCGTCTGATAACAGGGGTGTTCCTCAATGAGGCCGACATCCAGGCCATTGCTGCCGGAAGCAGCCCTGAGCAGGTGCTCAGCCAATCTCTCAGTGCCAACTTCCCCTTCCGGCATATCCACCCCGGAGACGACAGCGACGCTGCCAAGGGTGCTGAGTTGCTGGCCTGGCTGGTACAGCACGGTCACCTGGAGATTCGCGTGGCCCTTCCCCTTCACCAGGGTCAGTTGGCCGCCGATGGTTCAATCTTTCACGCCAAGGAAGGGGTGGTGGAAGACCGACACGGCCAACGCCTGGCATTCAACGGCAGCGTCAACGAGACCCCTAACGGCTGGACCAGCAATTACGAGTCGTTCAACACCTACTGCTCCTGGCAACCAGGCGGGGGCGAATACATCGACGACATGGAGGCCAGCTTCCTGCGTCTTTGGGAGAACCACGACGACGGCGCCCGCACCTTCACCCTGCCCGAGGCAATCCGCCAGCAACTGGCCATCTTCCAACCAACGGAAGGGGTGCCCCGTCGCCTCAAACCCTTCCTGAAGGACTTGCCCCCGCCAGAGCCAGAGCCCGTCGGTGAGATCGTCCCCGACATTGATGAACGGCGCCGAATCGTTTGGAGCTACATGCTCCAGGCCGCCGCCAGTGATCTGCCGGGAGCCGAACGAGTTGGTGAAGGCACAAGCGCTGTCACCCCCTGGCCCCATCAGCAGCGGGCCTTCCAGCGGCTCTGGCAGCAGTGGCCGCCCAGGCTGCTGATTGCCGATGAAGTGGGCCTGGGCAAAACGGTGCAGGCCGGATTGCTGCTGCGCCAGGCCTGGTTGAGCGGCCGCGCTCGCCGCATGCTGGTGATGGCACCGGCCTCGGTACTCAACCAGTGGCAGCGGGAACTGCGCGAGAAGTTCGGCCTCGACTGGCCCATCTACAGCGGCAAGTCGCTCGACTGGCAGTCCACCTGTTTTCGACCCAAGGGCAAATCCCAGCTCGTGAGTCGCGATGCCTGGACCGCAGAACCCTTTGTGCTGGTCTCCAGCCACCTCATGCGACGGCGCGACCGCCACAAGGATCTGCTGGAAGCCGAGCCCTACGACCTGGTGGTGCTCGATGAAGCCCACCACGCCCGCACCCGTCGGGAGAACAGCAGCAGCGGCGGTGAGCGCCTCCGCCCCAACACCCTGATGCAGCTCATGCAGCAGCTGCGCCAGCGCACCAACGGCCTGCTGCTGCTCACTGCCACACCGATGCAAGTGAGTGAGCTGGAGGTGTGGGATCTACTCGCCCTGTTGGGCATTCCCCCTGAGTGGACTGAAGACGCTTTCGAGCGGTTCTTCGAGTGGGTGGATAAGCAGAACCCGGATGAAGCCACCCTTTCCTACCTGGCTGAGTTGTGGCGCAGCAGCGTGTCGGCCTTTGGCGAGGCACCGGGCACTGCCATGCCAGAAGCTCTGCGCAAGTCGCCGCTGCGCAAGCGCAAGGCCCTGCGGGCCCTCAACGACGCCGACTCCCTCTCCCGGCGCAATCTCAGCATCGAGATCCGCCAGGCCACCCTCGCCCTGGCGAAACGCTGGACCCCGGTGCAGGGGCTGATCTCCCGCCACAGCCGCAACCTGCTGCGGTCCTACAAACAGCAGGGATCGATGGATTTGGCCATCGGCACCCGCCATGTGGACGACCGCTTCCTGGAGGGCACTCCGCAGGAGCGGGCGCTCTATGACGCTGTGGAGGACTACATCTCCACCCAGTACGCCCAGGCATCGGGCCAGAAGAAATCGGCGGTGGGCTTCGTGATGACGATCTACCGGCGCCGGCTCGCCAGCAGCGTGACCGCCCTTGTCTCCACCCTGGAAAAACGGATGGCCGGCCAGCAGCAACAGCTGGAGGAAGACGCTGCCGCTTGCGAAGACGACGACATCACCGGTGAACTCAGCCTCGATCTGGAGGGCATTCAGAGCGCCTTTCAGGATGCCTCGCTCCAGGGGGAACTCGATGCCATCGGGGTGCTGCTGGATCAGGCCCGCCCACTGGTAGGCCAGGACAGCAAAGGGGCGGCGTTCCTTGAGGCCATTGATGAACTCCAGGCCCAGGGCTACAAGCAGGTGATCGTCTTCTCCCAGTACACCGACACAGTTGATGCCCTCAAGGAGCTGCTGATCGGTGCTGGGCGCACCAGCCTGATGGCCTTCACCGGTCGTGGTGGCGAGATCCTGCAGAAGGGCGGGGTGTGGAAGGCGCTGAACCGCGAGGCCACCAAACGCGGCTTCAAGGAAGGCAAGGCCGAGATCCTGCTCTGCACCGATGCCGCAGCTGAAGGTCTGAACTTCCAGTTCTGCGGGGCACTGATTAACTACGACATGCCCTGGAACCCAATGCGCGTGGAGCAGCGCATCGGCCGCATCGATCGCATCGGCCAGACCCACCAGCAGATGCAAATCATCAATTTGCACCTCGATGGCACCGTGGAGGCCGATGTTTACAGGGCGCTGAAGGGCCGTATCGCGATGTTTGAGCAGGTGGTTGGCAAGCTGCAGCCGATCCTGGCCAAGGCATCGAGCTCCATCTCCCAGGCCACCCTCGTCAGCCGTGATCAGCGGGAGAAAGCACGGGCGTCTGCTGTGGCGGCTGTGGAGCAGGAGCCCGAGATCAAGGGTCTGGACCTTGATGACGTCCTACAGGACCTCGATGCCATCCGCGATGTGGTGAACACCCTTAAGCCCTCACCTCTCACCTTGGCTGATCTGGAAGCCATCCTCAGACAACCGGCGTTGCTGCCACCCGGCTGCAGTGCCCGCTCGATCGGTGCTTATGACTTCGCCTGGACCCAGCCCGGTCTCGACAAGGAAATGCGCGTCACCTGCAACGCCTCCTACTACGAGGACAACAGCGATAGCTGTGAGCTCTGGGTGCCTGGGAGTCCGTTGTTTCCGAGTGAAATTGTTATAGAAGTCATGGGGTATTCTCAATCTCAAGCGGACAGAACTATGTTTGAGGTCGCACTCGGCACGTACCCAGAAGCCAATCAGTACCGATGAATCGACTTCTTGATGTCACAGGAGCAGACATCGGCCTCCTCAGCGATGGTGATTTAAGGGTACTCACTGGGAAGCTCTGTGAAGCAGACTATCTTCAAGGAGGGCTACCCACGCGAGGGATTACTTGGGGAGGCCATCAAGACGCGGCAGACGGGGGTGTAGATGTTCGGGTTAGTCAAGTCTCTGAGCCGCAACCCGGCATTAGCAGCCCCCCGCACAATAGCCATATCCCAAGAGCAGAAACCGTGTTTCAGTGCAAGAAGATGGACATGGCCAGAAGCGCTATCCTTGCAGAGTTGGGCAAACCTGATGTTATACAACTCCTTAATGAATTGGCCGCTGAAGAGGGCGCCTACGTGATTGTCAGTGGAGCATCAACTACCGATAGACAACTCCGAAAACGAGTTGCCGCAATGCAGGAAGCTGTTGAGTCTATCATTGACAGCCAGAATCTTGCACTTGACTTCTATGACCAGTCACGAATGGCGAGCTGGGTACAGCGGCATCCAGCGCTAGCGCTCTGGGTATTGGAGAGGGTTGGAAGGCCGTTCTCCGGTTGGCGTTCGTACGGGTACTGGGCCAGCGGCAGGGGAACCGAAGATGATAGCTATTTGCTGGATACACGACCCAAGTTGATCGCTCCAGGTTCAACAGAACAGCCTGTAACGATTGAAGAAGGCATACAACAGCTGAGACAACAACTATCCACCCTGGGCAGAGCAGTGAGGCTTGTTGGCCTATCTGGAGTGGGTAAGACAAGGTTGGTGCAAGCGCTATTTGATCCACGTATTGGCACGGCACATCTCAACCAATACCAGGTCTATTACGCTGATGGATCATTGGCCACCCATCCAGATCCCATTCAACTTGCTGATCAACTGATCGCGGGAAGGCACTCTGCATTGCTCGTTATCGATAACTGCAGCGAACAACTTCATCGAGCCATCAACCAACAATGCTGCCAGGAAAACAGCACTGTTCGGCTGCTCACGGTAGAGTACGACATTAAAGAAGATGTGCCAACAGAGACGGATGTCTATCGCCTGCAAGCATCAGACGACCAACTGATTGAAAATCTCATCAGCCAGCGTTTCCCAGATGTCAGCCTGATCGACCGCTCAACGATCGCGGCGTTTTCTGAAGGAAACACGAGAGTAGCGCTGGTGCTCGCTGAATCGGTTTTGCATGATGGCAGCCTGGCGGGTCTTAGGGATAATGAATTATTCAATCGTCTGTTCTATCAGCGCAATGCACAAGATAATGATTTGTTGATAGCAGCCAAAGCGGCTTCTCTGGTTTATTCATTTAGCATTGATGAAAGCTCGACACCTGGATCAGAACATGCCGTATTAGCTGGACTTTACGAGCAAACTCCCCAAACAATGCTTCGTATGCTCTCAGAGCTTAAAAGGCGTGAATTACTCCAGGCCCGTGGTCCATGGAGAGCCGTTCT
>Ga0315899_10006547_pt1 | contig 12558 bp, 17 predicted proteins | sample LakEriMetagenome_2_FD_203518 | JGI IMG/M metagenome (GOLD analysis project Ga0315899, IMG submission 203518) | Freshwater fungal communities from buoy surface, Lake Erie, Ohio, United States - Buoy 4 MA112 | ecosystem: Environmental > Aquatic > Freshwater > Lake | place: USA: Lake Erie, Ohio...
CTGATGCGCTTACTAAGAGTTTGCCTCGACCCGCTTTTCACAAGCACCGAGAGTTCTTAAAAGGTACAGCCCAATCTTTCTCTGCCTTCTTTGCTAGCGCCGACAAGCCAGCTGTGCCGGCTTACGTTACAAAAAGGGGCAGTCTTTCCTTCTTCAAAGCCCCTCCAATATGTATCGGTGGATAGATAATATCCATCACTACAGGAGGAGAGCGAAGTAGACCCTTAGGACTACTTGGGGGGAGTCACGGTCTTTGAGATGGGCCTAAGTTTACCTTGGCATGAACCGGTTTTGGCAAAAGCCGTACGAACCGTTTATCTGAGAAATGCCGTTATATTTCAATAAAATTCGGTTGGGGGCCGATCGGCCTCTCACCCAAAACATCATTCAGTCCCTCGCGGACCGTCTGTCTTGTCCTCTCTGGGGGCCCCACTTCGGTATCCCTAACCCCACAACTTGGTTGTTTACGCGCCGCGAAAAAAACGGCGCTCGGACCAACACGGGAGGCCCGTGCCTTTGTTTTTTCCGCGGCCAGAGGGCGCCCGAAAACTGACTCCACCTGTCTCTCAGCAACACCCGTCCACGGGCGGAGGGAACTTCCCACGCGCAGTCTCCAAGGAGCGGATAGCTGATGGGTAGTGATGGGAATGGACAGCTGGATGTCTGCGCCCCCCCTGTGTCCGCCGAGGCGTGCCAGAGGGCCAAATGGAGAGTGGGGGCACGTCACTTGCGTGCAGGACTTGCAAGCAGGTCTCAGGGGAATGTGCTCGGGGGCAACCAAGGCATCACAGACCATACGACAAGACTTTCTGTACATACCGGAGCTGTGCACCGTAGGCCAGCACCGGAGCGGGCTGCTGCTGCGGCACGTGTGCGACGTGATTTTGGTGCGGCTGCAGGTGCATTTGGTGAGGAGGCGTTACAATCTTGCCAACAGTCTTTGGCGGCGAGTTTCTGTGGTACTGAGGTCCGATCTGCCCGTCTCCCTCCGCAACCTTGACGTCGACAAGACCCTCCTGCGGCACCACGGAGCCGCAACGTCAGCATGCTACGCGAACAAAAGCAGGTCAGAGACCAAAAAAAAGTGTTGCAAAAAGCGTTGCAGCCGTACCGCGGCATGTATCTTCTCACGACGCCAAACGTCTTGGTGCCGTTACTGCGGAACACAACAACCACCAGGGCTGAAAACGTTCAAGTCATCTTTGTGGAAGTGCACACCGCTGCCACAAATTCTGAGAAGTCAGTGCCCTGGTACATGCGCACCAATAAAAGCACCATGACGTGAACATTTGAGAATTTATGCCTGAGCCAGGTGTTGGGGATCTGCTTCCCGATGGAAGGGCAAGGGGCAAAAGGTCCCGTGGCGCCGCTGACCTGCACCGCTGCCGCATACCGCACCACCCTCACCCCCGCCTGCTCCAGCCCCGTCCTTCTTGTACACAGGCTTCCCCCCAACCCCCTCCCCCGCCACCGGTCGGTACACCCCGTTGATATGCGCGGCGGTCCCCGTGGCGCCGCTGACCTGCACCGCTGCCGCATACCGCACCACCCTCACCCCCGCCTGCTCGCTCTCTTTCGGGTCGATGATGTTTTTTGCCGCGTGCACAACCTCAAACTGGCTCATTGGAAGCAGCAGCACCTCGTACTCGCTGTCGAGGCCCTGGAAGAAGCTGAACCTGCTGATGTCATAGCCGCATATCACGTCGACAATAAAGACGGTGCGTGGCCCGGCGTCGACACCGCAAAAGTGGTCGCGTGTCATCACCTCCGCCTTCTTGCTCGTCGACTTGAACTCATACCACGCCACTCGCTTGCCTACCTGAAGTGCCCAACGGGGTCGTGATCCTCGGGCGACGGCACAAGCAACCTTACTCGGATCAGCCACGATTTAGGTGGACATTAAACAGGTGCACGGCCACGGCTTACTCGGGATTTCCAGGGGCACAAGCGCACCGGAGCTGCGCTTTTGCTCCTGGAAATCCTGGCCCACACCCTCGCATGCTTGACGCTGCGGCGCACCTCCTCGCGGAACACATAGCTCGCGGGCAGTGCTTTGAGGGCTCAATGAGAAAGCGGATGTACGGCAGGCACGCGCGCAGCCCATCGGACACGCCACCGCTCATCCCGGGCGTGCGACGGTCGGAGTTGAACATCTCGCGGTTGACGACCTTGAAGACCATCGGGTCGCTCAGCGTGTACACGCAGATTGAGACCGCCCAGTCCACCAGGTAAGACGTGGGCAGGTCGAAGCCGCCGGCCGCACTATAGAGGAGATCGCGCCAGAGCTCGCGCTGGCCGTCCACGGCCGCCTGCAGGTCCCCAGCGTCGATTTCTTGGGGGAAGCGAGCCATGAGCGGACGCAGGGCGTCGTCGAGCGAGGCTGGGCACTCGGTTTCGTCCAGCGCGCGCTGCAGCCGCCGCAGCCACACGTGGTCGACGCCGAGCGATCCGTCCATTATGCTCGCCGCCGACGCGATGCTCTGATTGTCCGACATGGCTCAGCGCCGCCCAGCCTCTGCACCGCAGCGCGCACTTCCCGCTGTTCACGCACGCACACGCTGCGTGACACACACACGAGACACACACCGCTTCACGGAAGGGCCCGGCATTTTCGCTTTACGTGTGTTTAGTACACTACAAAGCTGTTCGAGGAGTGTTTCTTTCGCCAGTAGTCAACTTGAGAGTGTTCAAAACGGGGGGAGGCGCCGCCTCGCCATGGGCGGGGAGGAGCTGGACCTCGGTCTGCTGGGCCTCGAGCCAGGCAAGCTCATATGGGGGCAGCTGGGCAAGGCATGGTGGCCCGGGCGGGTGACTGCGCCCCCCTTTCGCAGATGCTTTTTTTACGCGCCCCCCTTTCATGCTTGGATTCGCCGCCCCCGGGCGGTTCCTCGATCCAGTGCAATGCCTGCGCGGTGTGCACCGACGATAGTGCGGGCGGTGCGGTTGCCCGGGAGTATGGCGGCTGGAGGCCAGAGCGTATTTGCCTGGATGCGTGCTCATTCCCGTGCCAGTTCATCCCGCGGCGCGAATAGTGCTAACGACGCGCACGCGGTTGCCATCCTTCTCTGCAGGTGGCCTGGATAAAGAAGGCGCCGCCAACAGTGCAAAAAGCAATGAAGCCCGACCTGATACTGGTGCACTATTTCGACGGCTGGGCGGAAGTGCACAAAGACCCGAGCAAGTGCGAGCTCAAGTTCCCTGATGTTGTGCCGCGGATCGCTTGTGTGTGCCAGTCCCGTGGCTGCGGGCTGGGAGAAAAAGCAAAAGAAGCCACCGGCCAATCGGGGCGAGCATTCCAGAGCTGGGGCTAGCGTGCAGCGGTGTTGTATCTCCCTCAAATGTCGCGTCCCGCTGACTGCTGCTCTGCTGCTGAGGGTGCAGGTGGGCGTATGGATGGTTGCCGGCGTCGAAGATTAAGGACTTTGAAGGGGGCTTTCCGTCGCTCTCAAAGTCCAAGACGGGCAAGATGTTTATTGAGCAGGTGCGTGTTGTCGCTGGCGATTTGCAGAGTGTTGAAAACTTGGCCCGGTTCAAGATTTAGGATTTACGGGTTCCAAAGCATGCCGCAACCACTGTACCTCCCTGCTGTCCTCGGCTCCCCTCGCAGCGTATACTCGCCAACACTGCCGTGCGCTGTATTGCCGATGGGCATGGTGGCACCACTGTGCCTCCCTGCTGTCTCCGGCTCGCATTCCTGCTGTTTCGACAACACGGCTCCCCTTGCTAGCCATCGCGCTTTCCTGCGCTGTCCGTCTTCCTCCTCTGGCAAAGTACACTTGGCAACACTGCCGTACGTTGCACTGCTGGATTGAATGGGCGGGCCATGTATGCCGGCGCGCTGACGGCAGCAGAGGCGCAGGTGCAAGATGCGCTGAAGCTATGCAAGAACTTCCGCCCCGAGGGCTGGGATGCAGCCAAGGTGCTCGAAGATGTGAAACAGAAAAAGACGACGGACGCAGCAAAGAAGGATAAGCCCCAAAAGCCCGCCGGGAGCAGGTGATACCAGACTGATACCTCAGTTGGGCGATGGTGGTGTTTGTGATGACGGGTTGCACGTGTAAGCCTGTGTGCGGCGTGAGGAGGGTGAGCCGGTGTGCGGTGTGAGGTGGGTGACGATTCGTTGCATGCAGGGCAGTGTGCGGTGTGTTTGATGAGGATACTTTAAAAAATCTGAAACAATGAAGAATATTTCATAAAAGAAGAATGAAAAATATTGCGTTGCATGTAAGAATGTGTGTTGTGTGTGCAATTGCGGGGTGCTTCCAAGGCTGTGCGCGCGGTGGTTGTGTGCCTGTAAGGCGTGCATGGGGCTTAGGGGTTTAGGGTTTAGGATCTGCTTAGGGTTTAGGTTTTAGTTTAGATTTTTAGGTGGGCTTATGCTATGGGGGGTTGCAAGCAGGAAGGGCTTTGTGTCGGATCCTAGTAAACCTAAACCCTGAACCCTGAACCCTAAACCAGGAAGGGCTTTGTGTTGGATCCGAGTAAGCCCCTTACGGAACGGCAGCAGCTCAAGCTCTTGGGTGTAAAGATGGAAGGTATCTAAACCCTAAATCCGAAACCCTAAACCCTATCTACATCTTCCAGTGCCCATTCATGTCGCGTGCACACCCGTACCACTCAGTGCATACTCGCTTGCACATGCGACTCAACACGACACCCACGTGCGCGCTCAACACGACACCAATGTGCGCGCATGTGCATAGTACAGACAGAACTGTAAATAAATGTCGTAAAATATGCCAATGCATTTGTTCACAATTCCTTGTTTTTATTTGAAAAAAAAATCCATAGGCGATACCACAGATGAAGAGGAAGAGGATGAGGATCTGGAGGACGATGAGGCTCAGGGGGGGGGGAAGGAAGAGGCGGAAGGGAAGATGGAGGACGGGGATGAGGGGGCAGGCCAGGCAAGAGTGGAGCTTGATGGCAGCAAGGAAGACGTTCTCAAAAGTCAGCGCCATAGTACATTCACTATGGCAAGTCACCACATACTGACGTTTGAGAATTCTCAAAAGAAGGAGGCTAAGGAGAGGGAAAAGAAGGAGAGAGAACGCGAGAAAGCTGAGGCCAAGGCGCGCGAAAAGGAGGAGCGGGAGAAGAGGGAGGAGCGAGAACGGGAGAAGAAGGAGGAACGCGAACGGCAGAAGGAGAAGGCGCGCAAGGAAAAAGAACGCGACGCCAAGGAAAAGGATAAGGTTTTTTTTTTTCGACGCCGTGGGCAGGAGAATAAAAGCAAAAAGAGCAAACGGGACAAAAATAATTTATGATAAAATAAAGTAAAATAAATAAAAAACATATGAAACAGGAGAAGAAGAGCAAAAAGAGCAAAGAAGACAAGAAAGACAAGAAGGCCAAAAAGGCCTCCAAGTCAGGTAGGATCGTTTGCTGCCTGCTGTATGAGCGTGTTGATAATTTTATCTATCTATAAGCATGTATGTGTAAATACCGCCGTGCTGCTCTCGTGTGTGTGTGTGTTTGAATGAGTCGGTGAGTGAGAGAGTGTGAGAGAGAGTGTATGAAGAGAGCGTGTGTGAAGAGAGTGTGTCTGAAGAGAGAGAGCGCGCGCGCATGCATGCATACATGCATGCTTGCACACATACGTAATTCATCCATACACACATACGTATCGAGCCGATCCAAAGACAAGAAGGGTGTATACAAGCACACACATACTCTCTCACACACACATGTATGTATGTACATGTGTGTGTGTGTGCGTGTGTATATGTGTGTGGTTGTGCATGTATATGTAGATGTACATGTACATGTATGTTACATATGTTACATATGTACATATATCTACACACACACACACACACACACACACACACACACACACAGCGAGCCGGTCCAAAGACAAGAAAGACTCATCGACGGCCTCAGGTCTTGCGTTCACCATGCCAGAGCCAGAGCTCTTGGACTCCAGCGACGACGGGTCCTGGTCTGAGGTGAAAAAATAAATAAATAAAATTAAATACCTAGTCTGAGGTGCAACAAATTACTCAAAGGTCCTTTACGTAGTGTCTTTATATGGTAAACATACTAGGGCACTGAGTTTTGAGAAAACATGGCAGGGCGAGCTCGGGCGTGGAAGTGTCTCGCCCTCGCTGAAGCGCGCCGATGATATAGGTCTCTTTTGCCTCTATAGTAGGTCTCTTTTCTTCCTATCATGGGTCTCTTGTGCAAAACGGCGAGCTGGGGCTTAGAAGTGTCTCGCCTTCGTTGGAAGTGCGCCGAGGACGCGGTTGTGTGCACATGCGCGTTGGTGTTGAGCTGCGATATGCTTTTTATTTCTGCGCACCGTATATCTATAATGCCTACCTTGAATGCGCGTGACGTGCGTGCGTGCGTGCGTTTGCGTGTATGTTTATGTGTGTGTGAGTGTGCATGCGCGTGACGTGCGTGTGCTGTCCGAGACAGAGCCCCGCAAAGAGCCTATGACAAAATCCGAACTTGCGATGGCGGCGGCGGCGGCGGCGGGCGCAGCGGCGGCGGCGGCAGCGGCGGATTCGGATGATGACATGCAGGTATTCATGTGTGTGTGGGGGGGGGAATGATGTGCACGTGAATAAGTGAAAGGGCCACAGCATACATTGAAAACTTTGATGATGACGTTGCTAGCCTAAACCCTCAATCCTAAACCCTAGACCGGCATTGATGAGTATGCCATTGGCTGCGTGGCACTGACGGGTGATGACCTGGCTAGATCGTGGAGGTGTCGCGTGAGGCAAGAGCCAAGGGTTCGGCGGAGGAGGGAGAAGACACGGGGAAGCGCGGCAGGAGTGGTGATGAGGACAAGCCAATGGAGTAAGTCACGTGTGTGCGTAGAGGGTGGTGTGTGGGAGAGGGTGGGATCGGGGACTTCGGCGAATGCACAGTATATACATATGTTTGAGAGAGAGAGAGAGAGAGAGAGAGATAGAAAGAGCGTACAACGCACCTTGAGGAGAGTGTCAGAAGGCCTGCATGCATTTTCAGAATGGGGGAAGTGGAGAAGCATCGTGCATCCGTCTGTCCCGTAAAAACGCATGTGTGTCTGAATGAGCAGCCTGAAGAAACGGAGGCTGGCGCAATGGTCGGCTAGCGCCGACCAGGGTAAGATGACAGAGGGTGTGCCCACTCCTGTCCTTCAGTTGTCCGCCATCGACCCCGAAAAATGCCGTCTTTTCATCGGTGTCTATTGTCTATCCCTTTGGACCCACTGTCTTGCACATTATTGTTGCTTTTATTTATTCATATATATATATATTATCATTTTTTATTGGACCCGCTGTCATCAGCATTACTATTGTAGGTAATGACGTTTATAAAAAAGGGTGGTCTTGATAGCAATGAATGCTTAATTTTAGGCACCTCGCCCCCGCACCCTGCTGGGCGCAGTGCGCGCGCCCCACACCTTGCCAATTTTATACGAGTCTCGCTTGGGAGGTAGGAGCCTCGCTTGGGTGGGTATTGTGGCGCGATATGCTCTGTGACCTGCGCATGTGCTGCGTGTGCATGTATCAGTGTTCATTTGTCCACGAGTGCATGCACACGTGTGGGCGCGCCCTGTACCCTAAACCCTAAACCCTAAAGCGTAAAGCCGGCGTGTCGGCTTTTGCTCACATGCTTGTCCGTGGCCTTGTGTGTGCCTGAACAGGGAACTTGCCGCACGGCATTAACGAGTCACGCATTCGCAAGTTTATCCAGGAGGCGGTGAGCTTGAAAGAAAAAACAGTACCTAAATAGAACATGATAAACCAGATGCGTGCGCTCGCGCGGCAGGGTGAGGACACGTGTTAGTAACGTAGTACTCAGTAGGAATTTATATCGATGAAAAATAAATGATAATTTCTTCTCATTATCTCTTAAAAACGAGTAGTATACTTGAAGCGTGCACTCGTCTGGCCAGGGTGAGGACACGTGCGCTCGTGTGGCAAGGGGCCAATGGTCACTGCCCGTGTACGGAGTACACAGGGGTCTGATTGAAGTGCTTGAATGCACGCACACGCGTTGGCACGAGCAGGGTTTAGAGAAGACATGTGTCAGGATAAGCCATACCGCGGGCAAGCGCTTTTGTTTCACCTCGTGGACTAGTTTTGAGGACACGGTCAAAGCCAAAAAGGTCTCTTGCTCCTGCTTTTCCGGCGCCCGTGTGTGCCCGCGCACACACACCTGCACACGCATGCGTGTGTATCGAAATGGGCAGCATCATTGGGGGAGGTGAGAAAGGAAAGAATGGGCAGCAAATTGGCGGGAAATGAGGGACATGAATGTCTGAGAACAGGCTACTGTGTTGATGCAGGCATTGGAAGACAAGCGCGAATTGGATGGCAACCGCATCACTGTCGAATACCCTAAGGACGATGGCAGCCGCGGAGCAAGGGGCGGCGGCGGCGGCGGCAGTGGCGGGGGAAGGGGGGTGGCAGGGGGAGTGGTTGGCCCCTCTGGGGCCGGTCCACCAGACTTGGAGGGTATTCGGAATTCCTTAGCACAGCAGCTCGATATCCAGCGGCAGCAGCTCCTGGCCAAGCAGAAAGAGGTACGGCTCCATCTCGAAGATATGAGCATGTTGTGGATGAAAAATGCGAATGTGGTCCCTGACCTTGTGCTGTCGCTGCTGGTTTGCTCCACAGACGCTGGAAAACGAACGCGAAGAGGTGCTGCGCGGACGAGGGCTGCCGCTGCCGCTGGACCCGCGCATGGACATGCCTCACCACGATCCGTGGCGGGGCCCGGGCGGGCCGGTCGGACCCCCGATGGGAGGTCCGGGGGGGCCACCGATGGGAGGCTTTGCAGGCATGGACAATGGGCCTCCGCTCATGGGCAACGGACCTCCGGCCATGGTCGGAGGCCCGATGGGTGGAGGCATGGGAGGTGGAATGGGGGGAGGGGATGTAGCAGGGCCCGGCGATGTCGGGGCTGTGTTGCAACTGCTCTCTGATTTTGCGGCAGCGCAGCAGCAAGGTGCGCCGCAACAGCAAGGGCCTCCGCCAAACATGCAGGCGCCTCCCTTGGAACTGCTCAATGCACTGCAGTCTGTGGGTGGAGGCCGGAGTGGTCCGCCGGGGGGCAGTCGGGGAGGCGGGCATTTTGGGTTTGGGCCCCCCCCGATGGGGGGCCGGGGTGGAATGGGTGGTGTAGGCGGATGGGATGAGCGGGGGCGGGGTGATTGGGACGACCGAGGGCGGGATAGGCCTCGGGAAAATGAGATATGGAGGGGTGATCCAAGACCACGTGGTGGGGGGCTTGGAGGAATGCGGCCGGGCGGTGGGCCTGGGGGCTTTGCAATGGGTGGTCCGCCAATGGGTGGCCCGCCCATGCCTCCGAGAGAAGCTGTGCTGTTTGTACCGCCCAATCTGACGGGCATGATCATAGGCAAAGGCGGGGCGCAGATCAAGATGCTGAGACAGGAAGCGGGTGAGAGGGACTGTGCGATTGACCTTCAGAAAAGCAACCCGCCTGACGGTGACGGCTCCGCCACCATTGTCATCACAGGCTCCAACGGCAATGATGTCATGGTACGCTATCCTCACGGCCTCCCCACACCCCGCCCACATCTAAACTCCTCGCCCCATCCTTCCCCTTCTTCTATGATTTTGTGCTGGATTTTGTCTTCCACCAGTAATCACCACTACCCATCCCCGTGCTATTCTTCAGGCGTTGCGCAACAAGATTGCAGGTCTGCTGAATGACGCGGAAGCCAGCCGCGGCGGTCGCGGCGGGGGGGTTGGCGGACGCGGAGCGGGGGGTGGACGGGGGGGGGGGGGCAGAGGGGGGGGGCGATATTGACGGGCGCTCCCCCCCCTCCCTGTCAACACGCTGTGTCAACCGCGGCGTCAAAAGAAGACAGGGAAGCGGAATGAGGAGACGGTGGAGGGTGTGGGAGTGCGAGCAATCTAAGCACATCAGTTTCCCCCATACAACGTAGGGTCTCACCATAATCAAGTTTTTTATATCTGAGGCTTTATTGTGTTTGTGGCGCCGTGACTCTGGTGCGATCTTCGCTGTTCTTTTCTTCGTTAAAACTTCAGCGCATCACACACGAGAAACCACGCTGGAAAGACTGCAACGGAAAGACCGTGAGGCGGGAAACTGAGGGGCGTGGAAGTGGGGAAAGGAAAAATGGAAAGGAGGAGGGAGTGGGCAAGCGGATGAGGGAGGGGGAGAGCGCGTGCAACTGTAGTGCAGCTGGAACCCCCTCGCCCTGAGGGAGGGATAGGGCCAGGGCAAACACACATCGAAGGGCATGATCTCTGCAGTGGGATGGACAAAGGAAGAGGCCAGATCAAAGTGAGTTCATGACAAGCAAGCAATTTGAGGTTGTGACAAGCAAGAGTGTGCGCTTGAGCGATGGTGAATACATAGCCGCTGTGACGTAAATGTTCGCCTGTCACTGATGGCATACCGGAGACCGATGACGCCGGACCGAGGACGCTGCTTTTGTGAGCCTTGTTGTTGTGAAACACCCGCGAACACTCCAAACTTTTAGTGTGCATATTAACATATGAACACATGATACACTGGCACAGAGTGTTCACTGCTTCTGTGGGTTGTGAAGGAGAGAGAAAGGACCGAACGACCAAGGTGGTACCGCCTTCATCTCATTTCGCTCCCCATTTGCTGGTGCAGAAATCATACCACTAGTCGTCTAGCTGTGCTTCTGTCCGAGGACAGCTTTGTAACAGGTCCTGCAGTAATAAACACACATTGTCCGAGGAGTCAATTCTTTCTGCCAGTGGCACTTCGGATTTTTTCAAGTGCCAGAACTCTTCAGATCTCAGGCTTGAGTGCACAAGACTTAACCGTGACATTGGTTTCAAGTTCTTTTGTTTTCCAATTAAACACACACTGGGTTGAAGGCAGAACCGCGATTTGGTACTGCGCAAGTTGGCACTGGTCCTGCCGGGCATGTATCGGGGGCGCGAATCCAGGCCCGGGCAGGCGATGGGCACCGCGCCGTTCGCCCGCCCGAACCGCCGTGCGGCCGCCCGAACGGCGGGAGCGCGGTGCGCAATGACTACCACGCTGCCCAGATGCTGCAGCTGCAGATGCTACAAATGCAGCGGATGGGGCAGCTCATGACACAGTTCGCGCAGACGCAGCAGCAGATCTGGGACATGGGAAGCAGGAATGGGATGGGCATGCCCTCCATGCAGAACATGCAGAACATGCAGCACAGGTACCCACGGGAGGGGGAGAGAGAGGGGGAGAGGGAAAGGGAAAGGGAAAGGGACCGGGAGAGCAGGAGGGTGAGGGGCGGTGACGCAGGTGGATATCGGCGGGACAACCAAGGACAAAAAGTGAACGGACCATCGAGGCGCAACGTTGAGATCAACAAGCAGATAACAGTTTGTCAGGACTCCAGAGACCTGTGCGCCTTAATCGACGCGCATGCAGCCGAGTTCAACGACGTAAACGTTGTGACTGCCTTTCGAAAGCGACGATTGGACGGGCGCCCGGGGCGGGCTCGATGCGGGGGCTGGAGGGGCGGGCGGAGGCGGTGGCGGGCACGTTCAACGCGCAGAACGTGGCAAACACGCTGTGGGCGTATGCGACGATGGGGCGGGAGCCCGGGGTGGGCTTGATGCGGGGGCTGGAGGGGCAGGCAGAGGTGCTGGCGGGCACGTTCAAGGCGCAGGAGGTGGCCAACACGCTGTGGGCGTATGCGACGATGGGGCGGGAGCCCGGGGCGGGGATGATGAGGGAGCTGGAAGGGCAGGCGGAGGCGCTGGCGGGCACGTTCAAGGCGCAGGAGGTTGCCAACACGGTGTGGGCGTATGCGACGATGGGGCGGGAGCCCGGGGCGGGGCTGATGTGGGGGCTGGAGGGGCGGACAGAGGCGCTGGCGGGCACGTTAAACGCGCAGAACGTGGCAAACACGCTGTGGGCGTATGCGACGATGGGGCGGGAGCCCGGGGCGGGCTTGATGAGGGAGCTTGAGGGGCGGGCGGAGGTGCTGGCGGGCACGTTCAACGCGCAGAACGTGGCCAACACGCTGTGGGCGTATGCGACGATGGTGCGGAAGCCCGGGGCGGGGCTGATGCGGGGGCTGGAGGGGCGGGCGGAGGCGCTGGCGGGCACGTTCAACGCGCAGGACGTGGCCAACGCTCTATGGGCGCATGCGACGATTGGACGGGCGCCCTGGTTGGGCTCGATGAGGGAGCTGGAGGGGTGGGCGGAGGCGCTGGTGGGCACGTTCAAGGCGCAGGAGGTGGCAAACACGCTGTGGGCGTATGCAACGATTGGGCGGGAGCCCGGGGTGGGCTTGATGCGGGAGCTGGAGGGGCAGGTGGAGGCGGTGGCGGGCACGTTCAACGCGCAGAACGTGGCCAACACGCTGTGGGCGTATGCGACGATGGGGCGGGAGCCCGGGGCGGGGCTGATGCGGGAGCTGGAGGGGCGGGCGGAGGCGCTGGCGGGCACGTTCACGGCGCAGGCAGTAGCAATCATGCTGTGGGCGTATGCGACGACTGCGTGTTTGTTTTCCATTTTTCCAGACCATCATGAAGGAAGTCGATGGGTGCATACGGTTGCTCGGCGGCTGGTGTCCCTGGACAAGCCTGGGTGCCTGAATAC
>Ga0315899_10006549_pt1 | contig 12557 bp, 12 predicted proteins | sample LakEriMetagenome_2_FD_203518 | JGI IMG/M metagenome (GOLD analysis project Ga0315899, IMG submission 203518) | Freshwater fungal communities from buoy surface, Lake Erie, Ohio, United States - Buoy 4 MA112 | ecosystem: Environmental > Aquatic > Freshwater > Lake | place: USA: Lake Erie, Ohio...
CACCTAAAACATCTGTCGTTTTTGATACCCCTGCACGCGCGGCAAGTACAACGCAATTTACTGCCCGACTCAACAAAAAAGGGATTAAGTTGCACCGCAAAACACGCATGCTTTACCGAGGGCGCTATGTATTTATCAATGGCGAGTCTTTTTTGGTTGCTGGCAAAGACTTAGCTTGTTTGAAAGTACTGGCTGACCATAGATTACTCAAACCGAATGCGCTAATTCATGCCTCTACTGACCTGATCGACAGCCTTCATCACTGGTACAAACAAGGATGGCTTGCTGATCCCGTGAATTAATTTTCAAAAATGAAATTTAATTTGCATGCAACTTACCCACTTGCTGCCGCTAATTTTCATGCCTAAAACATCAAAATTTTTGCGTCACAAAATAGCGGATTGCTTGTTAAATCACTTGCCACCTTTTCAAGAAAGCCAGTATAATTTCCGGTTAGGAAGTTTTGTTAGTGCGGCAGTGCGTCAAAACCGTACTCTTCATTCGATAAAGCGTCCTGGACGTGCGATAACTACCGGTAGTTATTAAACATAATTCAAGCATTATTTTTACTATTCAACTGAAGGAAAATTATGAAAAATTCGTTGCTGATCGCTTCCCTGCTGGCTTTGGCCTTGGCTGCCTGCGGTAAGAAAGAAGAAGCTGCAGCTCCAGCTCCTGCTGAAGCACCTGCTGCTGCTGCTGCACCTGCTGCTGAAGCGCCTGCTGCTGCTGCACCTGCCGCTGAAGCACCAGCTGCTGCTGCACCTGCAGAAGCTCCAAAGGCTGAAGAAAAGAAGTAATCTTTGCCCGCTACACAAAAAAGCCGTCCTAGTGACGGCTTTTTTTCTATTTAGTCCTAACTAAATAACGTGTGTTTTCGCGTAGTGCCAGAGTTGCTGTATTACTCCCTCAGCACTCCATCCAGTCAAAGCCCTCATCCTGGCCTGCGATTACAACTTCCACGTCCTGATCAACAACCTTATCTATCTCTGTGCGCACTAACTCAGGTGTGTTGTTTTTCTTTGATAAATGCGCTGCAACCAAACGCTTTAGTTTGCTGCGATCCAGCGCCGCAAGCAATTGCGCCGAGTGTTCATTCGACAGATGTCCCAGTGGGCCAGCAATACGTGATTTAAGAAAGGGTGGATAGGCTGAATTAGCCAGCATCTCGCTATCGTGATTAAACTCCAACAGTAGTGCATCACAGCCCGATAAGGCGGCCGTCACATGCGGTGTTGGTTGCCCTATGTCTGTTAATACCCCAAGCTTGCGTACACCATCCGATGCAACGTATTGCAAAGGTTCACGTGCATCATGAGGCACAGTAAATGGCCTGATTTCTAAATCACCGATCACCAGCGCTTCACCATCGCGACAAATACGCACATCGACACCTTCAGAATCGCTACGCGCAGCCTCCAAGGTGCCATGACTCAACCATACTGGTAGCTTGTAACGACGCGCCAACTTGAAAACTCCACCAATGTGATCAGAGTGTTCATGCGTTACGATGATTCCAGCTAGCTCTGAAGGATTTAACTGAAACCGTGTGATGCGCTTCTCTACTTCGCGCATCACAAATCCGCAATCAAGCATGACATGCGTACTTGATTTTCCAGAACCAGCAGAGATGAGTAGCGCATTCCCATCGCTACCACTGCCAAGGCTAGCAAATCTCATTCGTGTCTTTCAATGACCAAGCTAGAGTTGGCTGGATAGGGCTAGCGCTTATTTGAGCTGATCGTTTAACAACGAGAGTATGCGATCCGCATTGGAGCTTGTTGCGGCTTCACCCTGCTCGTTCAATACACTAACGCGCGTCGTTGTCTCACCAAGTGATTTAATAAGAACACGGTAGCGCTGAGCATCCTTTTTATCATCTTTGGAACTGAACAGGCGACTAAAGAATCCAGGCTCGCTCTTTTTCATTTCGGCGTCAGCAACCTGATCGATGTAGCGAACAAAATAAAGTCCGCGAGTACGATCACGATCTTCCACAGTGAAACCTACGCGATCGAGTGCCAATCCAACCCGACGCCAAGCACGGTCATAGCTTTCATCAACGGCCAAATACGAACCTGCGGAGTCTTTGGTTAATTTGGCACGCTCAGCTGCAGGCTTGGCGCCATCCACAGCGGCTTTTGCCAGGGTTGGTTTCTCTTCGTTGCTCAGGCGTGCCATCAGACGACTAAGAAATTCTGCCTCCAAATCCGGATCGGATGGACGACTGGTCCACAGTGTTTTTTCTTTCATCTGTCCAGTAACCACTTCGGCAGCGCCGCGGTGACTGAGATAAATCTCCGTTCCGCCGTCAGGCGTGCGCTCTAAACGCGTACGAAATTTGTCGCGCTCTCCGGTGGAATACAGTGAATCAAATACTTTACCTATCGTATTACGGATGAAATCTTGGGGAATCTTGGCCCTATTTTCAGCCCAGTCTGTTTCCATCACACCGGCTTCAGGCGTCTCTACAGCCAGCAAAAAGCCACTCTCTTGCCAGAACTCTTTTATACGTGGCCACAGCACATCTGGTGCTTGCTTGCTCACCAACCAGCGCTGACTACCCGCACGCTCGACTCGCATGCCGGCAACAGGGTCTGACGATGGTGCGACTTTGGCTTCAACCGGTTTTGCACCTGCAGCGGAGCGTTGCGAATTAAACGATGACGCTGTAGCCGTTCCGCGTGTGTTTTCACCTACCGCATAGCGACTGTCACCTTTAGACTGTGTCAGATCAGGCGGAATTTCAAGCTTGGTACCCGTGTTACTTGCCTTGCCTGCGGCCTTGTAATCAATTTTTTCTGGCTCCAGCATTTCGCCCACCGAGCTGCAGCCAGCGAGGGCTATCAACGCAAAGGACAGTAAGCAAGCCGCCCGGCGGCAAGGAATCATAGTACGAAGGGCTAGAGTCATCATGAGGGGAATTTCAATGAAAATTTTTTGAGAAGAGATCTACAACAAACAGCCTGTTCTAATGATACGGCGTGATTCAACTACAGAAAACAATACTATCAACGTATCGAAACAATATGCAAAGATACTTATGGTTGAATGTACATAAAACATGAAATGCTTTAGAGGATGCCAGATTCATGCAACGCAGAACGCACACCATCGTGATGCGCGCTACCCAATGGAACTAGTGGCAATCGGATACCCGTATCTATCATGCCCATCTGCACCAGAGCCCATTTCACAGGCACTGGATTAGGCTCTGTAAACAAACGATTATGTAGTGGTATCAATTGGTTGTTGATAGCTACTGCATCTGCAATGCGACCATCCATAGCAGCCACACACAATTCATGCATCGCACGAGGTGCAACATTCGCCGTAACAGATATATTTCCCTGACCACCGCAAAACATCAGTGCCATGGCAGTAGCATCATCACCTGAATACACTGCAAATGATTTAGGTACTGCGCGTAATAACTCCGTACCACGAGCCAGATTTCCAGTGGCATCCTTGACTCCAACGATGCCCGGCACACCCGCTAAACGCGATATGGTTTCATTGCTCATATCAGCGACTGTGCGACCAGGTACGTTGTAAAGAATCACAGGCAGGTCAACTGATTCAGCGATTTTTTTGAAATGCTGGAACATGCCTTCCTGAGTTGGTCGGTTGTAGTAAGGAACAACCTGCAAAGAAGCCGTGGCGCCCACACTTTTAGCGTAGGTTGTTAGCTCTATAGCTTCCGAGGTTGAATTACCACCCGTACCAGCGATGACGGGAATACGTCCAGCAACATGGTCGACGCATAAGCGTATAAGTTCGCAATGCTCTTCAACTGTCACTGTAGGAGATTCGCCGGTTGTACCGACGATCACAATGGCGTCTGTGCGCTCTGCAATATGCCAATCAATGAGTTTTTTCAAACTTGATAAATCAAGACTGCCGTCCTGATGCATAGGCGTGACTATCGCAACAATGCTGCCTTTGATCATAATTGTGTCGCCACTGAATCCGAAAACGTGATTGTAGCGGATAGCGATGCCTGCCGGACAGATTGACTCGCTAAATGCGATCGTCTACGCAACGCGATTCTGGCGATCCAAGTGGTCCACGAATAAGACATATCCTTTGAACCATCGCAGGTTTGGGTGTGCTGACATAGCCATCCTCGAAGGCCAGCACATGAATATCTGGCTGTAAATCCGTCAGGCGCAATAATTCACCAGGCATGAGCAGGAAATCGGGGTTAGAAGGCTTGCCAAAAAGACCATTATCTTTGGCAAATGTTTCGTAAATTAGTACGCCACCCTCACTCAAACTGCCCAGCAAATCGTCCATCAAGGGGCGATGCAGGTAATTCGTGACAACAATGCCAGCAAATCGGTCTGGCAACAGCGGCCAATCGGTATGGCTTGAACTATCGCTGAGCTCAAGGTCGATGCACAACGTGGTGATATTAGGGGTTTGGGTAGCAGCAATCGTAGTGACATCTTTATCAACCGCCAAAACGAAATGACCAAGACTTGCCAAATGACGCGCATGACGACCACCACCACAAGCCAAATCCAACACATGGCTTTGTGGTGGAATCAGACTCGCAAATCGGCGCACCCATGGTGAGCAAACGTCATGTGACTGATGCAGTGTCATTAGCGCATTAGTTATACGACAGGCCCATTTCCTCGCGCACATCTCGCATGGTTTCTTGTGCGAGCTTGCGTGCTTTGTCGCATCCGTCAGCCACAATCGCACGTACTAACGACGGATCATCCAAATATTGTTGTGCGCGTTCGCGCATCGGTTCTTGTTCTTTCAGAATGCCATCAATTACGGGTTGTTTGCATTCGATACAGCCTATACCTGCCGTCTTGCAGCCTTTAGTCACCCACTCGCGAGTAGCGTCGTCGGAATACACCACATGAAACTGCCAAACCGGGCATTTATCCGGGTTGCCGGGATCGGTTCTGCGCACGCGCGCAGGATCCGTGGGCATGGTGCGGATTTTTTTTGTAACGGTATCACGGTCGTCGCGTAACGCAATCGTGTTGCCATAACTCTTGGACATTTTTTGTCCATCTAAACCGGGAAGCCGTGAGGATTCAGTCAGCAAGGCCTGCGGTTCTACCAAAATCAGTTTGCGGCTACCCTCGAGATAACCAAACAAACGTTCACGATCAATCATAGAAAGATTTTGTGCATCGTCGAGCATCGCCTTGGCTTGCTCTAATGCGTCTTCTTTACCTTGCTCTTGAAACTCGTTGCGTAGCTCCATGTAGAGTTTTGCGCGCTTAGTACCCAGTTTTTTTACTGCTTCTTTTGCTTTTTCGTCGAAGTCTTTTTCGCGTCCATACAAATAATTAAAACGCCTGGCGATCTCGCGCATCATCTCTATGTGCGGGACTTGATCTTCACCCACGGGCACCATACTGGCACGATAAATAAGCACATCGGCGGCTTGTAGCAAGGGATAACCCAAAAAACCATACGTGGCTAAATCACGATCAGATAATTTTTCTTGCTGATCTTTATACGTGGGCACACGTTCCAGCCAACCCAATGGCGTAGACATGGACAATAACAAATGCAGCTCTGCGTGCTCCGCGACTTTCGATTGTATAAAGATGGTTGCCTGCGATGGGTCTATGCCAGCAGCAAGCCAGTCAATCACCATATCCCATGTACTGGTTTCGATTATTGACGGATCATCATAATGCGTAGTCAACGCATGCCAGTCAGCGACGAAAAATAAACAGGGGTGCTCGGATTGCAACCGAACCCAGTTTTTCAGCGCTCCGTGGTAGTGGCCAAGATGCATAGCCCCGGTGGGGCGCATGCCAGAAACAACGCGATCTGGATACATAAGAATCTCAGGTCAATAAGTATTTAAGGGGAGAAATCAGAATATTCAGTAATGCATTAGCGCCGGTAATGACGGGCACCATCCAGTAATTCAGAAGATTTAACATCATTAACCCTATCATGATGAAAAAGCCGTAGGGTTCTAGACGCGCAAAACGAAAGGCGTAGCGATTGGGTAGCACGCTGGTCAGTATGCGACCCCCATCAAGCGGAGGAAGTGGAAACAAATTAAATGCGAATAAAATCAAATTGATTTTCACACCCGCGCGTGCAACCTCATAAAAATAGGTTTCATCGATGTCGACTGCATCCAGCACAAAAAACAATGCCATCCACAACAGCCCCATAAAAAGATTTGCCATAGGGCCTGCTAAAGCGACCCAAGCCATATCTTTTTTCGGTTTTCGCAATAGAGAAAAATCCACGGGCACTGGCTTGGCATATCCAAACAAAAAGGGACTTCCGATCAGTGCCAACACCAAAGGAATTAGTAACGTACCAACCGGATCAATATGCTTGGTTGGATTCAAACTCATGCGGCCCTGTGAGTATGCCGTCAGATCGCCGAAATACTTAGCGGCGTAGGCGTGTGCAGCCTCATGCAAAGTAATCGCAAACAATACGGGCAAGGCGTAGACCGCTATGGTCTGGATAATCTCATTCATCAATCAGATTTTATCAGAGTGACTACGTAAAGCCGGGCAATCACGTAAACAAGCTCGCGTCTCCGCCGCCTTGGCGCACTATAAGCGGAGCCTCTCCGGTCAGATCAACTACCGTCGTAGGCAACAGACTGCAACTACCGCCATCTATCACTAACTCGATTTGCTTCTCAAGTTGATTGCGTATGTCTGCTGCATCATTCATAGGATCATCAGCACCCGGCAAAATCAGCGTTGTGCCCAGCAAAGGCTGGCCTAATTCTTCCAGCAAGGCCAGAGCGATCATATTTTCAGGAACTCGCAAGCCTATGGTTTTGCGGGAAGGATGCGAAAGTCGGCGCGGTACTTCTTTGGTAGCTTCCAAAATGAAGGTGTAGGGCCCTGGCGTAGCAGACTTCAGAAGTCGGTACTGGGTGTTATCGACTTTTGCGTAATTAGCAATCTCGGACAAATCGCGGCACAACAAGGTCAGATGATGTTTGTCATCCACGCCGCGTATTTTTCTCATGCGCTCAACCGCGGCCTTGTCATCTAAATGACAAACCAGGGCGTAACTAGAATCCGTGGGCAAGGCGACTATGCCTCCGGCGCCAACGATTTGTGCAGCCTGCCGCACCAGCCGTTGCTGAGGATTGTCCGGGTGGATCTGAAAATACTGACTCATGAAAGAAAACGGCGACAGTCAATGACTGCCGCCGGAAAAAGAATAGATACGGACTGTATCAGGCCTGCTGCAATGCTGCAATGCGCTGTTCTATGGGCGGGTGGGTGGAAAACAGCTCCATAACACCATCTGCCTTGTTAATGCCCAGCGAAGCCACTGATTGAGGTAGCGCCGCTGTATGCATCTGACCCAGTCGCATCAGGGCATTAATCATTGGCCGTCTGTTACCCAATAAATTCGCAGAACCCGCATCCGCACGGAATTCGCGCTGCCGCGAAAACCAAGCCACGATCATGGATGCCAATAAGCCAAAAACGATCTGGCAAACGATCACAGTAATCGTATAGCCTATGCCCACTGATTGATCGCTGTTTTTGGATAAGGCTCGGTCTACCATGTAGCCCACCACACGCGATAAAAACACCACAAAGGTATTAACGACACCTTGCAGCAAGGTCATGGTAACCATATCGCCATTGGCAATGTGAGCTATCTCATGTCCCAACACCGCCTCTAACTCTTCACGAGTCATGTTTTGCAAAAGCCCGGTTGACACCGCAACCAACGCATCATTGCGGTTGGCACCTGTGGCAAAGGCGTTGGGTTCACCCTCGTAAACAGCCACCTCAGGTCTGCCTATACCCGCCGTCGCTGCCAGTCTGTGCACTGTATCGAGCAGCCACTGTTCGGTTGAGTTAGACGGATGATCTATGACTTGCGCCCCAGTCGACCACTTGGCCATGGGCTTGCTAATTAGAAGTGAAAAAATAGATCCGGTAAAACCAACAACTAGCGAAAACACCATCAACATGCCGATGTTGAGCCCTTGAGCTGACAAGAAGCGATCAACTCCCAGCACCGACAGCACTATCGACATGACGGCGATCACTGCTACGTTAGTAAGTACGAATAGCAAAATTCGTTTCATTAATTAATCTCCCTGGAGAACCAGACAGTAAAAAGACGATGAAAAGTTTACCCGAGCAGCATCCATGAGGTTACTTATCGGGCAATTTGTATATGGGGATGCCTCAATGACATTTCAAGATGCAGGGCTACGGACTCAGAGCGCCCAGTCGTGCCAGACTGGCTTTACATTGGGCGGCAGATGCGGCAGGCTGCCAAGATCAAAACGTGACTCTGTAGGTCCATGGAAATCCGAACCACGCGAAGCTAACAGACCGGTTTTTTGAGCGTAGGCGGCATACTGATCGTATTGGGCAGGATAGTGGCTGCCGGTAATAACTTCTATACCTTCTCCGCCCAGCGCACGGAACTGTTCAACGAATACATTGAATTGAAGATCGTCAAAGGCGTAGCGTCCGGGATGCGCAATCACAGCACGCCCACCGGCCGATCGTATCCAGCGCACTGATTGCTCTAGGGTTGCCCAGCGATGAGGTACGAAGCCAGGCTTGCCTTCGACCAGGAAGCTTTGGAACACCTCAGATACGGTATTCCGAACACCCTTTTCCACCAAAAATCGCGCGAAATGGGTACGGCCTAGTAATTCGGGATTGTCAGCAAATTTTAATGCCCCTTCAAATGCTCCGGGTATACCCACTGCATTGAGCTGCTCAGCGATATCGCGGCCACGCAGTTCACGCCCGCCACGCACAGAAGCCAAGCCTTCACGTAAATCAGCATTATTTTCATCGATACCCAAGCCAACAATATGTATCGTTTTGCCGGCCCAGGTAATTGAGATTTCAACACCGGCGACAAACCGAATACCCAACTCATTAGCTGCTGCGCGGGCTTGTGCGATTCCACCCAACTCATCATGATCGGTCAGGGCCCACACATCGACGCCATTAGCTTTGGCCCGTGCGGCCAACTCCATTGGCGACAATACGCCATCAGATACGTTGGAATGACAATGCAGATCGACGTTGAGCATAGTAGCGGGCAAGGTGTAAGCCGCAAAAAGAACTTACACCATTGTACGCGTCTGCATCGATAGACGCAGACACCAAACTCAAGTCAGAAAATCTTCTATCAGTCGGGCTAGCAACTCAGGTTGATCGTGGTGAACCATGTGCCCTGCATCGTTTATGACGGCTGTTTTTACGTCTGCTATGGCAGCACGCCGCTGGTCCAGTTCAGCACGAACTTTATCGCGGCCACCTGTCCAGCGCCAAAGGTCACTTTCGCTGGCTTCTACCCACAACACCGGCGCGCTTATTTTTTCCCAGCATGCCATTACCTCATCGACACGATACAAAATAGCACTAGTAATTTTATGCGCAGGATCGCCTAGGATCTCCCAGTGCCCTTCGGAATTCGGTGCGGCCCAATGCGCAGCTAAAAACTGTGCTCGCTCAAGTGCTAAACGAGGATTAGTTTTCATCAAACGCTCAACCACACCGTCTATGGTTTCGTAACGACGCATGGACGGCGGCTCGCGTAATTCGTCTAACCATTTTGCGTAGCGCGCAGGTGCCATAGACGGCTGTGTAGATGCTAAGCCAAAGCCTTCCAAATTAATCAGCTTAGCTACTCTGTGTGGTCTTACTCCGGCATAAATTCCAGCCACATTGCCACCCATGCTGTGACCTATCAAGTTCACAGCTTGATCCTGGCAATAATGATGAAGTAACGCATCAAGATCTCCGAGGTAGTCGGCAAACCAGTAGCAATCACTATGTACAGACTCAGTAAGTCCAAAGCCGCGCCAATCGGGTGCAATTACATGCCAGTCGCGAGAAAAATTATCCACCACAAACTGAAACGAGGCCGATACATCCATCCAGCCATGCAGCATAAAAAGTATGGGCGCATCGGGTTCGCCCCAATGACGAACATGAGTACGTAATCCACGCAGAGGAATGAATTCACTTCGGGAGGGTTTCATAGATTACTGGTCTAAGAGTATTCAGATTGTTTGCACTAAAATTTTTAAAGAGGGTCTCATGTAGTTACCTTCAACAAACCAAGCTTTACCAGCCAGCACAAGCTACGAAAAACAAAAGCTTGCCGCTCGCCGATTAATGCGGCCACTAATTCAACCGCTGACCTTGGACCGCTTTCTGCGGCGGTAAGTACCGTGACAATTTCTTCATCCGTAGGCAGCACCAACTTTGCAAAGTCCACCATTGCCAGCTCACGCATAGAGCGCACGGATGCAAGCGCCGTAGCAGAATCTGAATGAACTAAGGTCAACATTGTCTCCGGTGCGAGCACCATGGTGGGATAACTTGCAAAGGCATTAAAGGGATCCATGCGTGCAGGCCATGGATGAGCCAAAGGCTTGAGTTCCTTCGCTTGACTCTGGCGAATTTCCCCTAGCCGAGTCCACAGGGATTCGTACTGCGGAATGATCGCAGACCAGTCGTAAACCTCTTGTGCCCTATCGCGTCCAGCCTGCCCCATACGCAGTCGTAGTTCTGCGGATTCAAACAAGCGAATAAATGCCTGCGTAGCCGCTTCGGCATCCATGGCAATAAGACTGCAGGTATGGCCGCAGTACATATCGTATGTGTCTATTTCCAATGCATGGCGAAGCGCAAGGTCACCAGCAAGCCCCGACTGTGGCATGAGCGTAGGAATACGGTAGCCATCAATGCCATCGCGTACGGTGTCTTTGTAACCGTCCCAGTCACTAACTACAACAGGTAAGCCGGCTGCCATTGCCTCTATCGGAACAATGCCAAAGGTCTCTTGAATATTGTCTGAGAGCGAGCAGAAAATATCGGCACCAGCCCACGCAGTTTGCCTCTCCTGCGCCTTGCGACCATCTAATGTCACCACGCGTACGTTGGGACAAGCTTTGCGGGCGGCATCAGCATAGGCTTTTTGTATGTATTCATTGGCATGCCAGCCGCACTCCACCAGCACTACCTGTTTACCCGTGCTATGCGCCGCACGTTCTAATGCTTGATACATCGCCAAAGGATGAGCCTTGGCATGAAAAGAAAGTCGCCCCATAAACAAAACCACCAAGGTGTGTTCATCTACCCCCAAAGCGGAGCGGGCATCCAATTTTTGCGCATCGGTATAAACAAAATCTTGAGTATGAATACCCAGCGGAATGACGGGCAGTTGCGGAAGCACCAATTTGCTTATACCAAGTCGGTCTTTGAGGTAATCCACCTGGGCTTGAAGCATACGCTCGACGTTATTTTTTACAGCTGAACTCGTACAAATTACGGCATCCCATGGCTGAACCGGCGAGGTCACTAGTGCAGTGATCGCGTCCATAGCCATCGCCGACGATGTCGTGTGAGTAATACCACATAAGCTCCACGAACCATGACCAAATCCCGCGCGATGAAACGCATGCTCACCTATGCCTGGCCCGGGGTAGTAAATCTGGCCTGCTTGAGACAAAGAACCCAACCCATTTTTAGTAAGAGCCCTGACGGGTTCATTACGGCCATGTGCCTTGGCGGTCTCAGCAAAGTGTTGAGCATGTGCAGACTGTTGCACCTGAACCCAAAATTCTTTTGCTGAACTGTAGGTTAAATAACCTCGCAGAAACGATTCACCAGCAGCATTACGACCCATCAGCTTAGGGCCGGACGTTGTGTATGCCTCGGGATGATAAAAAATTGCAGCAGACATGAAGAAAACTCTGTGACAGGTTAATTAACAAATCACTACCCTAACATGGCAGCGACAAAAGTAAGTGACTTGCATAGTGAAGAAAATATAAGCACATAGTACCGCTTTCAAACCTAAAATCGCGCCAGAAGGAAGGTGATGCTACTAAAGGCAGCTATATAAGAAACGATATCGCGCATGATATTAAGTTAATCTGCGCAGCAAATAACATCCAGTATCAATAAAGCTTGAAATCAATAACGAAGCACAAATACTTCATGTTGCAGTAATTGAAACTCTCCATCTCATGTATGACACCACGATGGGTAAACTCAGCTACGACAACGACGCAAGCGCAGGCTAGATCAACTCACCAAACATCGTACTGTTAGGTCGGTGATTGGAATTAACCACTGCTGATTTTTTTAATTCTTGATACGCCCACTTTGAATTTTATGATGTCTAGGAAAAAGACTGGCGTGCTGAGAAAATTATTTTATTAAGCGCAGTGCTAGGCTAGCTGCCTACTGCCCTTCTCAACTACTTTGAAAGAAAAAATGACTAGCTACAGCACCGTAGAACTAAGAGATTTAAAACTGCAAACACAGATAGGCACGTATGGGCAAAATGACGTCGTCCCCGATGCCCATTTACTTGACCTGACACTGCATGTACCAACTGATATTGTTCTTATCCAAGCTGATGGCATGCAACATGTTTTTGACTATGACCCATTAATTGCTGAAATAGATCGGTTAGCCCAAGACTGCCATTACGAAACTCAGGAGAGATTAATGACACGCATTGCGGCAGCCTGTGCGATTTATACTCAAATTATGTCGGCTGAGATTATGTTGAAAAAAATGCCGGTG
>Ga0315899_10006552_pt1 | contig 12553 bp, 7 predicted proteins | sample LakEriMetagenome_2_FD_203518 | JGI IMG/M metagenome (GOLD analysis project Ga0315899, IMG submission 203518) | Freshwater fungal communities from buoy surface, Lake Erie, Ohio, United States - Buoy 4 MA112 | ecosystem: Environmental > Aquatic > Freshwater > Lake | place: USA: Lake Erie, Ohio...
CTAGATAGTTTGAATTGTGACGGCGTGGAAGGGGCTATTCTGTTGCAGGCTTCGGGAGGACAAACGCCCTATACTTACTTGTTTAACGGCAACATCATAAATGCATTCGTATCGAATGTGATGGGTAATGATTATGCTGTACGCGATGCTAATTTCTGCACGGCCGAAGTCTATGTATACCTGCCCTATAGTTCGTATTGCTTCGGTTGTATGGATCCAGGGGCAAGCAACTACAATGAGCAATCCGTTTTTGGAGGAGAATGTGAATACTTTATCACGTCATGCGATTACGATTTAAGTGGTGACGGCGTTATCAATGTTGCCGACTTGAATACACTGCTTACGAATTTCGGTTGTGTGGGCTTTGATTGTGTCGGCGATTTTGATGGTGATCAAGTAGTCGGTGTTTCAGATATCTATTTCATTATTCAATACTTTAATTTTTCGTGCGAATGAGAACCTTTGTATCTGTTTGCCTGACGTCATTGTTGGTTGTGATGGGAATGAGTGAGTCGTATGCTCAACCCAACCTAATGTTTAACGAATTCTGTTATGGCGCAACGCAGAATTTACCGGCGAATCATCCGCAACATTTTGTGGAGATTTACAATGCAGAGGCATTTGATGTGGATATCAGCAACTGGCAGTTGCAACATGGCATGAGCCTTACTTTTCCGGCTGGCACTGTGATCGGAGCCAACAGTTATCTTGTAGTTACCACTCCCAATCAGTCTACTTACACACCGAGTTACAATCGTGTGCTACTTCCTACCAACGATAATCTATCGTCGTTTGATAGCTTAGCGTTGCGCAACAATAGTGGAGTGCTGGTAGACTTTATCAAGTGGACGTGGAATGCAACCGACTGGCCTACGACAGCCTTTAACGTGTTTGCTTCGGTGTGTTTGAGTGATCCGTTACTCGACAATAGCAATGGGTCGAACTGGTGTCATTCTGCGGAATTCTATGGTTCGCCTGGAGCAGACAATACCTGTCGTGTGCTTGGTTGCAATAACCCCATTGCATGCAACTATCAGCCGGAAGCGAATTACAATAATGGTTCGTGTATTTTTTGTGTATGTGGTTACGAATGCGGATGCATGGATGATGAGGCATTGAATTATAACCCCAACGCTGAGTGGCATGGTGAGCCATGTGACTATGTCAACTATGATATTGTCATCAATGAAATCAAAGGTGGCAATAGCGCTAACAATTTTGTTGAATTATATAACAATGATGATGTGACGGTAGATATCAGTGGCTATCGATTGCAGGACGATAATTGTTGCAATTATGGCTATGATTTTTACTTCCCACAAGGCACGAGCATTGCGCCCGGTGAGTACATTGTCGTGCACGGTGCAACAACTCAATATGACAATCAGGGCTATCAGTCCTTTACGTGGACAGGGACAGGTAACATGACCAGCGGGACACTCGATTCTCGCTTGTATGAGCAGCACGGAGAGATGATTGACTCGGTATCCACCACCTTCATCAATGGCAATGAATGGCCTTACACCACGACCGGATCACGCGAGTTGACGAATCCGAATGCGAACAATGCATTGGGTGCAAATTGGTGTGTGTTCAATGCCGGCACGCCTGGGGCGCAAAACAGTTGCTTCGCGGCTGTTATAACGGGATGCCAAGATCCGAATGGATACAACTACGAGACTGCTGCGACCATAGCGGGTGTGTGCGATTATCCGGATGGGGGTAATACATGTGCGAACGCGACACCGGCGGTTTGCAATCACTTGTATGAAGGAGAATTGATACAGAGTAACAACGGTAATGATCCCGTAAACGCCGGTTTTACTTTCTGTGGTTTTGAGGCGAATCGAAGCGCGGACTGGTATCGATTTGATGCATTGGAGGATGCGCAGGTGCACGTCGATTTGTGTTTTCCGGAAACGGAACTATCCGTCGTAATTCAGGTCTTTATGGGCCAATGCGGTGAGTTGTATTGTTACGCGTTCAGTAATAATTCGGTTTGTGACACAGCGGGTGTTGCCGGACTCGAATTCTATGCGCATGAAGGAGAGAGTTATTTCATTCGCCTTTCGGGAGGTCCGGGATATGAATATGGAGACTATCGCATGAACCTTACTTGCGATCCGATGGAGGTTGGTTGTCTAGATCAAACGGCTTGCAACTATGATCCGCAGGCCACAGGTTTTGTTGGTTGTGAATATTTAAGCTGCAGAGCTTGCACCGATGCAGCAGCACTCAACTTCGATGATGCGGCAACGATTGATGATGGGTCTTGTTACTACACGATACCTCGCGTGGTCATCAATGAGCTGAACAGGAACAGCACGTATCAGTTTATCGAGCTCTACAACATGGAGAGTTACGATGTAAATATGACCGGTTGGAAGATGAATAATGGAAGTGTCATGACGTTTCCGGCGGATGCAATGATTCCGGCTTATGGTTACGTGGTGATAGGCACCTTGCCAACTTCCACTCCTCAGGAAAGTGTGCCCAATTCCTTTGTGGATGTATTCCCATTGCCGTCGAATTATGCAATCAGCACCAACAATTATTTCTCGCTGTATGATGCGAACCAGAATAAAGTAGACAGCGTGTATGTTCTCTCCGGTTTCCCTTGGAACTCATCGAATCAATCGCGATCTGCAGAGTTAATTAATCCGGCTCTCGATAATAACTACAACAGCAATTGGCAAGCGACGGCCAACCCCAATCAATACTTGGCCAATACCAGCGGTTTTCAGAATACGCGTTTCGACCCGATGGGCTTAACGTGTCAGGATAGCACAGCATGTAATTATGATCCGTTCATTGAGAGTGAGCCTTTCAATTGCGATTACACTTGTTTCTGGCCTGACCAGACACTCGACAATGACGCGAGCAATTCACCGGTGGTGTTGAATGATGGTTCGACACTCCGATTGGGCCGTTCAGAGATGTTCAGCGGGAACTCGATGCCTCAAACACAATGCGCAGTTGGATACAACGACGCATGGTTCGAGTTGAATACGCGCAACTACGACACGGTGCAAGTGAGTTTGAATTTCATAAATAACATGCCTTCGATTGGATGTGATATCTATCGAAGAGTGAATGAATCGCTGATGCCGGTGACTTGCTTTACCTTTTCAGCATCTACCGTATTGAATTTTCATGAATATGTGAATTTTGGTCCGAACGAAGAGTTTGTGTTTTCGCTCTATTTGCTCGCAACTTCATGTCCGACATGCGCTACCTCAGCTATCGACATCCAAGCAAATTTCTTCAGTCGCTCGTGCACCGATCCGTTGGCCTGCAACTATAATCCTGCAGCAGTAATAGATGACGGCAGTTGCGAATATGGTAGTTGTTACGGATGTGCGGATGAAGAAGCGTGCAATTACAATCCTTCAGCAACATTTGATAATGGAACCTGTTGTTTCAATCGCTGCGTGACAGTAACGATGACACCCGCAGATGTGGTTGAGGACATGCAATGGAAGGTGCTCAGTTCGGATTCTGCAGTGGTTGCGGAAGGAGGGTTTATAGAAGAACAACTCCTTTGCTTGAGTGATAGCTGTTATACCGTAATACTGGCCGATACCGCCTCGAACGGCTGGAACGGTGGAGCGTTTTCAATGCGCGATGAAGTTGCTTTGCTTGCGCAAGACAGCACCGTTGTCGATAGTTTGGATGTGACCTTTCAGATTTGCTTGAATGTGATTCCTCCTGTAATGGGATGCATGGATTCAACGGCCTGTAACTACAATGCAGACGCAGAGGAAGACGACGGATCGTGCGCAACTGCTTGTGGCGGTTGTACGATTGACTGGGCTATGAACTTCGATCCTCAAGCGACATTCAATGATGGTACTTGTTTGTTCCCACCCGGTGAAGGATCTATTTGCTCTTCGCCGATTCAACTTTTCTGTGGAGGTCCATCCTTCATTTTCTCTTCAGAGGAAGTTCCGAATGATAATTTCGACGCAGGCCTGACAGGACTGGATTGTATTCAAATGACAGCCTGGATTGGATGGGGTCAATACTGGTTTGTATACACCGATACAGTTTCGAAGCGCGTAACCGTGACAATTGACCAAGCAGTAAATACATGCCTTGGTTTTTCGAGGTACGTGCACGTGTTCCGAGGAACTTGCGGTGATTTTACCTGCGAACCATACGATTATAGTCATCCTTACACGTTCGACGCGCTGGCAGGCGAGACGTACTACATCCGAGCCACCATTGATCCCGGGTTGTCGTCGTGTATTTACTCAGGCGAAATACACATCAACTGTTTTCAGATATTGGAAGGATGCACAGATGAGATAGCTTGTAACTATAATTCCAATGCAGTTATCGACAATGGTACTTGTGACTTCAGTTGCTTGTACGGTTGCATGAGCGCATTGGCGTGTAACTATGATCCGAATGCCATTTACGACGATGGAAGTTGTTACTTCAATTGTGTGTATGGTTGTATAGATAGCACCGCGTGTAACTTCCTTCCTGAGGCGAACACCGATGACGGCTCATGTATTTTCTTGACTGTATGTGCTCCCGGTTGCATGGATGTCATTGCCTGTAACTATGATGCAGCGGCCACTTACGAAAATGGCACCTGCAACTTTGATTGTTTGTTTGGCTGTATGGAGTTGGGTGCATGTAACTACAACTACCAGGCAATCTACAACACTTTCAATTGTGATTACTCCTGCTTTTCAATGGGGTGCACCGATCCCGTCGCTTGTAATTACAATAGTTTCTCGCAGACCGATGACGGAAGCTGCTTATATACCGATTGTATTTCGGGTTGCACTCAGCCGGATGCATGCAACTACGATACATTGGCGACCACAGAAGATTTCTCGTGTGTTTATGGCTGCACGCCTGGTTGCACAAACGCACTCGCATGCAATTACAACTCGTTGGCGGACTTCGATGATGCTTCTTGCACATTACCGGGGTGCCAGCTCGCTAATGCTTTGAATTTCGACCCCAATGCGGGTTGTGAAGGCGTTTGCTATTTTGAGTGCATTGCAGACTTGGATGGTAGCGGCTCGATGGACATGTCCGACTTTTTGATGATTCTGGATGTGTTTGGTTGCACACAAGAATGCGAACCGTATGATTTGGATGATGATACCGTTGTCGGAGCCGCCGATTTGCAGCTATTCCTGGCATCGTACGGCATTTTGTGCGGGGAGTGATAAAGAGCCTTGTAAATCATCCTTTAGAAACTAACTTGCGCCCGCGTGAAGCGGGCGCTTTTTGTGTCCGCTTAAATTCCCGGAATTATGAAGATCAGTTACAATTGGCTTAAGCAATACATTCATACAAACCTCGGTGTGCAAGAAGTTGCCGATGTGCTTACCTCGATAGGTCTTGAGGTAGAATCGGTCGATCGGGTAGAGAAGGTGCCCGGCGGTTTGGCCGGAGTGGTGGTAGGGCATGTAGTGGAGTGCGGAAAGCACCCCGATGCCGACCGTCTAAGTTTGACGAAAGTGGATGTAGGCGGCGCTGAGCTGTTGTCGATTGTTTGCGGAGCGCCCAACGTAGCACAAGGGCAGAAGGTATTGGTCGCTACGATCGGTGCTAAGTTGTACCCAACCGAGGGTGAACCATTCGTAATCAAAAAGGGGAAAATTCGCGGTGCTGATTCACATGGAATGCTATGCGCCGAGGACGAACTCGGCTTGGGTAAAAGCCATGCTGGCATCATGGTGCTCGATGAAACTGCGGCTATCGGAACGCCTGCTGCTGAATGGCTCGGACTCAGCGATGATTTCTGCCTGGAGATAGGATTGACGCCCAATCGTACCGATGCGTTTTCGCATTATGGTGTAGCGCGCGACTTGTATGCCGCGCTGCGCAATCAATCGGGACTCACAGCAACCGGAGTTGAACTCACGAAGCCTGAAACTTCGGCTATCAATTCTGTCACAAGCACGGATTTCAAAGTCATCGTTGAAAATTCAGAAGCATGTCCTCGCTACGCGGGCGTGCTCATCCAAGGTGTGAAGGTTGGACCTTCTCCCGCATGGTTACAGGAACGCTTGCAGGCCATTGGCCAGCGATGCATCAACAACATTGTAGACATCACCAATTTCATACAGCATGAAGTAGGGCAGCCCATGCACGCATTCGATGCCAGTCGTATTGCTGGCAATCAAGTGAAAGTGCGTCTTGCGACAGAAGGTGAAAAGCTGACGACACTCGATGGTATAGAGCGCACGCTCACCGATCAAGATTTGGTGATTGCAGATTCTGCCAAGCCCATGTGCATTGCCGGTGTTCTCGGAGGAAATGACAGTGGCGTAAGTGATAGTACTGTCGATGTGTTTTTGGAGAGTGCCTATTTCCATCCTGTGTTCGTTCGCAAGACCGCCAAGCGTCAGGGGATTCACTCTGATTCGAGTTTCCGTTTTGAACGTGGTTGCGATCCGCATCAGGTCATCTGGGCGTTGCACCGCGCCGTGCAACTTATCCAGCAGGAAGCCGGAGGTGCTGTTGCTTCGCAGGTGTTTGATGTGCGCGACGATTTTCAGGTAGCACATAAAGTTGATTTTAACTGGACGCGCGCTATGCGTCTGATTGGAAAGGATATTCCGAAGGAAACCATTAAGCAGATACTCACAGATCTCGAAATCTGCATCACCGCTGAAACAGCAGAAGGTCTTGAACTCGAAGTTCCGCTCTACCGCACCGACGTGCAGCGTGAAGCCGATGTGGTCGAAGAGATTTTGCGCATCTACGGATACAACGCGATTGATATTCCAACGCGCATGCATACCTCGCTCAGTTATAGTTCGAATCCCGACGCAGAAGTATGTCAGCACAAGGTGGCCGATATGCTCGTGTCGCTCGGCTATCATGAAACCATGTCGATGAGTTTTGCGGCTTCTCGTTTTTTGGAGTTGAATGAAACATTGCAAGGAACCGCTGTCGAGTTGTTAAACCCGTTGAGCGGCGACCTCGCTGTAATGCGTCAGTCACTTGCCTTCGGTGCCATGCAAGCCGTGTCGCTTAATCAGAACCACCGCAATGCAGACTTGCGTTTGTTTGAGTTTGGTAAGGTCTACAATAAATACACATCGGGCTATCATGAGGAGCGCCGACTTTCTATAACCCTCAGCGGGCGTCGCGCTCCTGAGAGCTGGAACACCAACGACGATAAGTTCTCGTTTGTGGATTTGCGCGCTGCAGTAGAATCGTTGTGCGCCGCCTTGGGTGTCCAGGGTGTGCAATACAAATCGGGCGAGCATGCATTTTTTGCTGAAACAATCGAGTTGAGCCAAGGAAAAACATCACTAGGATTTTTGGGCAATGTTCATTCGTCGCTCATGAAAATGTTTGATGTGAAGCAAGAAGTTTGGTATGCAGAATTGAACTGGGATGCGATTTTGAAGGCCGTGCCTACTAAGAAAGTTTCCTACAAGCAGCCTGAGAAATTCCCGGCCGTGCGTCGCGACTTGTCGTTGCTCATCGATAAAGCCATTCGTTATGCTGACATCGAGAAGGTCGCATTGGAAACCGAGCGCAAACTGTTGCGTGAAGTCAACTTGTTTGACGTGTACGAAGGGAAAAATCTAGAAGCCGGTAAGAAGTCGTATGCGGTTTCTTTCACCATGCAAGACCCCGCCAAGACAATGACCGACCAGCAGGTAGATCAGATTATGGGGCGCATTCAAGCGGCGTTGGGGGAGAAGTTGGGTGCGGCGTTGAGGGGGTAATGGTTAAGGGAGAATGGAGAATGGAGAATGGAGAACTGTGGCGCTGCAGCCTCATTCTTCATTCTCCATTCTCCATTCATTTAATTCCGAGCCATAACTTTCGATACTCCGAAGCCGCGTCATACTGCCTTGCTTGTTTGGCCACATCGAAGTAGCGATTGCCTCGAGGGTCATTGCCAACGCCGGCGAGATAGGCCCAGTTGCCCCAATTGCTAGCTACGTCATAGTCGATTAATTGTTCTTCGAAATAGGCGGCACCTGAGCGCCAGTCCAACTGGAGGTCGTTGCATAGATAACTCGCTACAATTTGTCTTCCGCGGTTGCTCATGAAGCCTGTCAATCGCAGCTCATTCATGTTGGCGTCAACAAAGTCAACACCTGTGTTGCCATTGATCCATTGGAGCAAGGCCTTTTTGTCTTCGCGCATTTTCGGCGGACGGTTTTGAATGCCGCCCTTCTTGAAGAATTTCGCTTTGTGTTTTTTCATGGCAAAGCGGAAGTAGTCGCGCCAAATCAATTCGAAGATGAGCCAATAGGAAGAATCATTGGCTCCATGCATGTGCTCGTATTCTTTCACCATGAAGTAAATGGTGCGCGGCGAGATACAACCCAGTGCCAGCCAAGGCGAAAATTTGGACGAGTAATCGGCGCCCACCAAACCGTTGCGTGTCTCTTTGTAGTTCGATAAGCAACCGGAGTCAAGTAAATAGTGCCGCGCGCGTTTCAATGCCTCCTGTTCACCTCCCTTGAACGTCATGACAGCTCTGCTGTCGGCATCGGGCAGCTCAACATGAAGGCTCTCGAGCGATGGAAGCAGAGTCGGTTTTAAATCGGGAGTTGGAATTTCGGTGGGCACGGGAAATTCGTTCCGCACGCTGGCATCGCGTTCGGCCCGTTTCCGGAAATCCGTGAATATCTCCGGAATATCGCGCACCCCGAATGGCAAGTCGTTGGGGTGAAAAAGGGTAGAAGTGCTTGTCGTTGTCCATTCAACACCTATTGCATTTAGCGATTGCGCAATGGCGATTTGAGTAGCTAATTCATAGCTGCCGACTTCTTTCTTACCGAATACCTCTGAAACGTTGAACTCTTTTGCGATTCGTGGGATTACCTCTTCCGCTTTGCCCATAATTATTTGCAAATGGGCATTTAAACCGAGCAGTGAATGCTGTAAGTCAGCGAGCGATTCGAGCAGAAATTGCAAGCGTCTTGGTCCCATGCGCTTAAATCCGAATTGCTCTTCTTGCATGGCTTCCCAATCTAAGCAATACACAGGAACAATCGACTCATGCTTTTGCAACGCTTCGTGCAACAGCGCATTATCCATCAACCTCAGGTCGGTCGTAAACCAAACCATAGCAATTCCTTTCTTCATGGATTGATAAACACTTCGTGCCTGTTGAATGTTCGCGCAGGAGGATTGCAGGATTATAGGATAGTAGGATTGTAGGATTGTAGGAAGACAACCTTCAACTTTTAACTTTCAACGCGTACCTTCGCAATCCATGGAGGGCAAACCAAACCATACGCTCACAGCGGCAACGCTAGACGAGATGCAAGCCGCGGCCAACACGCTTCTGGAGCATTTTCCCGAAGGTGGGCATTTCGCGGTGTATGGAGAAATGGGAGCGGGAAAAACAACGTTTATTCAGTGCGTCTGTAAAGCGCTGCGTTTACAGTTCGCGGGCAGTCCTACATTTTCACTGGTAAACGAATACACCTTGGCCGATGAACGTAAGCTCTATCATTTCGACTTGTATAGGCTGAACAGCGAACAAGAACTGATTGCTATTGGGTTTGAAGAGTACCTTGATTCCGGGTCATACGTGTTCATTGAGTGGCCGCAGATTGCAGCTGATTATATCGATGCCATGAATAGGCTCACGATTACCGATGACGGAGGAGTGAGGCAGATTCGGTTTTAAGTGGCTAGTGGCGAATGGCGAGTGACGAGAGGTCGTGCTCGCGGAGTCCACGGCTTCAATCATGGGAAATTTGAAAAGGATGCAAAGCCTTTTGAGCCCCTCTAATCCTTCAATCCTATTATCCTGCAATCCTCAATTAATGAGCTGCCGGTGCATGCGTTGTATCCGCATGAGCACCTTCTGCGCCAACTGTGTGCGTAGTGTCAGAATGAGCTTCGGCCGGTGTTGCAGCAGGAGCCTCGACCTTTTTAGCCACGTCCAACTTCGCGCTTAGGCGCTCTGCAGGGACATCCATCTTGTGGTTCAAGTTGGTGAAAAGCAATGAAACTGCTACGGTAGCAGGAAGAATGATCCACAAAATGGTGCGCTCTTGAGATGAGTGGTTTGAGTCGTGATTGGCCATGGTTGCTGTCGGTTTGTTCGCGCCAAAAATAATAGAAAGCTTCTGTTCCGACAATGGATTTCCTTTCAACAATCTTCGGTCAAAACCTGACCAATATCCTCTTTCAAAGAGGCTGATAGCAGCGTATATTGCCCATTCGGAAACCATAACCACCTGCCATCCATGGATAATAAGAAAGACGCAATGCGCGCATTGGCTAAAGAAGCCGCCCTCATGCCACAGGAAGAATTAGTTGCTGTGCATAAAAGGCACTCGCGTCTTACCATAGGGATTCCTCGCGAAACCTCTTTTCAGGAGCGCCGTGTAGCACTTGTGCCCGAAAGCGTAGCCTTATTGGTCAACAACGGCCACGATGTGGTGGTGGAAACTAACGCGGGCAAGGAGTCGAATTTTCAAGATCACGATTACAGCGAGGCGGGTGCCCGAATCGTTTATACGCCGGAGGACGTGTTCAAGAGCGAAATCATACTGAAAGTGGCTCCACCGAGCATGGCCGAAATTGAAATGATGCCGGGTAAACAACACCTCATATCGGCGGTGAACTTACCCACCCAAAAGGCCGAAACCTTTCATGCACTTTCAGCCAAAAAGATAACCGCCGTAGCGTGGGATTACATTCGGGATGAAACTCATATTTATCCCGTAGTAAGAGCTATGGCTGAAATTGCAGGCAATACAGCGGTGCTGATTGCCGCAGAGTACTTAAGCCACTCCAGTGGTGGACAGGGGCTTATGTTCGGCGGTATTTCCGGCGTGAAACCAACGGAAGTAGTCATTCTCGGTGCCGGAACAGTGGCCGAATTCGCAGTACGCGCGGCTCTTGGACTTGGTGCTTCCGTGAAAGTGTTCGACAATAGCACATACAAACTACGCCGTCTGCAGAATGATGTGGGCCATCGATTATGGACGAGCACTATACAGCCATCTGAACTGCGCAATGCGCTCGATACAGCAGATGTTGCCATAGGCGCCATTCATGCCAGTCGCGGACGAACACCTGTGGTTGTGACCGACGACATGGTGAGTAACATGAAATACGGCAGTGTCATTGTCGACATAAGTATTGACCAGGGAGGTTGTTTCGAGACGTCGCGTGTTACAACGCATGATAAACCCGTATTCAAAGAGCATGGCGTAATACATTACTGCGTTCCTAATATCGCCTCACGCGTTTCTCGAACAGCGAGTTATGCGCTGAGCAACATCTTCGCACCTACTATTTTATCCATTGGAGATGAGGGGGGAATCGTGAATCTTGTGCGTCATCAGGAAGGGTTTCGAAACGGGGTGTACATGTATAACGGAACACTGACTAACGAGAATATCGCCAACCAATTCGAGTTGCCCTGGAAAGATTTGAATCTGCTGCTCGCTGTGTTTTAATCAACCCGGGCGAAGTATACAAGCGCCCGATTTTAGTTTCACCTTTCTACTTTTGAAACATGAACGACGTGAAAATCATCGAATGTCCGCGCGATGCTATGCAGGGAATCACGGAGTGGATTCCGACCGAAGCCAAGGTGAACTATATCAATCAACTGTTGCGAGTAGGGTTCGATACGATCGACTTCGGCAGTTTTGTGTCGCCCAAGGCCATCCCTCAAATGCGGGATACAGCAGAAGTGCTTTCGAAGCTGGATCTTGCCGAAGCTAAGTCGAAGTTACTGGCTATTGTGGCCAATGCCCGTGGAGCGCAAGATGCTGCTGAGTTTGGAGAGATTCATTACCTCGGCTATCCGTTTTCTATTTCAGAAACCTTTCAGCAGCGAAATACCAATGCGGGCATAGAAGAATCGCTCGGTCGGGTAGGAGAGTTAGCTGATATCTGCGCACGAAATCACAAGGAACTTGTCGTCTACGTTTCGATGGGCTTTGGAAATCCGTATGGCGATGCATGGAGTCCGGAGTTGGCTGCGCAGTGGTGCGAGAGGCTTTATCGCGAGTTTGATGTGCGCATACTTGCTCTTAGCGACACAATCGGTATTGCAACACCCGACTCAATCGGGGCTTTATTCAACACACTAATACCGTCTTTACCGGAAGTGGAGTTTGGTGCACACCTGCACAGCACTCCCGATCGCTGCATCGAAAAGATGGATGCCGCTCTTCAAGCCGGGTGCAAGCGTTTCGATGGCGCCATCAAAGGCTTGGGTGGTTGCCCCATGGCCACTGACAAGCTTACGGGCAACATGCCCACCGAGATCATGGTTGGATACCTGCATCACCGGGGAGTGGAGTTGAACATGGATGCCGCCGCTTTTCAAACGTCGGTGCAACTGGCAGAAAGTGTTTTCGTGGGACATTGAAAATCGGCGGTTGGAGGATTGCAGGATAATAGGATTGTAGGATTATAGGGCGCTTCGCACATTTTTTCAAGCATGGGTGTAACCTTTAAAGGAACGGTCGCGTTAAACCACTCGACCTAACTTTATTTTCTTCACCTATGAAAAAAAAGCCATACTCAAACGATCGTCGATGCAAGATTCGCATCAACATCAAAAGGTTTGAAGCCA
>Ga0315899_10006553_pt1 | contig 12552 bp, 15 predicted proteins | sample LakEriMetagenome_2_FD_203518 | JGI IMG/M metagenome (GOLD analysis project Ga0315899, IMG submission 203518) | Freshwater fungal communities from buoy surface, Lake Erie, Ohio, United States - Buoy 4 MA112 | ecosystem: Environmental > Aquatic > Freshwater > Lake | place: USA: Lake Erie, Ohio...
CTCTGGTGCTGACCCGATGGCTGCTATCCGCAGCCAACTGGCTCAAGCTATCAACAAGCTGCGCACCCGCACTCTGGTTGCTCAACTTGAGGGCATCTTCGGCGCTGCCCTGAATGGCAACGTGGTCGATCTCGTTGGCGCTGCCACTGGTGCTGCCACCGAGGCTCAGTTCCTGAGTGCTGCCAGCCTGATTCGCGGTAAAGCCCGCCTGGGCGAGCGTGCAGATCAGCTGACCACTCTCTGCATCCACCCGAACGTTTATTTCTATCTCCAGCAGATTGGCGCTCTCACGTTTAGCACTTCGGCGCTAAGTTCGGGCGGTTCCATCACTTGGGGTGGCGGCGGGGTGGGCCTGCAAAGTACAGACCTGGCCTTCTTCATGGGTTGCCGCATTGTGGTCGACTCGCTGCTTCCCGTTGATACCAACGGCGCCAACCCTGACAAGTACACCTGTTACCTCCTGGGTGGCGGAAGTGTGGCAGAAGGCGAGCAGCAGGCCCTGCGGATTGAGGCAGACCGCAACATCCTCTCTAAGCAGGATGTGATGTCCCTCGATTACCACTACGGAATGCACATTCTCGGAACGAGTTATAACTCGACAGACAACCCCGATAACACGACACTGCAAACCGCAGGTTCGTGGACCCGCGCTTACACCAGCAACCAGATGGTTGATGCGGTGAAGCTGATCGTGTCTAGCCCCTTCTGACCTCAGGAGCTACGGCTACGCAGGGGGCTTCGGCCCCCTTTTTTTGTGGTTACCTAAACTGAGGGCACTTGGCGGGATGCTTGTGGTGGGAGTGATCCGGCTCTACCTCGAACCAAGCGAGAAGCTGCCGCTATCAATGCGGCCGCAGAGCTTTGTGCCGATCATTGATTGCAACCCGGACCAGGCTCGTGACTTGAAACGCCGCCTAGTTCGCCAGGGCTATTCCGTTATCGCTGTGCCGCTGTGACTCTTCCTGTCGTTACCGTCGCGCAGGCGGACGCTTACTTCCTGACCACGCCGAGGAGTGCGGCATGGGTGGCAGTCGCTGACCAGCAGATCCAGCTGAATGAAGCCAACCGCTGGTTAGGTGCGCTGTGCTTTGATCAGGCTCGTGACTGCTGCGGAAGAGTTTTCGCCGATGCCTACACCGAAGCGGTTAGCGAGCTAGCGCTGGCATTAAGCCAGAACCCGACTGCCTTGATCAGTGGGGTAGCGGTTAGTGCCACCACTGGGGCGATCAAGGCCAACCGTCTTGGCGAGCTGAGCCAGGAATTTTACGAGCCCAAAGACGCCGCCGCTGTAGCAACTAAGTACGGCCCGAATGCCCCGCTAGTGCTGCAACGCTTCCCATTTTTGGGTGATGTCATTGGCTGCTGGCTAAATGTGGCAACAGGCAGTAGCCGGATCATCGCCCGCGTGAGGAGCTGACATGGACGTTTCCGCCACGTTCACTCCGGTTGGCGTTGAGCTGATCGACAACGTTTTCCCGTCTGACATTACCTTCCATCGCCGCAGAGGCGGCGGGTACGACCCTGCTACAGGAGTGGTGACGACTGCTAGCTCAGACCACCCGATCAAAGCTGGCATCATTAGCCGTAGCCGTGTTGAGGAGGGAGGCTCCAATGAGGCTTACACGATCAGCCTTTGGATTCATCACGGCGCTAGCGGGCTTGCTTTTCTGCCGCACACCTCAGACACGTTCACCTACGACGGTCTGGTTTGGAGAGTGACTGAGGTTGCCCCGACTTATAGCGCTGCCACGCTGATCGCTAGCAAGATCAAAGGGAGGGCCTAATGCCACGGTTTAACAATGCCAGAGACCTAGAGCGCCATCTGAAGAAGGCGCTGGACTTCACGCTGGCTACTACGATCACAACCACGCAAAAAAGGTTAGGCTCTGACGCAGTGTCGCCTGTTGATACAGGAAGATTCAGGTCGAGCTGGTTCGCCGCCGAGGGTTCGGCTAGCAGCGCTGTTGCCCCTGAGGGTACCGACGAGCCCAACACTGACGCCGATAGCCTGCGGGTTGATAGCAGCAAGACATACTACCTTACGAACAACTTGCCTTATGCGCAGGCCATTGCCATTGAAGGCCGCACCAACCCAGAGAAGAACCAGAAATCAAAGCCAGCGACTTGGTTCACCTCGTTCCGCAATGAAACCATTCCCCGCATCCAAGCGGAAGCAGCCAGGCAAGCAAAGAAGGAGTTTGACCTCTAATGGCACTGCAAGACGTTCGCGGGTACTTCGAGCGGTTAACCGCTGATGCGTTAGCCCCCACGATTGACTTCACTTCGATCGTGTTTGATAACTACGGCGAGGAGCCGCCCGTTCAGTCCACCCGCGCATGGGCGATGATCAGCCTGAGCTTTGACGGGTTAACAACTGACACGGTTGGTGCACCGGGACCAGAAGACCTGCGTGGCAGCCTGATGTGTACGATTTACACCCCAAAGAACACGGGTGCCAAGGGTGGTGAAGATCTGGCGGCAGCAGTGCTGCGGGCATGGCACGAGATCAATCAACGCCCTACCACTGTCAACATTTGCCCTAGCACTGCCAACCAAACAGGGCCAATGGTGCTAGCGCAAACTGATCGCCCATGGCAGGCAACAACAGTGAGCTGCGGGTTTCGTGCCAAGGCGCCATAGACTAGGGATAGCCTGAGCCCCCGCAGGCTGGACACGCCCCCACTGTCCTATGTCTCAAGCAAATGGCTATCTCGTGCGCTACAGGCGCCACGGCGCTAACTGGAAGTGATGGACTGGTAATGCTGGCACCTGCCGGCACAACGGTCTGCCTTGCCGATAACACTGATTTCCCTGCTGGCACTGACATCAACGTCGGAGCTGATCAGGATTTCCGCGTTGGTGATCCTGTGATTTTCGCCGTTGAAAACGGTGGGACTCTGGACACTGCCTTGACTGCTGGCACTGTTTACCACGTCGTCAAGAATGCCGCTGGCAAGATTGAGGTTGCTGCTACCAAGGGTGGCGCTGCTATCACCCTAAACGGTGACGGCGGTGCTGGTACTGCTAATAGTGCTGGACATATCAACCTGTCCTATAGCCTCACCGACGCACTTTGCGGTGTGAAGGAGTGGAGCTTGGAGCTGTCGCGTGAGTCGATCGACGTTACAGTTTTGCCTTGCAAGGTGGGCGGTGCTAGCAAGTATGCCGGCTTTAAGTCCAGCCTGGGCGGTTTCGCCTCAGGGGAAGGCTCGATGACGGTGATGATGACCAAAGGCACCAGCCAGGTCAATCGTCTACTCGCTAACAGCCTGTTTAAGAACTCCACCGTCAAGGTGAAGCTCTACCTGGAGGCTGGCGTTGGCGTTGGCGGCGCTGTGGACGACACCGCTTCGAACTACATTCAAGCCACCGTGTCGCTCCAAGGCTTTAGCACTGGCGTCAACGTGGACGATGCTGTTGAGTGCGAAATCAGCTTCTCGCTGATGGGCGCACCTGACGTGCTGTTCGGCGTGAAGCTCTAGGCTTCTGTCAGAAGATGACAAGCCCCGTTACAGCGGGGCTTTTTTTGTGCGGGTACGATTGGCGGGCGCGTGGTGACTCCGCGCAGGGCGAGTGTGTGGGGAGCGATGCTCCCCCTGCGCCTGTCTATGATTACTGCGAGTCACTACCCCTACGTATATGCGTGCTCTAGACCGCTTGAAGTCTGCGCTGTCGATGCAGCCGCAGAAGAAATCAGTGCAGCTGCCTGACGGGTCAGAGTTTGAGTTCTATATGGCACCGCTGACGCTGGCGCAGCGGAAGAAGGCTCAGAAGCTGGCCGGCTCTGACGATGCCACTGATTTCGCGCTACAGCTGCTGGTGATGGTGGCTCGTGATCAGGATGGCCAGGCCCTGTTCGCCCAAGGTGAACTGGCTGAGCTGCGAAATGCTATCCCCGCCAAGATCGTCGACGATCTGATGCTGGCCATGCTTGATGCTGGTGCGAAGGCTGAGGAAGAGGAGGACGAGATCGACTCCAAAAGCGCTGACGCAGCTGTTCGCAAAGGACGGTGAACTCAGCTTCCTGTTCAGTCTTGCCGAGCGGTTGCATATGACCGTGAGCGAGCTGCAGCAGAAAGTAACGCCAGAAGAGATGATGCTATGGACGGGATATCTAGGGCATCAGGAGGAGATGCGGCAAGAGGCTGAGCGCAAAGCTCGGCGTCGGTAGACTTGCCGTAACGATGCGCGATAGACGTGGCTGCCCAGTACGGCATTGATATTGTCGTTAAGGCATTGGGCGGCCCGGCTATCGGCCAAGTCGCTAACGAGCTGAAAAAGGTAGAGACTGCAGCAAAGGCAGCTCAAGGCGGGATCAATAATGCAGCCAATAACATCCGCGGTTTTGGTGCTGCCGCTCAATCAACAGGCAATGCGGTCAGCAATCTTGGGTCAAAGTTCGCTGGATTTGCCGCCCAGTTAGGGCTGACAGTTGGCGCCATGGCGCTTGTCAAAAACAGCCTTGACGCCACGTTTAGTCGTGATGCAGCAGAGACGCGGTTGAAAAATCTGACTAGCTCATCGCAGGAGTATGAGCTAGCAATGAAAATGGCGGCCGTTGCATCGCAGCGGTTTGGCATCACGCAAACCGAAGCGACTAAAGCACTCGGTGATGTGTACGGTCGCTTGCAGGGCGTTGGCTATGGCCTGAAAGAGATCAATCAGATCTACACCGGCTTCAACGTCATTGCCAAGCAGTCAGGCATGGCGGCAGAGGAGGCGTCCGGCGCGTTCTTCCAGCTGAGTCAGGCGTTAGGCAAGGGCAAGCTGAACGGCGATGAGTTTGTGATCATCGCGGAGCGGATGCCGCAGTTGTTGGATGCGATTGCGCAGACGACAGGTGCCAGCCGTGGCGAGTTAACTCAAATGGCCCAAGAGGGCAAGATTACTGGCGACGTGCTGTATAAGGCGCTGGCTGGCTCCGTTGCCGGGGCTAACAACCTAAACGGTGCGCTGACGAAGCAGCAAACCACGATGGCTGACGTGGCGCGTTATGCCGATGAAATGCGCGTTCAGCTTGGCGCTGCATTGGCGCCGGCGTTCTTGGCAATCATGCAAAACATGGGAGCCGCAGCAATGCTGCTATCTAAAGGCTTCCAGTCCGTAGCGACGTGGGCCAAGCAAAATGAATCCGCCATCGTGGCGATCGTGAATGGGCTGCTGAAATTTGGTGCCGCGGTTGCCATTGTTTTCGGAGTCGTCAAGGCTTTCCAGGCTTTACAAGTGGCGATTGCAGCTGCTGCGGCGGCGAAGGCGTTCCTGATTGGTTTAACCGGCAAAGGTTTGCTTTTGGTAGCGGCAGCAGCAGGCGGCGCTGCCTTGGCTTACAAGGGGCTCAGTGACACCATTGATGGCGTCGGACAGCACGTAGGGCAGCTCCAGAAGGAAGCAACAGCTGAAATGACTGCAATGACAGCTGAAATTGAAAAGCAACAAAATGCTTACAGTAGTCTGCCTGAAAAGATTGATGACGCCAAGGAAGCCGCTAAAGAGTTGAAGAAAGAGCAGCAAGCCGTTGCCGAGGCAATTCAAGAGGCTAGTAGCGCAGCTGATAGGCAAGCCCAAGCGCAAATTGCCGCTGTAGACGGGATGCTCCAAGTAACCCAAGCTCGGCTACAAGCGGAAACGGCAGTGAATCAGGTATTGCTAGATCAGGCGCAACGTCAGCTGCAAGCCGCCACTAGCCAACAAGAAAGGATCAAGGCAGCACAGCAGATTTATCATCTGACGGTTCAGAACGCTCAATTAGAGCTGCAATCAACACGCGCTCAAATTGAGGCAGAATTAGAAAAGAGCAGAATAGCTGTTGAGTCTGCCAAACTCAAAGAACGTGAGATTACCGCTGTCGTCCAGCTGGCGATTGCTCAAAGGACCGTTACAGCAGCTCATTTTGAAGCGCTGAATGCACAACGCCAAGCTGTAGGCCAAGCTGAAAAGTTGCAAATGGTGGCGTTGCAAGTGGCTACAGCGCAAAACCGCGCAGCTGATGCTGTATATCGCGGCAAGGTGGCAGCAGCAGAAGCTGCATACCACCAGAACATTGTGGCTAAGAACACGCAAACAGCAGCGCAAAATTCGGAGGTCTTTGCTGGCAACATGGCACGCGCTGCAAATTCTGCAGCGGCTGCTGCCACATCAATGGCAAGCACCGCCAAAGGCTCTGGCGTAAATGCTAGTCAGATGTATTCACAGATATTTGGCCCGGCGGCTAGCAACCCGTATTTTATGAAGATGTTTCAGGATGAGATGCACAGATATCAAAACGGGACTGGCGGCCCCGAAGACTTTGAGCGTGCTTATCGAGACTTGATGAACCGCTTTATTGCTATGGCTCGTGATTTCAACAACAAGAATTATGAGGAGCGGATGCGGCAGGCGCAAGAAGACTTTTACAAGGGCTACGCGACTGGCGGATACGTTTCCAAGCCGGAAATGGCAATGATTGGCGAAGGCGGTGAACCCGAATATGTAATTCCAGCGTCGAAGATGAATGCGGCATTAGCAAACTATGCTGCGGGCCATCGCGGATCGTCAGTGGTAAGCTCGACGCCGCAGGTCAACATCAAGACTGGCCCTGTTACGCAGATTGACGGAGTAAATTACGTTACCCATTCTGACCTGGCTCGCGCTACAGGTACAGCGGTTAGCCAGACGTTGAAGTTACTCCGGAGCGATCCTGCAGTTCGCCGTCAAATCGGGGTGTCACGATGAGCGTCGAAGCAATAGCGGGCTTCCTGACAGTTAGGGGAGTAGATTTTGTAACCGTGGTCAAGCGCGTGCAGAATTACTGGCCTGGCCAAACGGTTGACCAGTTCCAGCACTATCCATTCGCTACCGGGCATATCACATCAAGTCGCTCAGGCGGGCAATCAGGCATTGAAATTCGGCTGGCGATTTCAAAAGAGATGATTGACTTGATAGAAGCCGCCTTGCTGAATAGTTACGTGTTCGAGTTAAGGCTTGAAAGATTCACTCCCAGCGCAACTGATGCTACAACCCGCACGGCGCATGTAATTGCCAGCTCGTATGGCGAGCTAGTCAGCGCATCATATGATGAATCTAGTATTACCTTAAGCATTGGCAGCTCGCTCGATCCAGTTGAAGCGCAGGCGCCGCCTCGTAAATTTACAACCCGCCTAGTTGGTACGCCGCCGCAGCTATGACAGACGCATCACCGCTAAGCCCGCAAAGCGCCTCAGCGCCCGCTGAGATCAACGCTAAGCGCGACGAGTATTCGGCAGTAATGACAACTGAATACGAGGCGACGGCTGACCAGCGTGTATTAGGCATTGGCAACTGCATCCCATTGGTGTTTTGCCGACATCAAAACAATTATGGGGGGGCATGGGTAACGCCTCCTGCTGGACGCTTTGGGGCAGTAATTAACCCTCGTGACGGCGACTCGTTTGCGTTTGGGCTTGTCATTAGCGATGGGAAAATAGGCAGCGTTGCGATAGGTGATATTTACAAAGGTCCATTAAAGCTAAGCGTGTTGCGAGAAGCTGCCGCCGTATTTGCTTACGGCAATATGCCTGAAAGTGGCTTTAATTATCAGCTTCAGAATTTAACGCCTGGCGCGGTTATTCCTGGCGATCCTGGCGATCCGGGAACACCCGGCACCCCAGGCACTCCAGACCGTTGGGATGTTAGAAGAGAAACATTTACTCAGTGTTTTACGCTTGGCTACCCCAACCCGCCAGGTGAGGGCAGAATTTCTAGGTCTAGCATTTCTCGGGCTCATATTACATTCCGGAACAACGGCTCAGCAGGTGCATCCACGCGAGTTCGGGTACGTGTTGATGGCCGCGAGCAGTTTAACAAGGTAATTGACCCTGCTCAGACTTTGACTTACAGCGGGTCGTTTGCGCCTGCAACGCTGCTGATTATTGTTGGTGAGCCCTCGATCGCTGCGCAGATCTGCGTGGATTGCGATATTGACGTGAGTACCTTTGTCGCTGGTACGCCTGGGACTCCTGGCACGCCGCCAAGGCCGCCGACGCCTGATATCACGCTGCCAGACGTGGTATCTACGCTGCCCTTGTACCCTGGCGCTGGCGGCGATTACCAAGGCATGAGTTGCCTTGCCGTGAAGGGTCGCTACGGCGTCGATAGCACAAGCCAGACTTACAAGCACCAAGTGCGGTGCTTTGTCCGTAGTGGCATTGAAGTTGAACGACTGATTAATAGAGACATTGCGCCTAGCGACTTGTTCCCAGACCTGGCCTATTATCTCCTAAGCAAAACCGTCAAAGCTGAAACCGCTTTGATTGACAAAGACTCGTTTGCTTTAGCCGCTCGGTTCAATAACGCCAACAACTTGCTCTTTAATGGAGTGCTGGCCAATAGCGTTAACCTCAGGGATTATTTGAACCGCGTCTCTGGCTTCTTCATGCTGGGCTTTGTGCAGCAGGAAGGCAAGTATATGCTGAAGCCATTGCTTCCGCTGACTGCCGATTATCGTCTGTCGCCATTTGGCGTGCCGATTGCGGCAACATTTGACAAGGCCAACATTGTGCTAGGCACCTATAGTCGTTCTTACGTTGATAAAAGCAAACGCGCTCCGTTCTGTGCGTTAATGACTTGGCGCTCCCAGCATGAAGCGCTATTTGGCGTTAATAAGTCGACCGAAGTTCGTTACGCCAACACCGCCGAAGACGGACCATACGAACAGTATGACATGCAAGAGTTTTGCACAACGCAGGATCACGCGGTATTAATTGGCAAGTATATTCTGGCGGTGCGTAAGCACGCAACACATACTGTTAGTTTCCAGGCAACTAGCGCGGTAGCAAAGCTTGGCCCGCTTGACCTGATCTCAATCAAATGGGGGACTGAAACCAGCCAAGGCGTCATCTTGGACCATGAGGACACATATCAGGTTGACACCGTAACTCAAGGACCAGACGGAACCGTTAGCATTGAAGCGACGCACTTCCCCGTCAACGTGGATAAGCAAAGCTTGGTGGCGCTAGATGTGCTAAACGGCCAGTACACCATTAAATAGTTATGGCCGTTGCTCTGTTCCCAAGCCTCGCTCCGTCATCACGGGCATGGACCCCAGGCCAAGCGCCCATGTCAACGTTTACGGCTTTATCAGGCTATGAAGTTCGCGTGCTGTTAGGGCCAAACAGGATTAATACTGCGCTAGCCATGCAGTTTAATAACCTTCTTGAGGACGACGCGAAGCTAATTGTTGATCACTACGTTTTAGCTCGCGGCGGCATGGATGTATTTAATTTGCCCGCCAAAGTCTTTGCTGGCTCGACGCATTATGGCGATGTGACACCGGCGGGTCAACAATGGCGGTATGCAGCGCCGCCAACAGTAGAATGGGTATCACCTGGGGTTGCCAGCGTTGAGGTTAACCTTGTCGCGGTGCATGACGCATGACTGCCTTCGTTGATAGCACTCAGGGCAATCTATACGTGAACGGTAGCCGTGTTGGCAAGGTGCGCGGGTTTTCAATTAGCGGTGAAGCTGAACCGCTAGAGACTACTACGCTTGATGATTACGTCCGCACTTACGCCACTGGGCGCAGGCGTTATCAAGGTTCCTGCAACCTGTTCTATTATGAAACTGACCAGAAGAAGGTTGAGGGAAGCGCTTTAATTGGCTCCATTTTGAAAAGTGGCAATACACCGTCCGCAGGGAAATGTCGGCTTAAGTTTGAAGTGCAAAATCGTGCTTTAGAGTTTGATGCCATTGTGACCACTGTTGAAACAGGGCTTAGCGCCGGCGGTATCATGATGGCAGCCATTAACTTCGTGGTAACTGGCCAGCTTATTGACGCCAGTTTGGGGGGCGAGTAATGGCCGTTTATCTTGGCACTGCTGGCATTGTGTATTTAGGCCGTGTAGGCGATCGGTCGTTTGAATCGAGGCTGGATGCAGCGGACGTTAACCCAACGGAGAAAAGGTTTAGCTTTGACTTTCCGGTCGGTACTTTTGTTACTGGCGACAAGATTGTGATTGAACGGGTGGTGCCGCCCGGTGCGACAGGCGTGCAACTATTGGATTTTGTCCAGCCAGCTGGTTGGGGAGATAATCAGCAGCACCGCGATGGCGCGTGGTACGTCAACGTTGATGCGGTTGGTGGCATCAGGTTGTATCACACATGGAGCGAAGCTTTGTCTGGCGCTGCGCGGACAGCTATCGGGCTCAAGCCGCCTAGCGGTAGCTACCCAATCAAAGCGGCATTGGCAGAGAGCACGCAGCAGTGTCTAGGGCAGATTGTCGAGTATTCGTTCAGCACTGCACGAGAAGCGATTGATACAACCGCCCTAGGCGATGCTTTTAAGCAGCAAGTTAGTGGGCTGGTTAGTGGGCAAGGGGAAGTTCAATGCTTATGGGATTGGCGCCCACCCGACTGTGGAGACGAAACGGAAAACGCGCACTATTTCCATCAGCTTGTATTGCGTCAGCAACTTGGCAGCAAATTCCGAGGCAACTTTTTCTTAAAGCGTAGTGACGCCGCGCCAGTAGATCAGAATATGCAATCTTTAGCAAAGAAGACGGCGTTATTTTACGATGTTGACTGCATCGTGACTGATGTTGCCATTGCATTCAACACGTCATCCCCTGTCATGTCAACAATCAGGTTTGTGACGACCGGCAACATTAGTCTGCGGTTTGAGGTGCCTGTTGCCAGCCACATTTTGCAAGAGAACAACGATCGTATTTACCTTGAAGACAAGACTGGGTACTTGGGTCAAGAGAACGAATTTTAGGCTTGCCTAGACTGGGCGATATAAGCCTGAATCGATGCTGGCATGACGGACCTTAAAATCAGTCAGTTGAACGCATTAGACGGCGTTCAAGTGGCAGCTGCCGATGAGCTGCCAATCGTTGACGCCAGTGCAAGCGAGACTAAGCGCGTTACCGCAGAGGGGCTGGTTAGCGCTGGAGTTCGCCTGCTGCCAAACGCTTCAATCGCATGGGGCAAAATTGATGCCTCAGCTATTGCGCTCCCTGCCAATAGCATTGGCGCCACACAGCTAAGTAGCGGTTCAGTTCAAACAGACAAGATTGCTGACCTTGCCGTTACTAACGCCAAAATTCAAGGCCCAATTACCGCAGATAAGTTTGGAGCGCAGGCGGCAAGTGTTGTCTTGGCCGGACCCGCGACGGGGGTAGCTAGCGCGCCTAGCTTTCGTGCGCTGTTGGCTACTGACCTTCCCATTGCTACAACAAGCGCTCGTGGCGCCGTCAGTGTTAACACCGGGAGTGGGTTAGCTATCGATGCTGCTGGGCAAATTGGGCTAGACCCAACCACAGCAGCTGATACCAAGCCAGTTGTAACATACAATCAATACGGGCGTATTCTCACCGGGCGTGATTTAACGGCAGCTGATTTGCCGATAGCCACAAATGCTGCGGTGGGAGCGATCAAGGTTGGCACTGGCTTAAGCGTAGATTCTGCAGGGCTGCTTAATGTCAAGCTGCTAGCCACAGATGTCCCAGGGTTGGATGCTGCTGCAATAGTTAGTGGCACGCTAGACCCAATGCGTATCGCCAATCGCAGTATCACAAACCAGATGCTGGCGAATAATGCCGTTTCTTATATTCAAGAGGCTTCGCCGTCTGCTAGCGGGCAATGTGTTGGGGCGCTATGGCTGCAGGAGAGCACTGGCCAACTGCGGATGTGGAACGGGAACTCGTGGTTTCCTGTTGGCTTTGGCAGGTTATCGGCTGAGAACTTAAGGTATTGCGGCACGTTTAACGCTGCAACTGGGCAAATAAGTGGTGTTACGCAGTTTGGCGCGCAAGAAGGGTTTGTAATTGGCGATTCGCTTCCGGTCGCGTCCGATTCTAAAAGCGGCGTTTATTTTGTGTGCGCAACACCTGGCAGTGGCGCGGCAGTGGCAGCTGGCGTCACATTTGATAATGGCGACTGGATTGTATGTAACGGGGCTGTTGCTGGCTGGGTGCGGATTGATACGTTAAGTGGCGGTGGCGGCGGTGGCGGCGCTACGAACTTATCTGGTTTGCTAGATGTAACGCTGGTCGCTCCTGTGGATGGCGATCAACTTGTGTTTAGCGCTAATGGTCAATGGGTAAACAAAACTCCTGCCGCTTCAAGTGCTACAGCCGTCGGCCTAGTGCAACTAGCAACACAAGCCGAAGTGGATGCGGGAACTAATGCTTTGAAAGCGGTTACGCCAAAGACGCTGCAAGATGCTGTTTTGAATTGTGGCGTCTATTGATGCTTAGACTGACATCAGCCCGGTATGGGCCAGCACTGCTGCCTGAAGAGGTTACTCCATGTCTATCTCGTTAAGGCTGAAGCATTCAGCTACAGCCAATAAAGTTCCGCTGCCAGCAGACCTGGCAGAAGGCGAACTAGCCCTGAACATTAATAATGCCAGCCCTGGCGCTTATCTGAAGGACAGCACTGGTGTTGTCCGCAAGATTGCGGGCATCACGGTTGGTGGTACTGCGCCGGCAACGCCTACCGCTGGGATGGCGTGGCTGGATATTGCGGTGCCGACCAAGCCGGTCTTCAAGGTTCACGACGGGACGGCATGGCAGGGTGCTGGCAGCGGCGTTAGTACGG
>Ga0315899_10006554_pt1 | contig 12552 bp, 8 predicted proteins | sample LakEriMetagenome_2_FD_203518 | JGI IMG/M metagenome (GOLD analysis project Ga0315899, IMG submission 203518) | Freshwater fungal communities from buoy surface, Lake Erie, Ohio, United States - Buoy 4 MA112 | ecosystem: Environmental > Aquatic > Freshwater > Lake | place: USA: Lake Erie, Ohio...
GCCGAGGACGAGCTGCGAGTTGATTCCAAGCCATCGCGGGTGGTTCGGCTATCTCCTCGGCCGAACCGCAATCGCGTTCCGGCGAGTCACCCGCAGGTAAATCACCCGCAGGCAAATCACCCGCGGATAAATCACTCACGGGTAAATCACCCACCGATAAATCGCTAGCGGGCATATCAAGACCGGGCCTAATGTGCTCTGCGACCGGGGCGAGATCCACGTTGCTGCCGTTGAATGCGTCGCTGCCGTTGAATGATGTTGAGTAGCTTTGTGGATCGGACGGGGATGTTTCCGGATCGGTGCGAGTGACAAGGTCATCTGGCGATGGCTCTTCGAGCTCCAAAAGATCCGCGTCGTTGGGTTCAGACACATGGAAGCCACTTACCGGCAACTCCGGTTGATGCTCGCGGGTATCCGCGGGGCTTAACAATGCGCCGCACCGAGGGCATGGATGCTGGGAGTTTCCAGCATTATCCTGATCGATCCGATCCTCGACATCAAACTCTCCCGAGCAAACGGGGCAATGGACTTGAAAGTTCATTGAAAACCTAGTGTGTGTTGATGGGGAGGAAGACTTCAGTCCTAGGAAGAATACCCGGTGATCTGCAGAGGGTGATCTTTTCAAGAAAGCATAACTGTTAGATTATCGTCCGGCGCTGGTCCCATGGCATTGGAAACACGATTTTTAATCATGAAAAACGAAGCAAAAAAAGGATGGCTCCAACGATTAGCGAGCCCTTATCCAATGAATCCTGAGAATCGCGAGGATTGCGTCCGCGGGTTGCGGCAAGCGATTCGCGACGACGGGGGTGCGCAGGGGACTTTGTTGGAGGCATTGATGTGGGTTCGAGTCGGACAGATCGATCAAGCCCACGGGATCGTAGAGTCTGCGACACGTGGAATCGAAGCCTATATCCATGGGGTGGTTCACCGCATGGAGGGGGATTACTGGAACGCGAAATACTGGTTTCGCCAAGTCCGAGCGCCGCAGTTAGTGGAGAGCTTAAACCGGCACATACTCAGAGGGGCGCCCAAGGGGTATTTGTACCCATGGGGCACTGCAGTATTTGATCCAATCGCCTTCGTCGATGCTTGCGAATCGACGGCTTGCGAATCGAAGGCGCCTAAAATTGCGGGCTCCTCGAGTTTCCTCAATTCTGCCGCTGGTGAAAGGCCTTGTTCGGAAACACTACGGGGCTTGGCGTTGGCCGAGTGGGAGGGGTTGTTGGCTCAAGTCGAGATTGCTGAGTAATCCTCGCTGTGGAACTCGGCGAGATCCTCACCACTCGGTAAAGCCGCAAACGGAGGTTGCTTCAGGGAAGGGGGGATTAATACGTGGGGATTAAACGGGGGATAACCGAGGAAAACCACGAGTTGGGTTCCTGTTCGATCCGTTCAAATTCGTTATTCTTTACGGGTGCTGACCCACCCAGGAAAGATCATGAGCCATCCCGCAACGATTCAATGCCCGACCTGCCGTCGTTTGTTCGTGCCCGACGTGCGTTCTCCGGAAATGCCGTTTTGTTCGTTGCGATGCAAAATGGCGGACCTCAATCGTTGGTTCAACGAGGACGTCGGATTGCCCATCAGTTGCTCGGACCCTGAAGATGAGGACGAGGCCCCACCGCCGTCGGCACCTCGCGAATGGAAATTCGAGTAGGGGTTTATTTCAGTTCCACTGCAACGATAAGTAACCTCTATCGACATCCAGACTCCATCGACGAAATCAACCACTGACTCTCCCTCGAATAACTTTGCGATTCACTTCATGAACGACAACCCTCCCAACAGCGTCGAAGTTCCTCGTGTTGCGATCGATTGGTACCGATCAGCGCCCTGGTGGCGACTCGCTTCGCAAAGCGTCGGTATCTCCTGGAGAGCTTCGCATCTACTGCTTTGCGCTGTTGCCTTGCTCGCGACCCATTGGATCACCTCCATTTCGTTTACCGTGTTCAAGCCGGAATTGGTGGATGCGCCTGCCTCTTGGATACAGCCATCTAGACCACTTCCTGCGATTGCCCCATTTCAGCAAGATGCCTATCGATGGGTGTCGGAGTTGGCCCGGGAACGAGTGATGACCGGAGAAAAAGAAACGGCCAACGCCAGCGAACTGGTCGATTCAGCACCTTGGTATCCATTCTCGCCCGATTCTTACGTCCAAGTTTGGCGGCGGTTGGTGAGTTATCCATACCAAGCCATCGAGGCACTGACGTTGCGACGCAGCGCGTACTTGTTGTTCAATTTTCTTGCCGTCCTCGCTATTTGGGCGTTTGTGGGCGGATGCATATCGCGGCGCTCGATCCAAGAACTCGGCACCCAGATCACATCGCCTTGGACCGATACCGTCCGTTTGGTGGGCAAACGTTGGCTTTCGATCATCTGGGCGATTGCGATGCCGATCGCGCTGATCATGGTCTGCTCCCTTCTGTTCATGATATTGGGCTGGGTTTCCAATATTCCGGCGGTCGGTCCGTGGATAACTGGGTTGCTGCTCTTGCCACTGGTCGTACTCTCGGTCGCATTGGGCTGGTGCGCATGTGTCTCAATCATCGGGTTTCCTTTATCTACGTCCGCCATTGTTTGTGAAAAACAAGCGGACGCGTTCGATGGGATTTCTCGCGCTGCGGCGTACACCTTTCAGCGTCCGGTTACGTTGATCCTTGCCGTCATTGCTGCCGAGTGGATCGGACATTTTGCTGGAGGTATCGTTTCGATCGTCGTCAACACCGGCTTTTCCATATTGGCGAGAGCTTTTTCCGTAGGATCGTTCCATACGATATTGAACTTGGGGACCTTGTTCGACTCATGGATCGACAGCTTTGTGCCCTTGGTAGTAACCGCCTTCGGCTTTAGTTTCTTTTGGACTGCGTCGTCCGCGATTTACTTGCTGCTCCGACGTGATGTCGACCATACGCTTTTCGACATGATCGACATGGATGCACCGGTTCCAGCCAAGCCATTGCCGCAGTTGGCCCCGCCTCCTGAGGCCACGGCTTCCTCGGCGGAAACGTCTGCCCCGTCACCCGAGGTTGGCTAGTTTGAGATAAGGCAGTTTGCCGGAGAACCAGCCATCGGTTGGTGTGGTTCATTGGTTGTCGCTCCAACGAGGTTTCTAGCCCCTCGTGCTGGAGTTCGGTGGAGTCCAATTCGGGACCGCAGGAGCCTTCCGGGAGGTCCGGTGAACAATTCTGTTGAATCGTGCGTATTGCACCGGTATAAATGAGGAGTGATCCTATTTCCCAGGTTTTCCTTAGTGGACACCATGGTTCCTAACGGCTACCGAACACTGCTGAACTGGTCCAACCCCATCGTGGGCTGGGTTTTCGTTGGGTGTTTTGTGCTTTTGGGGAATTGGAACACGCTCGATGCGTACGCGGGCTGTGGGCTTCATGGCGATTCTTCCGCCAACAGATTGGCCCCTCGTTTGGGCGATGGTCGGTCCAGCAGTGGGGAACTGGGATTGCCCATGTATCGGGAGTATGTCGGAGGCAAGTGGAGTTATTCCCTCGTGGCTCCTCAACCGCCATGCGATGGGCCTGGTTGTCGGGCTAAACCGAGCTGTCGTCCGTTGGGCGTTGCCGTTGTCCCGACCGAGACATTGGTGGTGACTTGTTTCTCCGAATTGAGTGGATTTGGTTACTTGATTTCGCCCGATTTGGACTGGGCAAATGTCCCTGCCTCGGAGTTCGCGTTCCGTGGACGACTGGCACCACCGGAGCCGCCCCCCAAGGTCTAATCTAACTGGGAAGCCTTTTGCAATCCCTTCCGGACTTGATTGCGGCGTCACGCTCGCTAAGTCCGGGGTTTTTGGGATTCCAATCGCTGCTTGAGGCGTCTCGGCTGACTGCCTGAATCGTCTTTCTCGCCGAAACGTCTTTCTCGCCGAATCGTCTTCGCTTCGCGGTGACGTTTGTAAAACACCTGGCACTTCTGGTCGCCTAGATTTTTGGGCTACCGAGAGTGGGCGGGTCGATCCCCTAAACAGAACCAACTCTTCGGCCGCTTTCATTATTCGGTCTATCGCCATGAGCTCCAATCATTCCAATTCCGAAGAATCGCCAGCACCAGCACCGGTTCCGACAGGTGGATCTCCGACAGGTGGATCACCGTCAGGTGGATCACCGGGGGTGCCGGACAAGTATGCTCATTTGATGGCGGGCGCGAGTAAGCCAAAGCTTACGGTTACCCCTCGCACGCGCGTGATTTTGACGATTGTCCTGGCGCTGTTTTCGCTATTACTCGCCAACGGGCTCTACTTATCTGGGATCACTTTTTCGGAGTGGTATTTCCGCAGAACCTTTCAGGATCTGTTTTACCACTACATGTTTTTGGCCCACCTTGTGTTGGGGCTGATATTTATTGTGCCGTTCCTGGCATTCGGTTTTTACCATTGGCGAGCTTCCTACAAGCGACGCAATCGTCGAGCCGTGCGCATCGGCTACGCCCTTCTAGTGATGGGGCTGATCGTGCTGGTGAGCGGCGTTCTACTGATCAAGTTCGGTTCGTTTGAGTTTATGCGCGGGCCCTTGTCGAAACGCATCGTGTACTGGTCCCATATCGTTGCACCTCTGGCCGCGATGTGGCTCTATTGGCTTCATCGTCTTGTCGGACCTAAGATCCGTTGGGCAATTGCAAGACGGGTTGGGATCGCAACTGCGATTGCCGTCGGACTGATGCTTATCGCGCAGACCCAAGATCCCCGTAAATGGAATCGCAAGGAGCCCGCGGATGGCCAGAAGTACTTTGAGAACTCACTCGCGAGTACCCGCGATGGAGGGTTTATCCCTCAACGCGTGTTGATGAACGATGACTACTGCAAAAAATGCCACCAAGACGTCTACAACGATTGGTTTCACAGCGCTCACCACTTCAGTTCTTTTAACAATCCCGCGTACTTGTACGCAGTCCGCGAAACGCGAAAAGTTTCGATGGAGCGGGATGGGAATGTCCATGCAGCCAGGTTCTGTGCGGGGTGCCATGATCCGGTCCCATTTTTCAGCGGTGCTTTTGACAACCCACACTATGACGATGTCAATGACCCGACGAGCCAAGCTGGGATTACATGCACGGTATGCCATGCAATTACAGAGATCGAGTCCACTCGAGGCAATGCCGACTACATCATTGAGGAACCGCAGCACTATCCGTTCGCCTACAGCAGCAACCCCGTATTGCAACAGATCAATATGCTCATGGTGAAGGCCAAGCCGGCGTTTCACAAAAGTGAGATGCTCAAGCCCGTTCACAAGTCGGCCGAGTTCTGCAGTACGTGCCACAAGGTTCACTTGCCCTACAATTTGACCAAATACAAAGAATGGGTGCGGGGACAGAACCACTACGATTCGTACTTGTTAAGCGGAGTGGCTGGGCATGGAGCTAGGAGTTTCTACTACCCGGAGAAAGCGCAAACCGATTGCAATGGTTGCCATATGCCTTACCGGGAATCGAACGACTTTGCATCCAAGCCGCATCCGGAATCTGGAAAATCGGTGGTGCATAATCATTTCTTTCCAGGCGCGAACACAGCCTTGCCCTATTGGCGAAATGAACCAGAGTACGTAGAGCTTGCCAAATCGATCCTGAAGGATTGTGCACGAGTGGATATTTTCGGGATCCGTAAAGAAGGGACTCTCGAAGGGGAACTCGTCGCGCCTCTGCGGCCTGTCGTGCCTGAGATGGAAGCGGGCAAGGCATATTTGTTGGAAGCAGTAATCCGTACCCTCAAGGTCGGTCATCATTTGACACAAGGAACGGTTGACTCGAATGAGCTTTGGTTGGAAGTCCGTGCGGAATCTGGGGGACGTGTGATCGGTATCAGCGGCGGACGAACGGCGGATGGCACCGTCGATGAGTGGTCTCACTTTGTGAACAATTTTGTTATCGATAAAAATGGAAACCGCATCGCGAGACGAAATGCGCAAGACATTTTCATCGCGCTTTATGACCACCAATTGCCCCCTGGGGCAGGCCAGACCGCTCATTATCGGCTTGAGATCCCCGACGATATCGATGCTCCGGTGGAGGTGTCTGTTCGGCTCAACTATCGTAAATTTGACCGCGGTTACATTGAGTTCATGGATCGTGAGTTCAAGGATGGAGATCGAGATTTCCATAACCGAGGCTCAGGAGCAAACGAACTACCGATCACGGTAATCGCCGAAGATAAAATCGTTTTCCCCGTACTTACCAAGTCGGGAAACCGGATTGAAGCCACCGAGGGTAGCAAGAAACCGATTGAGCCCACGTGGCAACGATGGAATGATTATGGAATTGGGCTGTTATTGACAGGTACAGCTCAACTCAAACAAGCTGCCGAGGCATTCGCTGAAGTCGAGAAGCTGAATCGCTTTGATGGGCCCCTCAACATCGCCCGCGTTCTTTTCGCTGAAGGGAATCTCGATGGAGCGACGGTTGCGCTAGCACGCGCGGCAGCCATGGATCCACCGCCGCCAGCTTGGACGATGGGTTGGCTAAGTGGCGAGGTCGCTCGGCAACAAGGGCAATTCGAGGTTGCTGCGAAAAATCTTTATGGTGTCCTTTACGATGATAATGAGGAACGACGGAAACGGAAGTTTGACTTTTCCCTCGATTACGTTGTTCGCAACCAATTGGGTGCGACGTATCTAGACTTGGCACTTGCTGCCGAAAGCCAGGAGGATCACGATCAAGCATTGGAGTATTTGAGTTTGGCACGAGCCGAGTTTCTCAAAGTGCTTGAGACCGATAGTGAAAACCTGATGGCTCACGCAAATCTAGTCACCCTGTACGAACGCATGGGGGACGAAGCGAGCGCAGAGATTCATCGCAAAGCAAATCTGAAGTTCAAGCCCGACGACAACGCGAGTAACCTTGCGCGGCGGCCTGCGCGTCAGAAATACCCTGCAGCGAACAAGGCTGCTGAGGCATTGGTCATTTACTCGTTGCAACGAAGAGGAGCACCTGAGCTACCCGATGATGCTGCAAAGGATTCCATCGCTACCATCGGTCGAACTGGAGATGATGCTCAGAGCACGGATACCGCGGGTAGCCAGTAAGCATCGTTAAGCTCGATGGAAAAACCATCGCTGTTGCGATAATCAATTTAGGCAGTTCCAGGCTCGCCATCGCGCGAAACGAAGTTGCCACCCAACCAAACCGAGAAACTTTCTTCAACCCAAACCCCCTGAACCGATGGCGCCATCTAAGAATCCGAAGCGAGTGATACCTAACAAGAAGTCATCTGCTCATGCGTCCGAACCCTCAGCGTCGGAATCTGAGGATGATTCCATCATCGGGACCATGTTCTGGAGATCGTTAGGAGTGATTGCCTTGGTAGCAGTTGGTGGAGGTGTTTTGTATTCGTTGACTCGCCCCGCAGAAAAGAAGGGACCGGAAACCAAAACCCAAACGACGCTCCCCCAAGAGCGAAAAGTCAACACGGTCCAGATACCCAATATCCCCTTCAAGGAAATCACTGCGGAATCAGGGATCGATTTCGTTCATTACGACGGGAAAAACGGAGAGCGACTCTTGCCGGAAACCATGGGCGGCGGAGGAGGGTTTTTCGATTATGACAACGACGGCGATGAAGACATCCTATTGGTCAACTCATGCGATTGGCCATGGACGAAACGGGCAGAAGAAAAAGGTCCACCGACGATGCATTTGTATCAGAACGATGGATCGGGAAAATTTAAGGACGTTACCAACGAGGTGGGGTTGGACGTTACGTTCTTCGGCATGGGACCAGCCTTTGGAGACTTTGACAACGATGGATGGGTGGATGTATTCATCACGGCGGTAGGGACCAACCATCTATTTCGCAATGATCATGGCAAGTTCGTTGATGTCACCGAGGCGATGGGGGTTGCTGGAAGCCCTGGCCAGTGGAGTTGTCCCGCCATGTGGTTCGATTACGACCGCGATGGAAAACTGGACTTGATTGTTGGTAACTATGTCTCGTGGAGTCGTGAAACGGACTTGTCACTAGCCTCGACGTTGGTGGGTATGGAACGATCCTATGGCCAGCCCACGAACTTTGATGGTGTTCATATGTACTTGTACCACAACGATGGAGGTAGATTCACCGAGGTTGGCTCCCAATCAGGATTGCATGTGGTTAATGCGGCCACCAAGGTTCCGGAAGCAAAGTGCTTGGGAATAGCATTGGTTGATGCCAATCACGATGGTTGGCCCGATGTGTGTGTTGCCAATGACACAGTGAAGAACTTTCTATTCATCAACAAGAAAGATGGCACGTTTGAGGACGAAGCTGTTTCGATGGGAGTCGCTCTGACGCGTGATGGTCAGGCGACGGGAGCGATGGGGATAGACTGCGGCAACTATCGAAATGATGATTGCTTGGGGATTGTGATCGGGAACTTCGCGAATGAGCAATCCAGCCTTTATTTGAGCGATGGTTTAAAACCGAGCTTCACCGATGTCGCACCTACCACAGGGTTTGGTCCTCAGACTCGCATCCGGCTTACCTTCGGTGTCTTCTTTGCCGATATGGATCTAGATGGCAGGATGGATATCGTTTGTTCTAACGGCCATTTGGAACCGGAGATCCAGAAGGTATACCCGACGCAGCAATATGAGCAACCCTCGCAACTTTTTTGGAACGCTGGGAAGCGTCAAGCGACGCAACTGGTTGCACTCAACGTGGATAAAACAGGAGCTGATTTTCAGCGTCCCATGGTAGGGCGAGGTGCGACCTATGCCGACATCGACGGTGACGGTGATATCGATTTGCTAATGATCGCCAACGGAGGTCCTGCGAGGTTGCTTCGCAACGATCAAGCCACCAACAATGGATGGCTTCGCGTAAAACTTAAGGACAAAGCGAACACCGGCGCTATCGGTGCGGTCGTGACCATCCCAATCGTTGAGGACGGGAAAGAAGTCGAGAAACTGGTCCGTTGCATAACAGCCACGCGAAGCTACCTGTCGCAGTCGGAACTGACCGCGACCTTCGGGTTGGGAACACGCAAGCCGACCGAGATGCGAGTGCGATGGCCGGATGGAAGCGAACAATCAGTACCCATTGAAGCCATCAACAAAATGGTCGTTGTCGAGCAAAAACCCTAGAAGCGAGAGAGCCCATTTCGGCAATCGCACTGCGTCAACATGGGTGTATTCAGTGCCTAGACGTTCTGTGTCTTTGGAAGCACGAGACGCTCGGGTTAACTCGGATTTTGCTGGAGTGACACCGAATACAGCAGCACGATTGATCCCATGGCGAGGAGTGACCACGGGAACCATTCGGTCGGTTTGAAGACCCTTTCCGAACCGGATTGCTGGGCCGATTGGAACCAGCCTCCTCCGCCTTGTGCGGCTGCTGGGTCGTCGATGACACCTGCCACGAAAACCGCGTTATCGATTGCTAGGCATTCGATGCCGAAGATGATCAAAACGATACCGATCGCGCAAAAGAACGCGCGCCACATGGTTGAAGGTCGAATCATGTTCTGTCGCTCGCAAACGATGGAAAGAGAGTCTCAACGCTGGCCTAGTTCGCATCCTTGCTCTTTTCCCAGCCCCCCGTGGCTCCGTGATGTCATCGTCAAAAACCCTCGAAATCCTTGATTTTTTTGCTGGCAAACCCTCGTTTTCACCCTGTTTTCAGCCAGCGTTGCAGTCGGCTTGATCGAAAACTTCGGAAAATCGTCATAGACGGTTTTTTCACCACAAATTGAATTTCAAGGCGGTCTGGTGTACGTTAACCAATCGTCTGGTGTCTTTGATTTCAATCGACTTGCCGTTTCCTGAGCGGTAGGTCTAACCTTCCTTCCATTTTTGCATTGAGTTGACATGGCCAAATCAAATCGTCGTCGTTTCCTTCAATCCACCGCTGCAGTTGGCGCCGGGTACTGGGTTGCAGGTGGTGTAGCTCCAAAGGAGAGCCGATCGGCTCTCGAAGAAATCCGGTTCGCGTGCATCGGTGTTGGAGGTAAGGGCTCCAGCGATTCGAAGGATGCAGCAAACAATGGGAAGATCGTCGCAATTTGCGATGTTGATGACAACACCATCGCTCAGCGGAAGAAGGATGAAGATTTCGAAGATGCGCAGGTGTTCAACGACTACCGAAAGCTCTTCGACAAGGTAGGCAAGGAAATCGATGCGGTCACTGTAAGTACGCCGGACCACACTCACGCAGTTGCAACCGCGATGGCTCTTCGTTTGGGCAAAGCGTGTTACACTCAAAAGCCTTTGACGAGGACTATTTGGGAAGCACGCAAATTGGCGGAACTCGCGGCAGCTTCTAAGGCTGCGACCCAGATGGGGAACCAAGGTTCTCAAGAACCTGGTCTGCGGTCTGCTGCTGCAAAGCTCAAGTCGGGTATTCTCGGCAACATCAAGGAAATCCACATTTGGACGAACAGGCCAGTCTGGCCACAAGGCATTCCACGTCCAGAAGAACAGCCGGTTCCAGCTCATCTGCACTGGGACGAGTTCATCGGGCCTGTCGAGATGCGTCCCTACAACGGCGCTTACCACCCGTTCAAGTGGCGTGGGTTCTGGGCCTTTGGAACCGGTGCCCTGGGTGATATGGCCTGCCATACGCTCAACGTCGCCTTCGCAGGTTGTGAATTGACCAACCCAGTTAGCGTTCAAGCGACGACGACCGGGCATAACCGAGAAACTTTCCCAGCATCATCGAAGATCAACTTTGAGTTCGCAGCGACCAAGAATCGTCCTGCCCTCAACATGATTTGGTACGACGGTGGTAATAAAGTGGATCCGGCGATGCTCGAAGGCCGTCAACGCAGCGACAGCGGGCTTCTCATCATCGGTGAGAAAGGCAAGATGTACTCGCCAAACGATTACGGTGCCGAGTGCTTCTTTACCGGCGTCGAAGACAAAGAGGTTGATTTCGAGCGAAGTCCTGGCCACTTCAAAGAGTTTGCGATCGCCATCAAGACCGGCAAACCGACTTGGTCGAACTTTGCAAATTACGCCGGCAAGATGACCGAGGTTATTCTTCTCGGCAACCTAGCTGTTTGGGCGGCCGGAGAGGCCAAAGAACCTGGGCAACAAGTAAGCAGCGAAAAACTATTGTGGGATGCTGAAAACTTGAAGGTTAAAGGAAATGACAAATTCGATAGCATGATTCGCCCGCAATACCGAGCCGGTTACGACCTGTAGATCGACGTTCAGAGGACGGGCTTTTCCCACGAAAGACTTGCCTGATCATAGAACTTGGAAATTGAACCAGAAGCGTGCGTGAGAGTTCAACTCGCGCACGCTTCTTCTTTTTTGCGGCTGGCACTGTGAAATCGTGGTCTGGGCACTACTATGGAGTGCTCGCAAAAAAACAACTTCATCTAGTGACCAACTTATGACGCAACCCGATCAAAACAGCCTTAAAAGCTGGTTCGTTGGGCTCGGATTACCAATCGCCATCGTCGGCCTGGGCGTATGGATCTATCTAGCCTTAGGGACACAGAAACCCAAACAAGTCAACCAGGATGCGGCCAACCCTCGCGTCGTTCTTTCCAAACTGCCAATCATTAGTGTGGACTCGGTAAAGGCGTTCGAAGGGATTCCGACCCTCGACATCAATCTTTCGGGTACGGTGGTTCCCTTCCGTCAGATCAATCTCGCAGCCGAGGTTGCCGGGAAAGTCATCTACAAAAGCGAAGAGTGTAGGATCGGGCGCTATGTTCACGAGGGAGATGTCTTATTCCGTATCGACCCAACCGATTATAACTTGGACGTTGAACGGTTGACTGCTCTCCGGGAAAGTGAGTACGCTCAGCAACATGAATTGGATCAAGAGCTCTCGAATGCGAATCGTTCACTAGCACTCGCTCAAGAAGAATTGACTCTTCTCGACAAAGAAGTTGCTAGGATCGAAACGTTGCCTGAAGGGTTCGCCAGCGGTACTGAGAAGGACCAAGCGAAGCGGCAACGCTTAATGAGCGAGAATCAGGTCGTCACTATCCAAAATCAGTTGAGGCTTTTGGAAACTCGGCGCGCCCGACTTGAGCTTGCAGAACGTTTGGCTGAAACTCAATTGAATCAAGCCAAGATCAATCTGGAACGTTCGGAAATAAAAGCCCCCGTTTCCGGCGTTATTGTCAATGAAACGGTCCAGAAAGACTCCTACGTACAGAAAGCATCTCTGCTCTGCGTGATCGAAGACACGGAGCGTGTTGAAGTAACATGTAACCTTCGAACCGACCAACTCCTTTTGGTGCTTGATCAAATCGACAGCAAAGACGGATCGTCGTCTTCTTCTCGCATCATGCGATCCTCTAGTTACGAGCTTCCTAAGACACCGGTTGAGATTTCATACCATGTTTCCGGAAGGGAAGACATCGTTTATCAATGGCGTGGCCATCTAAGCCGATACGAAGGGATCGGTTTGGATCCGCAAAGTCGTACGGTACCCGTTCGAATCACCGTCGATAATCCGAGAGATGTTCGCCGAAATGGTGAGCTCATTGCCGAAGATGGGAACGGAGGCTTACCAGCATTGGTGCGTGGAATGTTCGTCGATGTGGCGATTAAGACCATCCCAAAGCAGGCGTTGATCTTGCTCCCTAAATTGGCACTCAAGCCGGGAGG
>Ga0315899_10006559_pt1 | contig 12548 bp, 11 predicted proteins | sample LakEriMetagenome_2_FD_203518 | JGI IMG/M metagenome (GOLD analysis project Ga0315899, IMG submission 203518) | Freshwater fungal communities from buoy surface, Lake Erie, Ohio, United States - Buoy 4 MA112 | ecosystem: Environmental > Aquatic > Freshwater > Lake | place: USA: Lake Erie, Ohio...
TTGTTTTTTCATAGGGTAAGAGGATTATAGGATTATAGGGTTGTAGGATTATAGGGAGATGTGCAGATTGTAAAGCATAAACGCGTAGCGATCAGTAACAGATTCAATGATCTGGTTGGTGCTCATGCCGGCGCCATGGCCTGCACTTTCCTGGATACGAATGATAGCAGGGTGCTCGCCAACATTGCATTCTTGCAGACGCGCTGCGAACTTGAAGCTATGGGCAGGAACAACGCGGTCGTCGTGATCCGCTGTCATCACCATAGTAGCCGGATAGTTTGTTCCTTTCTTGAGGTTATGGTAAGGTGAGTATTTGTAGAGGTAATCGAATGCAGTTTTTGAACTGTCTGCACAGCCATATTCCGAAATCCATCCTTTTCCGACCGTGAAGAGATGATAACGCAGCATATCCATAACGCCCACTTCCGGAATGGCGACTTGGAATAGTTCCGGACGTTGCGTCATGCATGCACCAACGAGCAATCCGCCATTGGATCCGCCGTTGATGGCCAGTTTCTCGGATGAAGTGTATTTATTAGCAATAAGGTATTCAGCAGCCGCAATGAAGTCATCGAATACATTTTGCTTCTTTTCCATCATGCCGCCCTTATGCCAATCTTCACCAAACTCATTTCCACCGCGAATGCAGGGCATGGCAAACACACCGCCATTCTCAAGTAAGATAATACGTGACGAAGAGAAGGATGGCTGCATGGGCACACTGAAACCACCGTAGGAGTAGAGTAACGTGGGATTATTACCATTTAACTCCAACCCTTTTTTGTGTACAATAAACATGGGTACTTCCGTTCCGTCCTTGCTTTTGTACATGACCTGCTTGCTCTCGTAATCAGCAGGGTTGAACTTGACATTGATCTTGTAGTATTCGGAGGTTTGTCCGCTCGCGATATCGTATTGATAAATCACACTCGGATAAGTGAAAGACGTGAAGGTGAAGTAGCAGGTTTGTTCATCACGCTTTCCGGAGAATCCTCCTGCAGTGCCGGTTTTATCAGGCATAGTGATTTCCTTTTTATCACTGCCGTCATAATTGCAAACGAAAATGCGTGTATTGGCTCTATCGAGGTACGACAAAAACAATTTGTTGCCACACGTAGAAACGCCTTGTAGCATCATATCGCCTGAAGGTACGATTTCTTGCCAGGCGCTGGGTTGCGGATTTGCGGGGTCGACCACTACGACGCGATACATTGGAGCATCAACATCGGTGTGAACGATAAACTTGCCCTCTGCTGTTGTCTCAATCACGCTGTTGTGCTGGCTCAGGTCGTCGAACAGTACTTCAAAGCGGCTGTCCTTTTTCGTAAGGTCTTTGATTCGCACCTCCCAGCCATCGGTGCCGGGTGCTGCGTTAATGACGAGGTAATGCTTGTCTTCGGTGACGTAGGCCATGTTGTACATGTATGGTCGCTCATTGTCGCGGTAGATGAGCTCATCTTCACTTTGCGGAGTGCCCATCTTGTGGTAATAAACCATGTGGTACTCATTGTTTCCGCTAAGCTCTTTGCCTTTGTCAGGAGCGGGATAGCGGTTGTAAAAAAAGCCATCGCCATACCAGGCGGCTGAGCTGAATTTCACCCATTCCAGTTTATCGGACAATTTGGTTTTTGTGGCGATGTCATATACTTCAATGCGGCTCCAGTCGCTGCCGGCTTCATTGATGTTCACTGCCATCCAACGGTTATTGTCATCCGCTCCCAGCAGGCTGCCGCTTGCCAGTCCATCTGGAGAAAGGGTGTTGAGATCGAGAAACAGTTCCTCAGTTCCATTCAAGCCCTTGCGCACAAAGTATTTTCCTTGCGCTTCAAGACCACTGTTTTTGAATATGAAGTAGTAATCACCAGCTTTGATGGGAGCACCAACTTTTTCGAAATTGAACAGCTCGGTGAAACGATCTGCGATTTTCTTGCGGAACGGAATACTGTCGAGGTAGTTTCTGCTCACTTGATTTTGAGCTTTGACCCATACACCTGTTTCTGCACTGGTGTCGTTTTCTAGCCACAGGTAGGGGTCTGATACCGCTGTTCCAAAGAAATCGAGCGTTTTTTCTTCTTTGCGTGTTTCAGGATAAGCGGTAATCTTCATGAGTTGTGGTTCTTGCTGTTTGTTGGTCTTTGAATTACAGCCTGAAATAAGCGCAATCAAGAGGATAGCGCCGGTGCATGTGCGTACTGTTTTCAACATGATTGTTAGACGTGATTATTATTTGGATTGCAATACACAAAACGGAATCATCACCTCTTCCATGGAGATACCTCCATGCTGGAAAGTGTTTTCGTAAAAGTGTACAAATTGATTGAAGTTATTCGGGTAAACAAAGAAGTCGCTGTTTTGCGCGAAGATAAAGGACGTGCTGACGTTGGTTTTCGGTAGAAATATATCGGCAGGGTTGCGCACCTCAAACACTTCTTTGGGATTGTAATTGAGGTTTTTTCCTGCTTTGTAGCGCAGATTGGAATTGGTGTTACGATCGCCGACAACTTTGACGGGATTCTCCACTTTTACGGTACCATGGTCGGTTGTGATAATCAACGTGCAATTGTTTTCGGCAACTTTTTTCAAGATGTCCAATAGCGGTGAGTGATCAAACCATGAAGACGTAATGCTGCGATATGCAGGCTCGTCGTCGGCGAGTTCTTTGATGACCTCCATTTCCGTGCGCGCATGGCTAAGCATATCTACGAAGTTGTAGACGATTACATTGAGCTTATTGTTGAGCAGATTGGAGAAAGAATCATTGAGTTTTTTTCCTGCATTGAGGTTGGTGATTTTGTTGTAGCTAAACTTGAAATCAAAGCCAAGACGTTTGAGTTGTGCAGCCATCAGCTCTTCCTCGTGCATGTTTTTGCCGCCTTCCTCATCTTCATTCAGCCAGAGGTTCGGGTGCAGACGTGCAATTTCGCTGGGCATCAATCCGGCGAATAGCGCATTGCGCGCATAATGGGTAGCGGTGGGAAGGATGCTGTAAAATATTTCCTCTGTCTCCGTCCGGAAGTACTCTTTCAATTTCGGTTGAATCACACGCCACTGGTCCCATCGCAGGTTATCGATGACTACCATGAATACGGTGTTTGTAGCTGTCTTGAGAATAGGTGCGACTTTGCTTTTCACCAGCGTGTGCGACATGGTCGGTGCTTTCGCTGTGTTTTTCAGCCAGTCGATATAATTGTTCTTGATGAACTTGGAGAATTGTTCGTTCGCTTCCAAACGCTGGGTATGGAAAATCTCGGCCATACTGTCATCGTTTGATTCGGATAACTCCATACTCCAGCGAACCAGCTTCCGATAAAATTCAGTCCATTCTTCTGCATTCATACGATCACCCAACCGCATGGCAATTTCGCGGAATTCTTGACGATAATCGTTGTTGGTCTTTTCGCTGACGAGGCGTTTCTCGTTCAGGTTCTTTTTCAGTGAAAGCAGGATTTGATTGGGGTTTACCGGTTTGATGAGGTAATCCGCAATTTTGGATCCGATGGCATCCTCCATGATATGCTCTTCTTCACTCTTGGTGATCATTACCACGGGAAGTGTTGGGTCAGATTCTTTGATCCTTTGAAGCGCAGTCAGGCCATTAATACCCGGCATATTTTCATCCAGAAATACGATGTCAAAGAAATTTTCCTTTGCCTTCTCAATGGCTTCGGCGCCGTTATTGACCGTAACCACCTCGTAACCTTTCTGCTCCAGAAATAAAATATGGGGTTTCAAAAGGTCTATTTCGTCGTCAGCCCAAAGGATACGTTCATTTGCCATAGTTGCAGGAATATATTATGTGTTTCAAATCTACGATGTCGAAAGGAAGCTCTAACTGATGTCTGCCTTGAATATTTTTGTGGTCTCAATTTATTTCTTTGAAAGCAAGGCGAAAAATCATCAATGACCCGGTGTATGGTTTCATTACCATCCGACACCCGTTCATTCTGGAACTCATCGATCACCCGTGGTTTCAGCGTCTGCGACGAATAGCACAGCTGGGACTTTCACACATGGTGTATCCGGGAGCACTGCATAATCGCTTTCAGCATGCCATTGGCGCTATGCACTTGATGCAAAACGCCATTGATGAACTACGGCTCAAAGGGAATGAGATTGATGATGAAGAGGAGGTTGCGCTCCTTTGCGCCATCTTGCTGCACGATATCGGACACGGACCATTCAGCCACGCGCTGGAGTATACCATCGCCAGTGAAGTGCATCATGAGAAGATTTCGTCGCTCATTATGGCGCAGTTGAATGAGCATTTCAAAGGGCGATTGTCGATGGCCATTGCCATTTTCAACAATCAGTACCACAAGCGATTTCTTCATCAACTCGTCAGTAGTCAGTTGGATATGGATCGTTTAGACTATCTGGCGCGAGATAGTTTTTTCAGCGGTGTTGTCGAAGGGCAGGTCGGTAGTGAGCGCATCTTGAAAATGCTCGATGTGGTCGATGATCAGCTTGTGGTGGAAGAGAAGGGTATTTACAGCATCGAGAAATTTATTGTCGCACGTCGGTTCATGTACTGGCAGGTTTATCTGCACAAAACGGTACTGAGTGCCGAATTCATGCTTGTCAATGCGTTGCGCCGTGCGCAGGAACTTGCGCGTTCCGGAGTTGAGTTGCACTGTTCCCCTGCGTTGCGCCATTTTCTCTATCACAAGGTTACGCTGAACGATTTGGAGGGGGATTCCGCTGCGCTGGGCTATTACGCTGCTTTGGATGACTTTGATATTGCCGCAGCTTTGAAAGTGTGGCAGCAGCATGAAGATCGTGTGCTGTCGATGTTGGCCTCACACTTGGTGAATCGTCGGTTGTTCAAAATCGAGATCCAGCGTGAGCTGTTTACTCCGAATCGTGTAAGCAGTGAGATTGATCGCGTGGCTGCGAAGTATGGTTTTTCGAAAGTGGAGGCCGCTTATTTCGTCATTCATTCGAGTGTCGATAATCGCGCTTACAACAGTCAGTATGATGTGATTCGTATTCTCATGAAGGATGGCAGTGTGCGCGACGCCGCCGAGGTCAGTGATCACCTGAACATAGCGGCTTTAAGCAGTGTTGTGGAGAAACATTTTGTGGCATATCTGCGATAGTTGGACACGAATGCACGAATGTTTTTTTGTATGTGCCAGATAGGACACGAATCCACGAATGTTTTTTAGCTGGGGGTAGAATGCCACGAATGCACTAATTCACGAATGATTTTTTTGCATGTGCCGGATTTGACACGAATGCACGAATAATAAATTAAGCGTTATCGGATAATTGTAGGTAACTCGATTACGTTTCCTCTTTTTTTTGCCACTCGCCAGGCTTCGACTCCGCTCAGCCCAAGTCGCCCTCGCTCACCGTCCACTAGTCACTAGTCACTAGTCACTAGTCATTTGTCACTAGAGATTCACTTCCTCTCCGTCACGATCGAAGATGTGATACTCGAGTAGGGCAGAACTGGTGGAAGCTTCAACGCGGAGTTTGATTTTATACTTCTTGCTCCAGGTTTTCGTGATGTTTTTGAAGAGACCGCGATTGAGGTAGGCCTCAACCATCGGGTGCACCACGATTTTGATTTGCTTGTGCGTGTTTTCTTCGGAAAGAAAACGAACGTTGTTTTCGATTTCTTCGGTGAAGAGCAGTGACGACTGTATAGTGCCTTTGCCATCGCAGCTAGGGCATTTTTCCGTGGTGACCACCTTCGTTACCGGCTTCACACGTTCGCGGGTGATTTCCACTACGCCGAAACGGCTGGGAGGAAGAACGTTATGCTTGGCCTTGTCTTCTTTCATCTCATCGCGCAACACGTCGCTCAACTTGCGTTGATTGTCCTTGTTTTGCATGTCGATGAAGTCGATACAGATGATGCCACCCATATCGCGCAGACGCAACAAACGAGCGATTTCTTTCGCGCATTCTACGTTGGTTTGCAGCGCGTTTTCTTCCTGATTGATTACCGATGCGTTTTTGCGGTTTCCGCTGTTCACATCGATAACGTGCATGGCTTCGGTGTGCTCTACAATCAAGTAAGCTCCACTTTTCAGGTTTACTTGTTTGCCGAAGCTCTGCTTAATCTGGCGATGAATGCTGAAAGCATCGAATAAATCCGTGCTCTTATGCATTTTAACGATGCTCTCCTGGTGCTGGAATGTCTTGAGGAATGCCTTTACTTCTGCGGCTACTTGGTCGTCATTGACGTGAATGGCCGTGAAGTTGTCGCTTAGAATATCACGAAGGATGGAGGAAGTCTTGTTGATTTCACCCAGCACACGCTGAGGAGCGCGCGCATTGCGCATGTTTTGGTGCAGTTCTTCCCAGCGCTTCACCAGGTCTTGAAGGTCTTGATCCAACTCCGAAACGCTCGTTCCTTCAGCTTGTGTGCGAATAATCACACCCATGTTTTGAGGACGAATACTGTTGATGAGTTTGCGCAAACGATCGCGCTCGTCGTCGTCGGTGATTCTTCCCGAAAGGGAGACCTTATTGGAGAATGGAACCAATACCAGGTATCGACCGGCAATGGTTATTTCTGATGTCAGCCGCGGACCTTTCTGTGAGATAGGTTCTTTGGCAACTTGAACAGGGATAACGTATCCCTGACCAATAACATCTTTGATTTTTCCTTCCTTTTTGATGTCAGGCTGCATGGCGAAATTCATCAAGTCAGCAGACTTCAATTCGCCATTGGTTGTTTTCCGGGTGTAATGGTTCAGCGATGTGAACTGAGGACCCAAATCGAGATAATGCAAGAAGGCATCCTTGCTGTAACCGACATCCACGAAACAGGCATTGAGATGGGGCAGAATTTTCTTTACTCGCCCAAGATAGACGTCACCCACCGCGTACTCCTGGTTTCGCTGTTCGCGATGGAGCTCGATGAGGACCTTCTCTTTGAGCAAGGCAATTTCAACCCCGGATGAGGTTGTATTGATAAGGAGTTCGAGGTTGCCCGTCAAAATGTTCGATTCTGAGAATAGAAAACAGGTGGCAGCACAGAGCTGCCACCCTGATATCAGCGTTATGCCGCGAATGAAATCATTCGCAAGCCATAACAAGCAGAAACGCTACTAGCGCACTTTCTTCTTGTGACGATTCTTTCTCAAACGCTTCTTTCTCTTGTGCGTAGCCATCTTATGGCGCTTTCTTTTCTTACCGCAAGGCATTGTTTTGCTGTGTTAATTGAATATTTAAACTATCTATAAACTCTTGCACTTTTTGATTCACAACGCTGTCGCTGTTGTGTCTCAGGAGTGCTTCGTATCGCTGTTTGGCCTCGGCAGGACGGTTGAGTCGCTCAAACGCTTGTGCCGAGAAAAAAAGTGAATTGTTGTCGGTTGAGTCCATCGCCAATCCACGCTCAAAACACTGAAGAGCCAAATCAACAGTGTCCATTACCATAAACTGATAGCCAACTTCGACCTGATACTTGATATCATCAGGACGCAGGGCCAGCACACGCTCAAAACGATCAATCGCTTTGTCGAGCTGCCCACTCTTCACTGAGAATAATCCCAGGTAATAGTGTGCGTCCACATTGGTGGAGTCTTCAGCGACCATTTCGCGCAAAAGGGTGATACCGGCCATGGGGTTTTCTCCATTCACCAACTCAACTGCTTGTTGCAGCTTTAAAGAGTCGGGATCCGTGATCGCACTTTCCTCTTGTTTCGAGGCGGGTTGTTTAGGTAATACTAAAAAAAGAACGAATAGTCCAATGGACAAAAAAATCAATCCTGTCAGAAGTAAACGCTGTTTAGGCATTTGCTTGCTGGTCTACTTTCACTTTCGCTTTCACGTCATCCATGAATTCTTTGGCGGGCTTGAATGCAGGGATGTAATGCGCAGGAATAACAACACTGGTTTTAGCCAGGATGTTACGTCCCAATTTCTCAGCGCGCTTTTTCACGATAAAACTGCCAAAACCACGCAGGTAGACATTTTCACCATTTTCCATCGCATTCTTTACAGTACCCATGAAGCCTTCAACAATAGCCAGTACATCATTGCGATCGATACCGGTCTTATTGGAGATTTCCGTTACAATGTCCGCTTTCGTCATATCGAAGTGTTTTTAAATTCTTTACTATTAGGTTTTTTCAAACGGGCGGCAAATATAGCCCGCTTTTTTGAATTCCAAACGGTTCTTTTACTGAAAGTTAGGTTTCCATGGAAATGGGAAGTTTCCTGTTGATACATATGACCCGTCAAGAAGAAGCTTGTCTTGGCGGAATCCCACTAACATTGCAGTCTCCATGACGATTACTCCGACACTGATTTCCTGGTATGAGGCCAACAAGCGCGACTTGCCCTGGCGTCACACCCGGGAGCCATACGCTGTCTGGCTTTCAGAAGTCATCCTGCAGCAAACACGTGTCGATCAGGGTATGGCCTATTACCACAAATTTCTGGCGCTTTTTCCCACGGTGCGTGATTTAGCCGCTGCCTCCGAAGATGCGGTGTTAAAGGCGTGGCAAGGCCTGGGCTATTATAGTCGTGCCCGCAACCTGCATGCGACGGCAAAGATGGTTGTCGGTGAATATGGCGGTCACTTTCCACAGACGGCCGAAGAGCTTCGAAAATTGAAGGGAATAGGCGAATACACCGCCGCGGCCATCGCTTCTTTTTGTTTCGGTGAAAAGATTCCGGTGATGGACGGCAATGTGATGCGCGTTGTTGCCCGTCTGACAGCTATGGAAGATCCTATCGATAAGCCGACCGGGCGATCCAAGGTGCAGGCTTTTCTAAACGAGTGGATTCCCACTGGGCAACCCGATACCTTCAATCAAGCGATGATGGAATTTGGCGCACTTCAGTGCACCCCCCGAAATCCGTCATGTGCACACTGCGTGTTTGCCGAAGTTTGTGATGCCCGTCGCCTTGGGGTTGTCGAGCGACTTCCTTACAAAGCAGGTAAAACCGCTGTGAGCCATCTATGGATGTATTACACCGTAATAGCATGCGGTAATCAAATACTGGTGCGACGCAGAAATCATTCAGGTATCTGGAAGGGCTTGTATGATTTTCCATCCTGGGATGTGACTGCCCCCACGGAAGTGGATGACGTGCTTTCAAACTATGCGCAGGATTTGATGAACCGACAGTCGTTCAAGCTGGAAGATGTAAGTGCAGAATTCAAGCATGTGCTTTCGCATCGCGTGGTGCATGCGTACTTTATTCGAATCACGGTTTCGGATCCATTTGAAGTATCCGGTGACATGCGATGGGTGCAGCGCAATGAGTTGCAGGAGCTAGGCGTTTCTCGGCTTGTTGATAGATACTTGCAACAACAGCATGGGGTCTTGAATGCAATGGAATAAATTTGCTATAATTCATTCCTTATAGGAATAGGACTTCAGGAGTTGGTGACAGTAGGTTTGCGGCGTCAAACAAATTATTCACCCTAAATTTTTAAACACATGGCAAGCGTAAACAAAGTAATCTTGCTCGGAAACCTTGGTCGTGATCCCGAGACAAAAAATTTCGACAACGGAGGAAGCGTATGCTCTTTCACAATGGCTACTACCGAGAGCTATTGGGATAAGGAAAAAGCACAACGCGTTGATCTTCCAACCGAGTGGCACAACATCCGTGTGACGCGTCCCGGGCTGATTAAACTCGCCCAGTTCCTGCGCAAAGGAAGTCAGGTCTACATCGAAGGCAGCCTGCGCACCCGTCAGTATCAGGCTAAGGAAGGGGAGACCAAATACTTCACTGAAGTGGTCGTGAATGAACTGGTGCTCACCGGTAGTCGCTCAGGAGCTGAGGGATCATCCTCTGCACCGCAAGCGGAAATGCCGGCACCTGTCCCTGTTGCCGTTGGCGATGATGATTTGCCCTTTTAAGTTGAACCTAAACTAACATTTTGGAAGCAACTTTTTTGACGGCCAACGCCGGATTGATTTTATTGAATGTTCTCAGCAGCACGGGGCCTTTGGTTCTCGTGCTGTTGCTTTTATTATGCAGCGCGCTCATCTCGAGCAGTGAGGTGGCGATGTTTTCATTGACGCCCTCTCAACGGGTTGAACTCGCGTCGTCGAAGGTTGCAGCTGATCAACGGATTCTGGCCTTGCTGGAAACTCCCGATCGAGCCAATGGTCCAAAGCGCTTGCTGGCCACAATTCTCATTGCCAATAATGCGGTCAACATCGCTATTGTACTTATTTCTTCGCAGCTCACGGCAGAGCTCTTTGCCTCGGGTGCATTTCCGGAATGGGCGCAAACGCTGGTGGATGTTGTACTCATCACGTTTGTGATTGTCTTGTTTGGCGAGGTGATTCCGAAAGTCTATGCGACGGGAAACAACCTACAGGTCGCTCGATTCATGGCCTTTCCGCTGGAAATCATCCGTCGTTTGTGCAGCCCGTTGACTTGGTTTTTGATGCGCTCTTCGGCATTGTTGGAAGGACGTCTGAAAAACAAAGTGCGGAGTAATATTTCCGTTGACGAGTTAGGTCACGCGCTCGAGCTCACCGCCGATGATGGTCGAACAGAAGAGGAACACAAGATTCTGGAAGGCATCGTAACTTTTGGTGGAAAGGAAGCTGCACAAATCATGACTCCGCGCACTGATATGGTGGTGTTGTCACTTGATAACTCCTTCGCGGCTGTCTTGGAAATCGTGCGTGAAAAGGGGTATTCGCGCATCCCGGTAATTAAGGACTCCATGGATGAAATAGCTGGTTTTCTGTTCATCAAAGACCTGCTCCCTTACATTGACCGCACTGAGTTTGAATGGCAGCAGCTCGTGATGCAGCCATTCTTCGTTCCGGAGAATAAGAAGATCGATGATCTGCTGCAGGAGTTTCAGCAAGCCAAGGTACACCTCGCTATTGTGGTGGATGAGTATGGCGGGACATCAGGGCTCATTACTCTGGAGGATATTTTGGAGGAGATTGTCGGCGAGATTAAAGATGAGTTTGATGAGGAGGAGTTGCACTATTCCAAGTTGGATGAGTTTACCTATATCGTTGAAGGAAAGACACCGCTGGTGGATATCTATAAAATGCTGGATATTGATGGGACGCTTTTCGAAGAGCACCGCGGCGATAACAGCACACTTGCAGGCTTTATGATTGAGCAGGCAGGAAGATTACTCGATCGCGGAGACTCCATCGATTTTCATGGTTTTACGTTAATGGTGGAGGCGGCTGATAAGCGCAAAATCAAGCGTATTAAAATTACCCTTCCCACCAAATCATCATCGCAATGAAGCCAAGCAGGAATATTTACGTAGCGCTTGTTGTTTCTGCTGTGTTGGTTGGCATCGCTATGTTTTTTGCTCTTGGCACTCCAACAGCTGTTCCCAAGCCTCAAGGATTTTTTCGCATTGACCTTCCGGAACACGACTATCAGCGCTATGAATCTGAATGTCCGTTAGCGTTCGATTTGTCGAAGGCCGCCAAGGCAGAACTTTTTCGAAATCGACTCTCGGCGGATTCTTGTTGGTTCAACATCTATTATCCAAGGCTGAATGCGCGCATTCATTGCTCGTATATGCAAGTGAATGGTCGTTTGGATAACTTGATTGAGGACGCCTACGGCTTTGCGGCAAAGCATGAAATGAAGGCCTCCGCTTTGCGCCGAACCATGATCAGTGATTCGCTGAGAGATGTGCATGGAATTATCTACGACATTGAGGGCGATGCGGCGTCGAATGTGCAGTTCTTCTTGACCGATAGCACAGACCACTTTCTGCGCGGGGCGCTGTATTTTTTCAATCCGCCGAATCCTGATTCGATTGCGCCGGTGCTGCAGTTTGTGCGAGACGACATCGATCGTATTGCGCAAACGCTGGAGTGGCGATGATTAGCGTGAAATCCAGCGCACGAGCAGAACCACCAGGCACACCAAAAACATGAGGATGGAAATCTTGTTGATGCCGTGCATGAAGCGCAGGTTCAAATCGACTTTCTCTCGTTTGAAGAGATTCCGTGGGTCGAGGTAATACAGGATTTTTTTCAGGAGCATAGTCAAATGTAAGACGTGATTAGCCGCACACAGCAATCATGGAAATTTCCACTTTGCAACTTTTGGGTAGGCAGGCCACTTGAACGGTCTCACGCGCCGGGAATTCACCGGTGAAATACTTCGCATAGACAGCATTGACTTTCGGGAAGTCGTTCATATCGGCCAGGAAAATGGATGTCTTTACGACCGCCGAAAAATCAACGCCCGCAGCTTTTAGCACCGCTTGCATGTTTTGCATCACGAGTTCTGTTTCGGCTTCTACTTCGAGTGGTGTGTATTCCTGTGTGGCAGGATTAATGGCGATTTGTCCGCTGGTGTAGAGCATGCCGCCGGCTTTCACGGCTTGTGAGTATGGGCCGATGGGAAGGGGAGCGAGGTCGGTTTGGATGATGTGTTTCATGGGGGGCGAAGGTAGTGAAAGGGTGAAATGGTGAAAGGGTGAAATGGTGAAATGGTGAAGGGGTGAAGGGGTGAAATGGTGAAAGGGTGAAAGGGTGAAAGGGTGAAATGGTGAAAGGGTGAAGGGGTGAAATGGTAAGGACGCACTGCTGTGGGGCCCGACATGGTGAGGGCCCCTCGACTCCGCTCGG
>Ga0315899_10006560_pt1 | contig 12547 bp, 11 predicted proteins | sample LakEriMetagenome_2_FD_203518 | JGI IMG/M metagenome (GOLD analysis project Ga0315899, IMG submission 203518) | Freshwater fungal communities from buoy surface, Lake Erie, Ohio, United States - Buoy 4 MA112 | ecosystem: Environmental > Aquatic > Freshwater > Lake | place: USA: Lake Erie, Ohio...
CACTCTGGATACCGGTGCGCGTCCAAGTCATGATGGTTGATGCTTCCAACCACTGCGGCTGGGATCCGGGGCGGGATTTCTGGAGGTCCCTGCGTCTCAGCGACGAAGCTCCTTTCGAGTCGGCTTAGTTTAGAGACGTTCGTCCTAGTCATTAGTATATTATTAGTATATTATTACCTCGAAGAAAACCAAACGCAAGACCTCGCCATGGATACGTTCCGATGTAGACATGAACGCAGGTAAAAAGGCCGCCTGTCGATTGCGTTGAGCGCTCCAGCGCCTGAAAAACGTGCTCATGCGCGGTGAACCAGTTTGCACTATGGCGGGGGCAACAGTTGATATGGTCCCAGGCACCGTCACCACCCATGAGATACCGCTGACAAGGGCATTGCACATTTGCGAAAGAAGTGAATGTGCTCGGGCCGTTGTTCCGCACGGCCGGACACGTCGTGCGCACACAGCACGGAGTGACTGCAAGCGCAGGCCAACGGCCAGGCCAACGGCGCGGCGATGTGGAGGTGCGACTATCTTCGGGATCAGGCAGGGAGCTGGAGCTTGGTCTTTGACCTCAGCATCGCCCATGACAGGTTTGGGTCAAGCAGCCACGTGCAGCAGAACGGGTGTCTGTCGCACCCTCAGGACATAAGATCGCTGCCTACTGGCAACAATAGCTGACAATCAGAACATTTCTTTTCTCCCCGCGATCGGTAGTACCTCCACCCGCTGGCACGGCGAGTTTTTGCGTCTTCTTTTTACCGCTTTTTTCTACAGGCCCACCGGGAGACTGAGGCACACTTCACTGCCGCTGGAATGTCGTCGCAAACCAACAACTCGGAAGCACTCCAGGTTCAAGCGCGCAGCATTCTACAACGGTCTGAAGAGGTAAGAGCAAAGTCGGACTTGCGGCTGCCAAAGCAGCAGCGTTGAGGATCAACCTCAATGTCCAGGGCTTTGGCATAGTAACAACCCCAATGCACGCTCCCTCTCGCACTCCCCTTCTGCTCCCCCTCCTTCTTTCACACAATCTCCCTACCCCCCGCGTTCACTAGAGCGCGATGGGCAGACTAGTCCACACAGGCCTCGGTTCGTCGTCTCTCGTAGCACATGTCCTCCACTCTCCTCTCCCCCCTACGCGAACAGCTTTGTAATAGGCCCTGCAGTAATAAAACACACACATTCCCCTGTTCTTGGTCGTGCTCATTAAGGCGCGGTCGGTGAAACCGAGGCTCGAAGCAAACTTGGCCACGCTAAGCCCGCCCAGGCCACGGTAGAGGCGGGTGCTCGGCTCCTCGGCCGCGAGGCCCTGCAGCTTCTTGATCGCCGAGGCCAGCGCGTGGATGGTGTTTGTAAATCTGTGGCCGCTGCTCTCCACCCACGCGTTGATGTCGACCGCCTTCCACTGCGCCCAAAACTCGTCCGACGCAAACACGATGTCCGGAGCGACCGCCCCTCAGAATCCAAAGCTCATCAGCGCGTTGTAGAGGACAAACATCGGCCCCGTGTAGAGGACGAGTGCGAGGGCGTCGCAGCGCCGCAGCCTGGCCTGCTTCACCCGGCGCTGGATGGGACATGGAACAATGAACAGTCGCTAGTAACAAGCCTGGATACACACACGCGGACAGTCAGAGAGACACAGAGAGAACGTGCAGGCGCCTGGATAAATACACACGAGTAGTTATTTACCAAGAGTTTTGCCTTTTTTTGCTTCGCAAACACTTCATAACAGAAAAAAAATTTAAAAAAAAATCCGGCGATGTAAATGACGAAGCAAATTTTAGCCTTTTTATTTTGCTTCAAGAGAGAGCTAAACCCATATGACCTTAACGAAGAGCAGAAGTACCACGTTTGGAACGCCCCATATACTGCTGCCGTAACTGGCGAAGATGTGGCTGACATCATTGATAAGTTGCGCTCAATGTATCAAAAGTAAGGGAGCGCCATGCTTTTGACGGAGGGATTTTGAGGGTGCGGATGGTGGAGGGATGGATGTAAGGGGGGAGTAAAGGTTTGAGTTCGTGCGCGGAGGGATGGGGGAGGGGGGTATATGGGTTTAGCTCTCTCTTGAAGCAAAATAAAAAGGCTAAAATTTGCTTCGTCATTTACATCGCCGGATTTTTTTTTTAAATTTTTTCTGTTATGAAGTGTTTGCGAAGCAAAAAAAGGCAAAACTCTTGGTAAATAACTACTCACACGCGCGCGCGCACACACACACACACATAAACACACATTGCGAAAGAGAGAGAGAGAGAGAGAGAGAGAGAATGTGCTTGGGTCCAAGCGCCTGGATGCAGAGAGAAACCTCTCTCTCCTTCTCTCTCTCTCGCTTGGACCCCAATACATTCTCTTTCCTGGCCTCGCTGGCGCGTTAGTACTGGTGGCAGTGTCCCTAGTGACCACCAAGATCAAGGCCTCCCTCGAAAAGACCAAGAAGGCCTGAAGAGAGAGAGAGAGAGAGTCAGAGAGAGAGGGGGTTTCAGCATTGGAAAATTCCGATGTGCTTGCGCTCCATAAAAACCATCACGCCCCCCCCGTTCCACAAACGGTGTGTCGCGGGCGTTGGGGAGCGGGAACAGCCGGTAAAATTGGTCCTCAGGCACCCAATGCAGCGAAACGGGCTCGCGGAACGCAATCATTGCGGCGCCCTCTGCGTTGAACTCCAGCACCGTTCCCTCCGTGTCTTTTGCAAGCTCCTTCTTCTCGTCGCCCCACGAATGCACTGCAAACGCCTCGCCCACCACGACCTCATCGCCCACGCACCACTTGCGGCGGCCGTCGCAGCACACGCAAGTCCGGCTGAGTCTGGCCGTCTTTGAAGCAGCCCCGCGTGCCCGTCACGGAGACGCTGCCCTCTTTGCCCTCCACAGCGGCACACCCGCTGCCGCCCTCGAGCACGAGCGCCCACTCCTTTGACGGAGTGGTCGTCAGCCCATAGTCGGGGGTCGAAAACTCGACGTCCGAGCCGGGGAGCATGGTGTGCTCCTCGCGCTTGCCCTTCTCGATGTCGGCGTCGAGCTCGCCGCACACGCCCGTGACGCCCTTGTAGAAGTCGTCAAGCGGGCCGCCCTTGAGCTCGCCAGTGAACTTGCCCTTCGCCCGCCGCGTCCTGGGCCTTGCCGACGGCCGCAATCTGCGCGGACAAGTCCACCAGCAGCTGCACCAGTGCCGGCTTCGACAGGTCGACGATGGCGGCGAACTGGGAGCGGTCCATTGTGGCGAGGTCTTCGAGGGTGGTGCCGCTCGGGAAAAACGCGCAGATAATACAATCAAGGCGCTTGGACTGCGGCACCTTTAACTCCGCCACACTCGTTCGATGCCGACAACCGCGCCAGCATCCTCTCCTGGCCCTCGCGCACGGCTCGTATAGTCCCTTGCAGCTCTGCAATCCGGGCCAGCATGGCTTCCCGGCCGCTGTCAGGCCACGAGTCCACCCTTTACCGTAACTCGTCTGTGTCTCTGCCCAAGAGGGAAGCTCGACGATTCTACGTCTGCAAATTTGGGGTCGTTTTAAAGCGTTAATGGGGTTCAAGGTTGCGCTCGCTCGCAAAGAAGGCGGTGCAGCAGTAGGAGGAAACATGTCTGAGGGTGCGCTGCGGTCGTGGTCGCCTGCACCGGCAGCCTTGCTTCTTCAGCTCCATCAGGCAAATGGCAATGATGATGAGGGTCCCAGACGCCATTATCATGCTGAATCTGTTCCCAGACGCCCAGGAGCAGATTCAGGAGCAGATCCAGAAGATTCAGGAGCAGATTCAGAAGAGGAGCCACAGACGAGGGTTTGGGCTGAGGGCGAGCTTGTCTCTTCGGCCGCTGCTCTGCGCAGTCGCCTGGCCGCAAAAATGAGGCGTTCGTCCCCAGCAGCCCAGAATCCCCAGCACCTCAATCTTGGTTCCGTGTGCCGGAAGACACTCAAGTGTGCCGGGGCAGACGTAGACAACGACGACGATGCTACTGTGTCGTGCAACGAAGAAGATGCGCTTATGAGCAAGGGCACCGTTTGTTCCGAGTCGTCATGCGATACCGAGCTCAGCGCCAAGGAAACTCCACGAAACTCCACGGGAGAGGCGTTCTTGAACAAGTTCAAGAGCACTCGGAAGAATGAGAATGCCACCGTCTCTGAGGAGGTGGTCGTTCCGCTAGCAAACATCAGAGAGGCCGACACCGATGACTGGGAGGAGTGGGAGATGCAGGCCTTGCGCGAGCAACAAGAACAAATAGCAAAGGACTGCCGCCTGCTCGCTGAGCTGGAGGAGCAGCGTTTGCGAAAAAATCGTGAGGCCCAAGAGCAGCTTGAAATTTCCCGGTTCTTGGCGCAGAAATCGCAGAGGATTGCTGAAATGCAAAGGATGGCAACTGTGAAAATCGGAGGCGTTCGGACACTGGTTGGCGAAGAGGTAGGAGGAAAAGAAGATGAGGAAGTGATAATTGTCAAGCAAACATTCGTCCAGGGAATGCGTGTGCGCATTCATTCGCTGCAAAGACATTTTGAGATGAATGGAATGGAGGCAGTGGTGACGGAATTGACGGGCGATCGTGTTCAGGTACAGATTGGCGATGGGCGGCTGCTTGCCTTCAAGTCGGATAACTTGAAGCCGTACCCAGATGTCGAAAATTCGAGCCCGAGTCATTCCAAAATCAAGCGACCAATGTCAGCACCTGCAGCGCGCTGTGCGAATAAAGAAAAAGACCGAACTGCAGCCAAGGGGCATCTTGGGTTAAAAAACTTCAACTTCTTTGCCAAGAGGTCTTCGAAGGTGGGTGTGCTCCCTTTGGAGGAAGTTCACGCTAATGACTGCCTCTCGGCGAGCGAGTCGCCGGACGACACTCAGCTGCTGCGGGTCGCTTGGAAGCGAGACAAGGGACAAGAGCTGCGCCTTCACGTTGAATCTCGCAGTTTTGAGTTTCATTAAATGAACTTTACACGAAAATGATGTACGTGGTTCAATTTCTTAAACCATGGGGCGGACTGTAGATTTGGGGACACCACCAACGTCGAAAGCAAGTCCAGGGTGTGGGTGCGCACAGACTAGCATTGGCCTGAGGGGCCCGGCGCAGTGATAGCGTCTCGACGTTGCTTGTGTTTGAGGGACTGCAGGTGAGGGGCGTGTCCTAATCGTGCTGTCACGCAAGGCAGCGACGACTCATAGTGCTTGCGCTCACGGGCCTCGACGAAGTCGATGCGAACGTACCAAGGACCTCCGTTGTACAAAGCGAAAACCAGGCTGGCCGCAGACAGGCAGCATACTGTCAGCATTCAGAACGCACAACCACACAGCACGTGGCACCGCGATGATGCCACACATGATGGCAATTCAAGGTGAGGACACACACGAGGATGGGGAAGGCAAAGACGAGTACACCTGCGGCGAGATCGATCAAACAAATTGCCCACCAATGTGTGGATCAGACTCGCAGGACCCCACTGCGGTAGGCGCAAGGGGTAACTCAACGACTCAACACCCGCGCTCGTGTGCGACTCGGGACCATCCCACGATGACTGGCCTCCATCTCCATCTGCGTCCAGGGTTTCACCTGCTCCAACAAACACATTAAGCTCTGAACCGCTTGCCAGCACGACGCAAGTAAGCCATGGAGCTCTAAAAGCTGCATCGATTCTCTCGGCAATCAATTTGCGTGCGACATCAAGATGAGCCTTGCACACCGCGTGCTAAGGCAAGGAGGTGAGCAACTGACCGTTGGAGGCATGCACAGGCACAGTGTCTTCACCCTCATAGTCCGGTTTCCATTCCACGTCGGGCCTCAGGTGCCCTGGATGTCCTCCATCGAGGGCGTCATAACGGAAGCCAATCCCGCCCTGGTGGTTGTCAGACCGTAATGAACTACCACAAGTGCGAGCCAGGAGCTCAAAGTCTTGTTCCAACAGCAGCTCCTCGTGTACAGCGCCCGGCGTTGGAAGCCGGGCACCAAAATCGCGATTTTCGCCAGTGTGCTGGCTGGCCACGTGCTCCTGCCTTTGAATGCTCTCCTGTGAGAGGACAGGAGGAGAGATGCACACTCGTTCGCTTGGATCGCCGCGCCGCATGGCAGTTGGAATGCCACTGTAGGCCGCCTCTGCACCCGGGCACTCGAGCCCACGGCGCCGACGGTAAAAAGCAAAATCGTCGTCGAAATCGAAGTCAAAGGCATGCGTTACAACCTTGGCCAGCGTATACAAGCTGGTGTCCCTACGAACGGCAATATCCCGGAATACATCGACGCCCTCTGCGCTCTCCGCATAGAAAGCCTCGCCTAGGCCTTGTGCCACACGCGAGCGCTCACTGTCTAGCCGAAGGCGCAATACATGCACCTCTTCGCGTTCCACGGGCTCACTGTCAACCACGGCGTCAACCTGCAAAGGCCTCCACAGGGGAAAACCATCCTTGTCCAGCACTGCGCCAGGACCGCCAACCATATCAGAGCGCTTCACGCGCCCCTGCTTGTATCGGCAATAGTTGTACTTGAGGACAGGATTTCCTTCACCCCTCTTGAGCTGCTCATGCATCCGCGCGACAACCTCATAGGCCTCTGACGCTGAATAAGGCCCGCGCCGAAGATAGTCTTCCCGCAGAGCACGCACCAGGCGGCCAAGGTGCATCCCGGGCTTGAGCCCGGTGATTCGCATGATGTCGTGGCCGTTGAGAGGCGACCGAAGCGATGTCAAGCGGTCACGGTCCAGCACAGCTTGCACGTGCTGTGTCAGCAGGTCGGCTCGCGCCTGGTGCTCCGCCTGCCTGTGTGCCTTGCCTGACGTGCAGTCTGCAGCATAGAGATCAAGTAGATCGTCGAAAAGAGGCCCCATGACGGCCATCAATCGCCGTGCACCCTGGTCATTGAACCTCTCCACCATCCGGATACGTCCAGAGCGGAGCACGAGCGTTGCAACCTCTTTGCGGAACTTTTCATCATAGCCGTAGGCACTCAGGATTTCATCCACCATAGCAGCGCCCACACGTTCATGCGCTGTGAACGTAAGCTTGCCCCCTTCCATCTCTGCTGTGGTAGGCTTGCCAACGTCGTGCAGAAGTGCCGCCCAGCGAACGCGCAGGCGACAGGGAGCCTGCGCAACCACCTGGATCACATGGTTGATGAGCACCTTCTCGCCCTTTATTGGCTTCCTTTCCTGCCCGCGACGCAAATTTCGAGGAAGGTAGCCGCCGCCGCCCCATTTTATCCGCACTAGGCTCTCCATCCACCACAGCGTGGGGTCAATCGGCCTGTTTTTTTCGCCCGCTTCCGCGCTACTCTCGTACATGAGGCTCCGGAGCGCCACCTCTCGCAGGCCCTTCGTGGGGTCACGCTGCAGGAGCAGTGTATCCCAGAACTCCCTGTCTAGCTTCCGTCTGTGGTCGACGCCGAAGCGCGCCTGACCATTAACACTGGCAGGCACATCGGCCATCCCACTCGGGTGCAGCGTCGGCTTCACCACCCCACGCCCTGCCCCGTGCACTGAGTGAGCCTCAGCCGCAGCCGTAGCCGGTCGGGCTTGCACAGAAGCGTCAAGCTCGCCACGGAACGATTCGGTTCCAGCCGGAGCCTCACACGTGGAGCGCGCCTGCTTTCTCTCTTCCTTGCCCAGCCAGTCGACGCAGACATTGGAATTGACACGTGCCCGCTCGCGCGCCCACTCCCAGAGCTTTGTCAGGTGCGAGGGCAGCCGGTGTGTCCCGCCGATGCCACGCAGGGGCCCGGCGAGGACTGCGCTGTCCCCCTGCCTCCCTATAGACTCTCCCTCAAGTGCTGTGCCTTTCCACAGGTTCCGCTCTCGGTCGCGTCTCGGCTTTAGCGGCCTTGCGCCCGTCTGCGTGGCGCGGCCTGCCAGCTGCTCAGCCTCAGCGGCGAAAGAGCTGGCGCTCTCGAGAACTTTCTGTCGTCCCTGCTCTCTCTCTCTCTCTCTCTCGCTCTCACTCGCTCTTGCTTTTGCTCTCTCTCTCGCTCTCTCTCTCTCCCGCGCCATCATGTCCGGGAAGACAATCGAGGCGGGGTTCTCCCGCGGCTGTCGGCCGCTTGCGCTCCCAGTGGCAGAACCGGTGGCCTTGCCGCGCTCGCCCTGCCTGCCGCCGCCGTGCGACGACGACAGCGCCCTTGCGCTGGCGGCGGTCCATGCTGGCAGGAGCTGGCACGCGCTTGTCAGCGGCACGCACGTGCTCCCGACGGGATGGCATGGCATGGCCCCCCCCGCACGGGCGGCCCCCCTCACCGCCTGCTGCGCCATCCTCAACCAGCGGCGCCCGCTTCCCGCCATCCCGGGATGCGGGCACGGTGCACAAGACGTGTGATTCCGCCCCCGTCCAGCCCCTGGACCGTGACGTGAACACTGGGTCGTGTGGAGTCTCAAAATAGCACTGGAGGCTGACATGTCGTAAGGCCTCGCCAGCTGGCATGGCCGATTACAAGACGCTCGGCGAGCACGGACAAGACGCCACCGTGGCATGGCAGCGGCGGCACTTCGCTCGCGCGGCCCGGCTGGTGGTAGGATCGGCGGCCGCGATAGCGCTGCTTGTTGCTTGTTCATATACGACGATGCAGAGCCAGGCACACCCCGGCAGCAACGAAGGGGAGCGCCTGGACGGCGACATTGAGCTGGCGCATGCGCTCGCGCGGGACGGGCTGGTTCCCGTCGAGGAGGCGGGCGGGATGGACCTGGTCGCCGCCGACGGGGGCCGTCCGCGCTTCCTAGTACTACCCTTGGGCATGAACCACGGCGGAAAAAGACTTCCGAAAACGTCACAGCCGCCTCCGCCGCCTCCCGGCCCGTGCAGCGGCGTGTTTCAGCCAGAAGACTGTGCACATGGCGCGCTGCAGATCACTAAGATCACGCCCAACCGCTGCGCAACGAAGGGCGGGTGCGTCATCGTCTTTGATGGCGACAACATTGTGGCAGGCGACACTCTCAGCGGTCACAAGGCCGACCAGGAGATTTCGGTGTCGCTACGGACGCAGGAGGGGGTGGTAGTAAGCACGTGCACGCTCATCAACTGGCAGAGCAAGACAAGGTTTGAGTGCACCTTGAACCCAGGTTCGGGTGCTGGTCTGGTCTGGAACGTCAGCATCCCGAACCATGACTACAAGGATGAAAATGCAGGGACTGGTTGGACGTGGGCTGGCTTGACGTTTTCATATGATGGGCCCACCATAAATAACATCATACCGGCGGTGATGGACGTCAAAGAGTGGGCGTTGATCGTCCTTCAAGGCACAAACTTTGGGGAATCGGTACGCAATGTCAATTTGACGGTGGGAGGCAAGCCGCTTTTGGAGATCCAGCTGGTCGATGACACCACCCTCCGAGCCCTTGTGCCACCAGTGCAAGACCCGGGTCTCCTTCAGGTTGATGTAACCGTCAGCGGCCAGGCCGTGGAGGCGACCATTCCGGTGAAAGACATCCCCGAATCGCCTACGTTTCCCTTTACAACTGCAAACACGTTTGGAACCGAGGAGTGGAACATCACTGTCGCGGCACTCGTGGTCCGGAGTGGACTGAGCGAGGAGTGGTTCAACAGCCACCGCGAAATTATCCTCGCCGGGGATGATGTTAAAACTGGAGGTGCTGACGATTTAGGAGCAATCATGGCGAAAACGCATCTCGACAAGTGGGAAGCCGTGGCTGTCGCGGAGTCCCGGGACTATCTCACGGAACATTTTAACGCCGATAATGGGCACGGAGTGGCGAACGAGGATGGCGTCTACGTCTCCAACATGGGCAACAAGCTGAACGGGGATGCCCAACATGATAAGGAGGTGCTGACAAAGCAGCTGCAGGTCTTGGAGGCATCCACCGAGGTGCCGCTCCATGTTTTAGCTACCATCGTTGGAAATGTAGTCAAGAAAGAGCCTCCCTGTGCTGGTTATCCCAGTTGTCAGCCGGCCGACGCAGTCGGACATCGCGGCTGGACGTGGCATTGGTCATTTGATGAGAAACGCGACTCTTGGGTGTGGAAATACGGTGAAATCTCAGACGGCACTCAGCCTCCGCAATCTTGTGGATACTGTGACCCCGTAAAGGTACATGCGGTGCATGATCAGGAATATGCCAAGGAGCGTGCAGAAACATGCATGTATTGCGTTGTGGATAAGTTCAAAAACCTGGATTCATGTAAGTGCCAGGACTTCACGCTAATGTGCTTACAGGCTCACAACAGTGTGATGCCCGAGGCTCCCGTCGCCAAGAGCACATCACACACTCTGCAGAAACTTCTCTCCATGTCACCGCTTCACCTCGTGCACGAGATGTTGAAAGGCGAGAAACGAATTGCACAAGCTTCACCTCCTGCCGCCATCGCCGCCGCCGCCACGAAGGCCCCCGCCGCCATGATTTCTACTATGGATTCACAGCCATTGGCCGCCTCTTCGCCGATGGTAGACCCTCCATGGAAAGAGACTCAATGTCCGATTCGCAGTGCGGAGAAACAGTGTCAGGAAATGGGAGGATTGCCCTCTGCAGACGGCCTTGCTTGCTGCTCTGCATCCTGCGGCGCATGCGGTGGACCAAACTGCAGCGCCTTGGCTGGAGGGGAGAGCAGCTGTTGTCAAGGTGCGATCACAAAGAAGGGGCAACTGTGCGGCAGTCCCCCATGTCTGATGGCCTTGTCTGAATTCGAGGATGCAGCGCAACAAGATGCGCGGAGAAAGACCTGCGCCTCCTTTGGCGGCTTCTGGGCGAACACAAGCTTGCAGTGCTGTGCCGCCACATGCGGAATGTGCGGTGGTGAAAGATGTGAGAGTGCACCTGGTGGGGAGAGCAAGTGCTGCCTTGATCAAAAAGAAGGTGCCCGGGTATGCTCGGACAGCCACCATGCCCCATGTACCTTGGCAGCAGGAGGGGGGCCAGGGACTTTACCCAATGCTCTTACATCAGGGTCAGCCGTGACTTTACCCGATGCTCCTACATTAGGGCCAGCCGTGCTGTCGGTTTCAGATCAGTGTCGGCAGTTGGGTGGCATTCCGGATCTCTTCGGCCAGGCCTGCTGTCCCGCCTCGTGCGGCAAATGTGGTGGCATCTATTGTGAACTACGCCCTGGTGGTAATGCATGCTGTGTCGACGACGTCATCGCCGCAAGCGTGAGTGCTTTTTTGCATTCGTCAAGTTGCTCGTTGTGTTCGTTGCGTACTTCTTCAGATCCTCAAATTTTTTGCAATTTCCCGAGGTCTGACACGATGCCTGAAAAAAATTCACAGGTGCAGTGCGGGAGTCCGCCGTGCGTGGTTGCTCCCCTAGGTGATACGATCAAGAATAACAACTCGGAAGCATGCAGGGCTGCCGGTGGAGTTCCTGACTTGACTGGCTCCAGATGTTGCCCTGGCAGCTGGTGATATCTTTTGCTATTTTGTTCCAGAGCGCGCATGCGTTTGCGATTTTTGCTTATTGACCACGTGAACTTGATCGCGCAGTGGGACCTGCGGCGGGGCAACTTGCGGAGATCGTGGCCTGAGCTGCTGCATTGACGTTGTGGACGAAAAGAACTACTTGTGTGGTACGCCCCCTTGTGTAACGACGGATCCGGTCTCGGCATCTTCTGTGGCCGCAGGCCCGCTGGCCGCCATAGGCTCTGGTGATCGGTCGGGGGCAGATGTCGAGGACAAAAGGACGAAAATACTCTCGCGGATGCAGTCTTGCACTGCAATAGGTGGCGTGATGGATCCTTTTGGATTGCTGTGCTGCCCTGCTTCTTGCGGAGTTTGTGGCGGTCAGGGTTGTGCAAGCAGAAACGGAGGCGCAGATGCCTGCTGTGGCGACAACATCGCTTCTGCAGCTGTCAAGTGTGGTAACCCACCATGCTTGCTAGGGTTCGAGGATAACAAAACACTTGCAGCACGTGTCTCTGTGTGCGCACTGGCTGGAGGAGTAGCGGATGACACAGGCCTGAGATGTTGCGATTCAGCATGTGGAACTTGCGGAGGTAATTTTGCTCGCCCTTGCCCAGTAGTGTTCTTGATGCTCCTTGATGTTTGTAATATTGCTCTGCAGTAAGAGCAACTGTGCAGATCCTCTAGATCCCAGTATTTCTGGAAGCTGCGCGCACGCGCAGGATCACACCGCCTTGTTGTGTGTCATCAGAAAGCTCTGTAAGTCGTTGACATTGGCCTGTCGTCAGGAACTGGATGCGAAACCCGTGAAGGCGGCGCAAATGCATGCTGCGCAGACGCGCTCGATGCTGCCGACAAGCTCTGTGGATCACCGCCATGCTTGACCGAAAGTAAGGGAACAGCGCACGCGCTTGAGGTTCAGGGTCGCGCAAATCAATGTGCGGCCTCAGGAGGCATTCCAGATCTCTTTGGACAGGTTTGCTGCCTGGCCTCGTGTGGGTCATGCGGGGGGAGTGGGTGTGGGCACCGTGATGGGGGCGCAGAAGGGTGCTGTTCGGATAGCATAATTGCAGCTCACGTTGAATGCGGAAAAGCGCCCTGCCTGTGGCCACAGGATCAATCGGTCGTTTTGGCACGCATATCTGCATGCGCATCTGCTGGTGGTATTCCTGATTCGACAGGCCTCCGATGTTGTTCAGCCTCCTGCGGGACTTGCGGTGGAGAGAATTGCATGTCGCGCGAAGGGGGG
>Ga0315899_10006562_pt1 | contig 12544 bp, 10 predicted proteins | sample LakEriMetagenome_2_FD_203518 | JGI IMG/M metagenome (GOLD analysis project Ga0315899, IMG submission 203518) | Freshwater fungal communities from buoy surface, Lake Erie, Ohio, United States - Buoy 4 MA112 | ecosystem: Environmental > Aquatic > Freshwater > Lake | place: USA: Lake Erie, Ohio...
TAATATAGCGGGTATAAATGGTAGCGATGGCTAAACAAAGAATAATGGAGATGATGAATAATGGTAAAAAGGCTAAATACTTTACCAATAATTCTTTAGGCGTAAAACGATTCGATTGATCGCCGCCTGCAATAATTTCTAAATTTTTAAAATCGGCCATAGCTGTGTTTAATTAATAAAACGGAAAACGTTGTTTAACAATAACAAATAGGATAAGAAGCTTAAAGCCAAAGGTAGATCTCGGTAAATGGTTGGATCTTGATTAGCATTGCGCAGGCGTATTTTGTTGGAAGGCACGTACAACACATCATTGGGTTGCAACTGAAAATACGGGCTATTATAACATTCGATATTAGTGAGGTCTATTTCATGTTGTTGGATAGTGCCATCAGGCATGGTACGAATGAGTAAAATACTTTTACGCAAACCCGCATCTCTGATATCACCTGCTGCAGAGATGGCATCTAAAACCGTTGCCTTCTCATTCGGAAAACTTTTGAGGCCTGGACTATTGACCTCCCCTAATACCGTGATATTATAATTGAGATAGCGCACCACCACGATAGGATCTTTGATATAGGCTTTCAAATGATTTTTAAGCGTATCGATAAATTCGCTTTTGGTATAACCCATTGCTTTTACTTTTCCGATGATAGGAAAATCGATATTACCTTCATAATCTACTATATAACCCGCTAAGGTATTGCCTTGCTGAACATTGACCACTCCATTCTGATTTTGCCCAATACCCGAAGTCATGTTAAACAACAAAGCTTGTTCTTGATTAATAGATTGCGCATAGACTTGAATCATCAACTGATCATACTTCTGAATTACCGTAGGTTTCAATTGCAAACGCACAGGGGTATTTACTTGTTTTGCATTTTGGAAATAGATCATCTCTCTGTAATTGCGTTTAGCAACCCCACATGAGGCAAGCATAAACAATAAAACTGCGGCTACAGCAAGAAGGACTAACTTAAAGGAGGAAGTGGTATACATAAATTACTTCTTTTTTTGGGTGGCTTGTAATAAACTAATAGGCAAGGTAGCTTTTAAATAAACGCCCAAAGTGGGTATTTTTAAAATCGCATATTTCCCTTTAATATCTTCAATAATGGCTACTTGATCCATAAATAAACCGCTTTGTATGCGGACTTCTTCTTCTTTTTCAAAATTAACGTGTTCTACCGCTACCTGCTCATACTCATTTAAAAACAAACGTAAGTGCTGGATATCCTCTTCACGAACAATAGCGGGTTTGCCCAACCAATGTACGTAATTGATAATGCCTGCCGAAGCTTTTAAGAGCTCCCATTTTGCAGCTTCAGAAGCCGCTACAAAGATATAGCCTTTTATCAAAGGTTCTTCTACCCATTTCTTGCGATCTTTCCATTGCTTCAAGGTGCGCTGCAAAGGGCAATACACTTCGTAGCCTTTACGCTCTAAAGCGCTAACTATTTTTTTCTCCCAACGAGGAAGTGTATAGATGGCATACCAATGTTTCTGCTCCAATTTTACTAATTTTTTCTTATGGCTTCGCCCTTCCTGAGTTACAGGTAAATGCTTGTTTTTCTAGGAAAAACAACGTACAAATTTACGGTTAAATAAGCATAAATAAAAACCCAAAAAAAGTTGTTTATTTAAATTTATTTATATATATTATCAGTTGAAAATTTAATATTTAAGGGACTGTTTAAAAAACAAAGCAGCATATCGCAGTTTAATTAATATTATTTAAAATTATATTTATAAGTGATAGATATTGTATAAATTATAAATTAAACAAAATTTATGTTTTGCATAATAAATTTTGATAAACAGCATAAAATTAGGGGTGCTTTAGAGGCACCCCTTGTTGGATAAGGGTATAAAGAGCTTCGTCCTTAACGCTGCCTCCATATTCAAAATAATTTATAGTCCTTATTCTTACGTTAAGGAGTTATTCTAATTAGTAAGGATGTATGGAGTTCTTTCAAATTAAAAAAAAGCCAGCAATTGAGCTGGCTTTTTTATCTGCATATCAAAATACATTATTTTGATTAGTTAGAACTATTTAAGAATGGCCCTTTTGCCTATAAAATAGCCATATAACAATACGAAAACAAGTAAAATGTACAAATAGGAATCCATTGGAACATTTGCATTTGGATCTGGGGGATCAGTTAGCGCATTAACATCCGGCGACACATTTGTTTCATAGGCATTTGTAGCCTGTACAACTTTTTGGGATTCATCAGGATCTGATTGAACAGCAAAAACTTGCGTACTAGTTGCAAAGCATACCAATAAAATTAGACATAGTGGGTTCCTATTTTTTATAATTCCGATTGGATTTTTTAATAAATGCATAAGATATAATTTAAATTATTTAAAAAAGGGTTAGTGATATTATTGTTTAAGTATTTTATAAATTTTTCGTTCTTTATTATTACTTAATTCTAAGGCGTACATACCCGCAGCATTATTGAACATTTCAATGGTTTGATCTCCTTGAAATAATATTCCTTTAGAGACAATAGAACCTTTTAAATCAATCAAAGTATACGTGATATTATTTGAAGTGATTTTTAATTTTATTTTATCTTGAATGATATTGCTGAGCAAATAATTACTATCTCCAAAATTATTTTCATTAATTAAAGTTGCCCATGCTTGCTTAGAAATTATAAAACGATTTTTACCATAAGAGTTTGAATCGTTTGTAATGTCAAAAGTATATACTGCTCCCAAGTGCAGCAGTTGTTGACTATTATTAAAATTATCTGTGAGTATAAAATCAGAATTTAAGAATGAATTATCATCAACTCTAAACATATACTGACCTATAGGTCCACTAATACCAATTTTAATGGGTTGAATAAAATCAGGCTGTGTACTTAAGGCTAAATTTATTAAATTAGGGCTAATGATATATGCATTAGCAATAACATTGTCTATTTTTTTCAAATCCAAGGCATCTATATTATTTGCTATCGCATTATCATCTTGTCTTAAAATAAATCTATCGAATACACGATTGTTTTTATATAGATTAATCTCTAAATTTTGATTGTTAGCTGTTGTTTTAAACAAGTTATTAGAGACAATGACGCCGCTTGTTTGGATTGCAGTTTTAGGTATTAAAAATGAACTTGTAGATGCCGCTTGATAGGCTATAATTCCCATCATAGGAATGGTTATACCGGTTGATGAGTTAGCTGATGCAGCAATCCAAGCACCAGACTTGATATTTATTCCAGACGAAGCATCTGTTGCATTATAATAATAATAAGGCATATTAGATGTTGCACCAGTTAAAGCGTTAGAACTGATGGGTGCAGCAAAGGGATTGCCTACTAATGTAAAATAAGGAGTAGCTATACTTGGGCTTATTGTTACATCAGCTGTATTTAAAACACCATTTGCATTATAAGTGCTTACACTTGGACCTAATCCTAAATAGTTATTTAAGCCAGGTATACCAATAAAATCAGTAGTTAAACCTTTGTAGAAAAATGCATAGCAGTTATTAGCACCTATGGCTGTTGTTACAAACCAACTATCGGTTAAGCCATTATACTGATTGATGTCACTGACTCCATTTGCGTTTATACTCACTAAATTATTATCCATAATTATTTTTTGACTTGTTAATGAGGAGGAGAAAGGAGTAGCTAACATTCGCCATGCCCTTTGTGCGGTAAACCATTGCTGTATCGTTACATTACTAGCATTTAAAAGTGTACCTGCTGATATATCAATACTACCGCAACTCGTTGCGCTTGCGCTAACCAATACTGGATTATCACTAAAATCTACTGTTCCATTAATTTTTAATAAGCCTGCAATTGTACAATATCCGTTTAATGTAAAAGTTTTTAACGTATCAATAATTAAGGTTCCACCATTTAAATGTATATAACTACCAAAGGGTAAGGTATAATCTATGTTTAAATGAACTAAACCTGAATTGATAACAATACATTCATTACTAGAAGGTACATGATTTAATGACCAATTACTATTGGTATTCCAATTCGAATTAGTAGTTCCAGTCCATACATTTGGAGCAACTACAGTCAATATTAATTGACCTGCTACAACAGCTACATTTGCCATTGTATTGCTTATAATACCGCTACCGGTAATGGTAAAAGAACCTACAGTACCTTTTACTTTTGCATCTCCTACATTATTGATTAAGATATAAGTGCCTATGTTTAAAACACTTGTTGTATTGATGGTAATAGGCGTGTTGATCAAAGCTAATGTACCATGACTGCCAGTAAATACAAAAGGAGGCGTACTTCCTCCATCAAATGAAGTAAATTGAATGCCCCCTGTTGCAATATATAAACTATCATAAGAACCTACATGTATAGTAGCTGAGCTGTTTGAGCCCGTAGCTGTTATAATTAAGGGTTGTGTCAAACCCATTGTGAATGTAGATGCACTAATGCCTGTGATATCTAATGTAGCAGTAGAGCCCAAACCTACACTATTAGACGAGCTTAGAGTTGCATTACCTGATAGTATTAATGTTCCAGCATTAATTGTGGTAGGTCCGGTATAGGTGTTGTTACCTGAAAATTCCATGGATCCACTAGAAATACTATTAATAGTAATACCCGCACCTGTTAATCCACTTATATTACCACTAAACTTATAATTTCCAATTCCACCTATTGTAAGCACTCTTGAAGATGAACCTATGGATAATGCATTTGTAAATACCATATCGGCAGATCCGCTATTTACATTTAAATGGTCGCCAAACTGTATATTACCACCAAAAGAAATACCTCCTGGAAATTTGTTTGTAAAACTTAAATTGGTACTTATACTTGGTGTTAAAACACCGCCATCTAAATTAAGTGAACCTCCATCTCCAAGTGCATTTACACTCGCTACCTTTACGGTACCTTGATGCAATACAAAGCCCCCTGGATAACCACTACTAGGACTTCCTAAATCTAGCATACCATTACCATTTTTTATAATTCCGGTACCTATATTAGAGGAAAGTACTTGGCCATTTAAATTTAATACCTTTCCAGTAGCAACTGAAATTGGCAAAAGAGAGCCATTAGTAGACATAATACCAGACGCTGTAAAGCTTACATTTTCATTGGCTATAATACTGGTAACTCCTGTTGTAGCAAAACTTATATTCGAATTAGCTACATCAAAAACAGCCAAATCATTGTTGGCCCAAGTTTGATTATAAGTGCCGCCACTCGTTAGCGACCATTTATTGGGATCTGTCCAAATACCAGCACCATTAAAATATTTGCTTGTTTGCGCAAGGGAATTGGATTGCATACATAGCATGTACAATCCAACAAAACATAGTTTTTTAGTCATAATTACAAGATTTAGTGAAAGAGAAATGAATACGATACTATTGTGTCAATGTAATCGTTACATTATTGGATCTTGTAATGATAAAAAACCCACAAAGAAGAGCGTGAATTCGATAGGATTATAAAAAAGAATAATATAGCAATTATTTCAAAGGTGTGCGTAAGCTACTATTTTGAAATAAATGTAGGTTTGATACCTGTTTATAAATACTCCAGTTGGTTAAATTAATACTAATACAAATATATGTTTTAATTATTGTATTAATTAAATTTATTTAAAAGCCTTTTTAAATTTTTCCAATTTAGGTTGGATTACAAAACGGCAGTAAGGCTGTTCTTTATTTTGGGCATAATAATTTTGATGGTAATCTTCTGCTTTGTAAAAAATAGCCATAGGTTCTAGACTCGTTACAATGGGATTTGGATAAACTTGTGCGGCATTTAATTCCTTAATAATCGCTGCTGACAAGGCTTTTTGCTGTTCATCTTTATAAAAAATGGCAGATCGGTATTGTGTGCCTTCGTCATTGCCTTGACGGTTTAACTGGGTAGGATCATGAGCCAGGAAAAAGGCTTGTAAGAGCTGCTGAAACGATACTTTTTGTGCATCATATACAATTCTGCACACTTCTGCATGCCCTGTAGTACCTGTACATACGGCTTCATAGCTGGGTTCGCTAATACGACCACCCATATAACCACTTTCTACTTGCTCCACACCTGAAATTTGAAGAAAAACAGCCTCTGTACACCAAAAACAACCCGCTGCAAAAACTGCGGTATCTAAATCTTGCGGGTGGGTAGTTGGAGTTGTGGCAGTCATAGTAGTAGTGTTATGTGTTTGTTTTTTTAATTGCGAAGAGCAGGCAAAAAGGCTAAAGCAGAGAAACAGCAATAGTAATAGCTTAGACGAATTAATGTTGTTCATAAAGTTCATTCTTGGTAAAGATACATGCTTTCTTGATTTTATGGTATTCATAAAAAAGAAGGCTAATTGCTTTTATATATCAACAGAGTTAATTATTTTTGCGGCGGAGAGATGGCAGAGCGGTCGAATGCGGCGGTCTTGAAAACCGTTGACTGTCAAAGGTCCGGGGGTTCGAATCCCTCTCTCTCCGCATAAAAAATCAAATGCCCCTTTCAGGGGCATTTTTTGTTGGGATTGCTTGCAAAGCTTGCTTTGCAAAGGAAGAACAACGAAAAATGAACAGGGCGAAGCCCCGCATTTGATTTTTTATGTAACTCCCTCCCTTAGGGATCATAGCATAATCCTCAAACAACAAAAAATGAAGAGGGCGAAGCCCCGCATTTGATTTTTTATGTAACTCCCTCCCTTAGGGATCATAGCATAATCCTCAAACAATAAAAAATGAAAAGGGCAAAACCCGGCATTTGATTTAACTGAAATTAGACTCAAAACTGAAAAGAATTAGTTAAACAATTAAAAAATGAAGAAGAAATAAAAAGGTAACTTTTAAATTGCTCTATCCAATTAAGAAATTTGTAATAGCTGTAAAAAGAATAAAATATAAAACAGATTAAACTTGAATACGGCTAAATCTCGTTACCTATATTACCTCTGATAATTTTATTATCAAACTTATTATGAATAAGTGTAATAAGTAGCCCGTATGATATAGCACAAACAATTAGTAAATTATTTACTAGGCCAGTAGTTGAAAAAGATATTCGTATTAGAATAGTTGATATAATAAAGCCGGAATTTCTCATTACTTTATGGAAATCATCCGTCAAATAAAAAGAAAATAACAGTAGTAAAACATCTGCAAAAATTAAAATAGTAAAAAACTGCTCGAAAAAAATATTATTAATATTAGAAAAAGAATTAATGTTATTAGTCTCGCTATAAATGACATTAAAAATCCAAGTAGTAAAAGAATATATAGATAAAGAAAGTAAAATTGGAACTAAAACAAGTGCTAACATTTTTTTTATTTGAACAAAATTTTCCACAGAGGGACTTCTAAGTTCGATACTATGATTAATACCTTTATTAGGTTTATACTGTAAATGAAAAAGATAAAGCAGAAAAAACAAAAATAAAGAAGTAGCTAAGTCATATGAAAATTGTAAGTCGTATTTTATAGAAAACCAATTACCAGAAATTTGTAAATTAGATAGATCTTTAAACAATCTTCGTATGATAATTAAGCAAATAATTTCGTATTGTTTACTTACATATTTTGTGAAAGATTTTGGTAGATAATAAATAAGTAAGTATACTTCATAAACTAAAATAAAAGAGAATGGTGTATAGATTGCCGCTATTGGATTGGTTAATAAATTAGAGGGTGTCTTTAAATAAATTAAATTTAATTCAATCAAATAAATAATAATGAGATGTATGATAAAACTAGTAATAGCTATAGACAAAATAGCTTTTTCTATTTTATGCTTTATATTCTCTGAAAGTATTTTTTGATATAACTTTTCTAACATTTTACAATTTGCTTTTACAAATAATGAAGCAATAAAATAGAATAATTAATTCCTTTTTTAAAGTAGACTAAAGAATAAAGAACATAAAATTTTACTTATGTGCAATAGCATTACACATAGAACTATTTATAAGAATAAACTATAATAGTTGCTGGTTTACTATTCTGAATTTTTTTTCTTATCTGCATTATACAATGAATAGCCAAATCCAATTCCAAAAATTAGAGTTATTAATCCTGCGAAGTAGGGTATAAAATCAATCATTTTTATCTTGATTTATTAAACGTAAATAAATTCCAAAACCTAATATGGAAGGCACCCATAGTCCAAGAAAAATGGCATGATTATGATATCCTTTGAAAAATAAAATTTCTGAATATATAAGAGATAGTAATGCTGCTAAAAAGAGCAATTTGTCGGTTAAATTAAATTTCTTGAACATTTTAATTGATTTTTATGAATAATAATACCTTGGATAATCTAATTTGATGACGTATTGATTAAATCTAATGTTACCAAATATAAACTTTAATCCTAAATTATCAAAAAAATGGTATAAGATAAAGAATGAATTATTTTTAAATGAATCAAGCATCCATATTTATTTTGCACAACTTTAAAGCTATTTTTAGCGATTTACCTATCTTTATTTTTTAATTTTTATTCTATGCGCTACTTATTAAAACTCCGTTATTGCCTTTTCTTGCTTTCTTTCTTAGCTAAGGCACAATCAACAACTTACACCTCATTAGTAAATCCTTTTATTGGCACGGGTGGCCACGGACATACCTATCCCGGACCTAGCATGCCCTTTGGCATGATACAAGTGGGTCCTGATACTCGATTAGAAGGTTGGGATGGTTGCAGCGGCTATCATTATTCCGACAGCCTTGTCTATGGTTTTTCGCATACGCATTTAAGCGGCACCGGTATTGGCGATTATTGCGATGTTCTATTTACCCCCACAACAAATATTTTTAGCTTTAATAAACTATTGCTTGCTTCCTCTTTTCCTAAAGCACGCGAACAAGCACGCATAGGTTATTACAGTACCTATTTAAATCGCTACCAAACAAAAGTATCGTTTAGTAGTAGCACCCGCAGTGCACTCCATGTATATCATTTCCCGAATACTGAAAAGGCCTATGTGCATATTGATTTAACACACAGAGATCAGCTTTTGAAAAGCCATTTAGAATGGGTTGATGATCATACCATTAGAGGCTACCGATACTCTAAAGGATGGGCTGCACAGCAACGCATTTATTTTTATGCTGTTTTTGATCATGCCATAGAAGGCTATGCTTTGAAAACAGGTACGGATACCCAAGTACATTGGCACTCGTCTCAACAAAAAGTACTACTGCAAAATGCCAATCAAGCTATTCTTTCTTTTGGAAAAGTAGGGACCTTAAAAGTAAAAGTGGGTATCTCTGCAGTAAGTATGGAAGGTGCAAAAAATAATGTATTGACAGAAATACCGGCTTTCGATTTTAAACGCTTAGTGCAACAACAAGAGCAAACATGGGATAGTGTTTTATCTAAGATTGCTGTAGAAGGTGGTACGCAAGATGAACAAACCATTTTTTATACCGCACTCTATCATAGTTTTCTTAACCCTAATACCTATCAAGATGTAGATGGTACTTATTTAGGTCGCGATTTTAAAATACATAAAAGTGCTACGCCTTATTTTTCAGTATTCTCTTTATGGGATACCTACAGAGCAACACATCCTTTGTTTGCTTTAATCGATCGTAAAAACACACAGGCTATCATCCAAACATTTCTTACCCAATACCAACAAGGTGCTTTACTTCCTGTATGGGAATTAGCGGCTAATGAAACATATTGTATGATTGGCAATCATAGTATTTCTGTAATTGCTGATGCGCTTTTAAAGGGTATACCCATGGATACCACAAAAGCGTTGAAAGCGATGATAGAAGCGGTTAATCGGAAACAATTTGGCATTGACCTTTATGCAAAAAATAATGGTCTTTTTGCCGATCAAGAATCAGAGTCCGTTTCTAAAACATTGGAGTACGCATTTGATGATGCTTGTATTGCTAGTTTTGCTAAAGCAATTGGCAAAGACAGTATTGCTCGTCATTATGCGCTTCGTGCCCAATCATGGAAAAATGTTTTTGATGGAAAATTTATGCGTGCAAGAACCAATGGTATGTGGTGGACTCCTTTCAATCCTTATGAAGTAAATAATAATTATACCGAAGCAAATGCTTGGCAATACCGATTTTATGTACCACAAGATATAGCTAGCCTAAAAAAATTTATGGGCGGTGCAAAGGCTTTTGAACAAGCGCTTGATGCCTTATTTACAGCGAGCACTAACTTGAAAGGTCGTGGACAAGCCGATATTACAGGGCTAATCGGACAATATGCACATGGTAACGAACCAAGCCACCATATGGCCTTCTTGTATCATTACACCCATCATCCTTTGAAAAGTAGTTATTATACGCATCGCATTATGAAAGAACTATATCATAATGCTCCTGATGGCTTGAGTGGTAATGAAGACTGCGGACAAATGTCGTCTTGGTATGTTATGAGTGCTATGGGTTTATATGATATAGCGCCTGGTGTAGATAATAGTTATATTCTTACACAACCGCTCTTTGACAAAATAACCATTCAATTGGGCAACAATAAAAAACTAGTTATAGTAAAAGAAGATCAAGAACGTATTAGCTTCAATGGTAAAGAAAATACATCAGCAAGTATTTCCTATGATAGCATTAAAGATGGAGGTCTACTTATTCATCCTTTAACAATCGATACCAACGAAGATTATAGTGCTTATCCAATAAGTGCTAAGTATGCGCAATCTTTACTAGCACTACCGAGCATAGACTTTAAAAATCCTTTTAAAGATAGTAGTCTAGTTAGCATAGCGCATATCAATAAAGAAGCCAAACTTTTTTATCGTATTGTAGACGGTACAACTAAAAGTAAATTTATAGCCAACGAGAAACCATTTTATATCAAACAATCTTGCTCCATAGAAGCTTATGCACAACTGGGCGAAGTACAAAGCAAGATCGTAACATCGAAAGCTCAAAAAACAGTTATAACTTACTCAGTAAGCTATCATACACCCTATCTAAATTCCTATACAGGCGGAGGCAAAGAAGCCTTAGTAGATGGCTTATACGGTGCTTTAGATTTTCGATTAAACACAGCTTGGCAAGGTTTTCAGGATACCGATATGGAATGCATTATTGACTTGAAAAAGCCAAGTAATCTCCAACAAATTGGATTGAATTGTTTGCAAGATGTTCGTGCTTGGATATTATTTCCACCTGAAGTATCGTTTTATAAAAGCGATGATCAACAACATTGGACTTTAATAGGCACTGTAAAAAATAAAATTGAAAATACCTTAGATGCAAAGGCTATACAGTGCTTTCTTTTGAAGAAGCCTTGTAAAGCTAGCTATCTTAAAATAGTAGCTAAAAATGCAGGCTTATTAGCTAATTGGCATGAGGGAAAAGGTAGTCCGAGTATTTTATTTATGGATGAGCTCCTCATTAAGTAAATTAGGTATACAATACTATGAATAGAAAATTTTTAAGTTCAGCTTTATTATCCGTATTCTTGTTTAGCGCTATACATAAGGAAGTTATAGCGCAAAAGTATACTGTCAATATTAAAATCAATAACTTAAATTCTAAAAAAGGACAATTATTGATTTCGATTTTTAATAAAGAAACGGGGTTCCCAGAAAATAATAAAGCCGCATATAGTACCCTTGTTTTTAAAGAGCCTTTGCGGAGTAATCTAAGCTTATTCTTGCCCAAAGGCAGCTATGCATTTGCCATTGTGCACGATAAAAACAGCAATAATAAAATGGATAAAAATATGTTTGGAGCACCAACAGAAGCTTATGGTGTTTCGCTCAATAAAACGTATTTATTAAAAGGACCAGAATTTGAAGAGAATAAGTTTACACTCCTAAAAGATACCTCTTTAGTTATAACCTTAAAATAAAAAACGCGTTGCAAATGCAACGCGTTTTTTATTTTATACTATTAATTTTAATGTGCTTCTTCCCCTTCTTTTAAAGGTACATTTTGAGCGATGAAATCACCACCTTCGCCATTATCTTTATAATCATATGCCCATCTGTAAACAGTAGGAATAGGACCATCCCAATTACCGTGACCAGGATGGATAGGTGTAGTCCACTCTAAAGTAGGTGATGACCAAGGATTTTGAGTAGTTACTTTTTTACCTCTGAAAATACTTACAAAGAAATTAACTACAAATAATATTTGAGCAAAGAATACGATGATAGTTACCACACTGATAAATGCATTTAAACCTTGGAAGCTATTGAATGATTGCCATGCTGAGAAATCATAATAACGACGTGGCATACCTGCAACACCTTCATAGTGCATAGGCCAGAAAATTAAATAAGCGCCAATGATTGTAATAAAGAAGTGAATATAACCTAAGGTATTATTCATAAATCTTCCAAACATTTTAGGGAACCAATGGTAGATACCAGCAAACATACCAAAGAATGCAGAAACACCCATTACGATATGGAAATGCGCAACTACAAAATACGTATCATGTAAGTGAATATCTAATGCAGAGTTTCCTAAGAAGATACCTGTTAAACCACCAGAAATGAATAATGATACGAAACCTAATGCAAATAACATACCTACAGTAAATCTTAAATTGCCTTTCCAAATCGTAGTTAACCA
>Ga0315899_10006567_pt1 | contig 12541 bp, 13 predicted proteins | sample LakEriMetagenome_2_FD_203518 | JGI IMG/M metagenome (GOLD analysis project Ga0315899, IMG submission 203518) | Freshwater fungal communities from buoy surface, Lake Erie, Ohio, United States - Buoy 4 MA112 | ecosystem: Environmental > Aquatic > Freshwater > Lake | place: USA: Lake Erie, Ohio...
TCAAGGTGATAAAACTGCAGAATCCAAATTTAAAGAAGCATCTGAAGCTTATCAAGTTTTATCGGATCCTAAAAAAAAATCATCCTATGATCAGTTTGGTCATTCTGCCTTTGAAGGAGGAGGTGGAGGTGCAGGCGGATTTGATTTTGGCGGATTTGAATCTGGAGCATTTTCTGACATCTTTGATGATTTTTTTGGCGACTTTATGGGCTCTGGTCGGGGTGGAGGGCGATCTAAGAAATCAAGATCAAATAGAGGATCTGATTTAAAAATTAATTTAGAGGTTAGTTTAGAAGAGGCTTATTTTGGAAAAAAACAAACTATCAATTTATCCTCAAATGAAAAATGTGAAAAATGTTCTGGAAGTGGAGCTGAACCTGGCTCAAAACCAAAAAAATGTTCAACGTGTGATGGATATGGAAAAGTTAGAACGCAGCAAGGTTTTTTTACACTTCAACAAACTTGTCCTGACTGCGGAGGAGATGGAGAAATGTTATCAAATCCTTGTAAAGATTGTAGAGGCTCTGGCGTTGCTAAAACTAAAAAAAATCTATCCATTCAGATTCCAAAGGGAGTTGATGATGGCACACAAATGAGATTATCTGGCAAAGGAGATGCAGGTTACAGAGGAGGATCCAATGGAGATCTTTATGTTTTAATTAATGTTCAAAAACATAAAATTTTTCAAAGATCTGAGGAAAATTTATACTACAAATTACCCATTTCCATGACCGATGCTGCATTAGGTGCTGAAATTGAGGTTCCAACCATTGATGGTGGAAAATCAAAGGTTAAAATCCCAGAGGGAACTCAGTCTGGAAAACAATTTAGATTAAAGGGCAAAGGAATGCCCATTTTAAGAGAAAATGATTTTGGTGATCTTTACCTTGAAACCAATGTAATAATTCCAGAGTCTTTAAGCAAAGAACAAAAAGACTTGCTCCTAAAATTTAAATCTTTAGAAGATTTAGATAATAACTCTGAAATAAAAAATTTTTTTAATAAAGCTAAAAAATTTTGGAGCGGCGGTTAATGAAAAAAATTAATATCACTATAATAGGTGCCCTTGGTCGCATGGGTCAGATATTAATTAACCGAATATCAAAAAATAAAAATTTAAAACTTTACAGTTTAACTGATATTAAAGTTGGAAAAAAAATTAAGGGCATCAAAATACAAAATAATAACTTAGAAGCTTTTAAAAAAACCGATGTTATCATCGACTTTTCAAGGCCAAAATCTTCAATTGAAATTTTAAATTTTGCAAAAAAATTAAAGAAAAAAGTTGTAATTGGCACAACGGGTTTTACAAAAAAAGATGAAAATATAATAAAAAATTACTCAAAAAAAATTGCCATATTTAAATCAGGTAATATGAGTTTAGGAATAAATTTACTTGAATATATTATAAAAATTCTGACAAAAAAAATCCCAAATAATTACCAAATTGGTATTTCAGATAATCACCATAAAGCAAAAATAGATTATCCATCGGGCACTGCGCTTATGCTTGCAAATGCTGTTGCAAAAGGCAAAGGTAAAAATTTAGATAAATTAAAAGGAAAATTTTATTTAAATAAAAAAGGGAATCTTCAAAATAATAAAGTTAATTTTTTTATTACACGCAAGGGTAAAACAATTGGCAAACATTCAGTCATTTATAATAATAAAATTGAAAATATTGAATTAAAACATACAGCTTTTTCAAGGGAATTATTTGCTGATGGAGCACTAAATGCTGCAATATGGATAAGTAAAAAAAATAAAGGCTTATTTGATATGCAGGACATGTTTAATCTTAAATAAACAAATTTCTTATCTTTTTTAATGGGGTTAAATAAATTAAAGGCCTTAAAACTTATTCAAATATTAAATCAATCTATCAAAAATCCTGAAACCTCACTTAAGTATAGAAATCAATTTACACTTTTAACTTCTGTAGTTCTTTCTGCACAATGCACAGACACGAATGTTAATAATGTTACAAAAAATATTTATAAAAAGTATTACACACCAAAACATTTCGCTGATCTTGGAATTACAAAAATAAAAGGAATGATTAAAAGTATTGGACTTTTTAATACGAAAGCTAAGAACTTATATAATCTTTCAAAAATTTTAGTTGAAAAATATCAAAGTAAAGTTCCAAATAATTTTGAAGATTTAATAAATCTTCCAGGTGTTGGTAGAAAAACTGCAAACGTTGTATTAAACGCTGCTTTCGATAAACCAACCATAGCAGTTGACACTCACGTATTTAGAGTAAGTAATAGAACTGGTCTCACAAATGGTAAAAATCCAAATCAAGTAGAAGAACAACTCTTAAAAATTTTACCAAGCAAGTTCTTAAAGAAGGCCCATCATTTAATCCTTTTACATGGTAGATATGTCTGTAAATCTAGAAATCCACTTTGTGCAAAATGTGTAATTAATAAAATTTGTCTATATAAAGATAAAAATGTCTAAAAAGATTCTTGGCGTTGGTAATGCTATCGTAGATGTGTTCGTAAAAGTCGATGATGATTTTTTATTAAAAAATAGCCTCACCAAAGGCTCAATGAAACTTCTTGAAAAAGAGGAGTTTGAAAATTTAAAAAATACAATTAAGATTGAAAAAATTGAAGCAGGTGGTTCTGTTGCAAATACCATGGCCGGCATCGCTTATCTTGGAGGGCATCCCTCATTTATAGGTAAAGTTAATTCTGATGAATTTGGAAAGATTTATAAAAAAAGTCTTGAAAAAATAAATGTAAATTTTCTCTACCCTGAAAAAAAAGAGAATTTATCAACGGGCGCATCCATTATTTTTATAACCCCAGACTCTGAAAGAACCATGTGTACTTACTTGGGTATTTCTTCAAAACTAGCAAAAACAGATATTAATGAGGATCATATTAATAATTACGAGATTATTTTCTTAGAAGGATATCTTTGGGATAAAGGAATTAGTGAAGAAATGTTTAAACATGTCATCAGTCTTGCAAAGAAAAATAAAATTAAAGTTGCAATGAGTCTGTCTGATATTTTTTGCGTTACTAGACATAGGGAGGATTTTTTAAAATTGCTTAAAAATGATTTAAATATTCTAATTGGAAATGAAAATGAAATAAATGAGTTAATGCAAAAAAATAATTTGCTCAATAGCATTGATGAACTCAAAAAAATTGACAAGCTTATTGTCATTACAAGAAGTGAGAAAGGTAGTGTAGCTGTTTTAAATAACGTGATTACAAATTGTGAGAGTACTAAAGTTGAAAAAGTTTTAGATTTAACTGGCGCTGGAGACTTATTTGCAGCGGGATTTCTTAAAGAATATTTAGATAGATCTAATATTAAAAAATGTCTTCAAACAGGATCAAAACTTGCAGCGCAAGTTATTCAAAAAATTGGCGCACGACTTTATTAATGAGTTAAATAATATAGTGAATTTTTTTCAACTATAAAATTTTTATCTTTAAAATATTTATTAATTTTTTTTCTTAAACGATGAAGATGGGTTTCAAAAGCGTGAGTTTCTAAATCAAGACTGTGTTTCCAAATACTTTTAAGTAAAAAAGACTTGTTTAAGCCATTATTATTATTAAGAGCCAAAATTAACTCTAATTCTTTTTCAGTGAGTTTAACTTTTACTTTTTGCTTTGTAATAGAGCGTTCATTAGAGTCAATCTCATAACCATTGATAAAAATTTTAGATTTTTTAAAGAAATTATATTTTGTAATTAAAATATTTAATATTTCTTTAAATGACAAAATTTCAATGGGAAGCTCTAAACTCACGTGAAAATCAAGTAACTTTAAATTATTTTTTTTTATGTAATCTTTTTGGTTAATGAATAAAATAATTGGCTCATTTTTTAATAGACAACTCATGACTTCTTTTATTTTTAAATTCTCTGTAAATAAAATTTTAACTAATATTTTTTTATTACTATGATTTGATATGTTGTTTTGATTTAAGATATTATTAAATTCAAGTTCATTTAATATATTTGAAAATGAAGTGGATCCTAAAATGCTTAGATGAATATTATTCATAAAAACATATATAATACATTAAATATGATTATTATAAATAAATCTGGCTACTTAAAATACAAAAATTTAAAATTTAAGTGTGCCTTAGGAAAGGCTGGAATAGGAAATAAAAAATCTGAAGGAGATAATATTACTCCTAGAGGAAACTTTAGAATAGTTAAGATTTATTATAGAAAAGACAGATTAAAGAAACTTCCTTCAAAATTTACACTAAGTGAGATTACGAAAAATATGGGTTGGTGTGATGATCCAAAAAGTGGAAAATATAACCAACCTATAAAGTTGCCAATTAAATATGGCCATGAAATTTTATATAGAAGGGATAATATTTACGATTTAATTTTAGTTTTAAATTATAATATGAAACCGACAATTAAAGGTAAAGGAAGTGCTATATTTATTCATGTTGCAAATAAAAATTTTAAAAAAACTGCGGGCTGTATAGCTTTAAAAAAAATTGACTTAAGAAAATTAATCAAGGTAATGGATAAAGATGTTAAAATTATAATTAATTAATTTTCACTAAAAATTTTTGAACCAACTCTTACAAAAGTAGCACCATTTTTAATTGCGATCTCATAGTCATTACTCATTCCCATGCTAAGCTCGGATAAGTTATTTGCCCGAGCGAGTTCAGCTAAATTTTTAAAATGTTGATCTGGATTTCCTTCTATTGGTGGTATGCACATAAGACCAATAACGTTTAATTTTAAATCATTGACACAATATTTAATAAATTGATTTGCTTGATCAAAGGAAATCCCATTCTTTTGTGGCTCATTTGCTATATTAACTTGAACAAAATATTTAATTTTTTTTGAAGAATTATTTTCAAGTTTTTCAAAAATTTTAGCTAGTTTTTCATTATCTAAAGTATGAATATAATGAAAAATTTTAAAAGCATCTTTTGCTTTGTTAGACTGTAATTTTCCAATTAAATGGAGTTTAATCTCAGGACTAGTTAAAATCAATTTTTGCCATTTAGATAAAGATTCCTGCACTTTATTTTCTCCAAAATGAAAATGATTTTCTTTAATTAATAATTTAATAACATCAAGATTTCTATTTTTAGTGACAACAATTAAAGTCGCTTTCTTCGAGAGAGATTGTATAGAATTAATAATATAATTATAGTTATCTACTACTGACATAACGTTTATATTTTATGAATAAAATCTTTGAAAAAATTTATATTTTTATAGAGCAAGTTGATAAGTTAAATAAAATTAAATCACTTAAGTTTACTGATATAAATATTATAATTGATATTAACGAAAAGACAGAAAAAAGTGATGAAAAAGAGTTATTTATAATAAAATTTGCAAGGAAAAATAAAATTCCATTTATAATAAAAAATAATTACCAAAAATGCCTTAAATATAATTCAGATGGTATTTTTTTAGATTCAAAAAATAAGAATAGGCTAAAGCCATTTTTTTTAAAAAAAAAATTTGAGATCATTGGACAAGCACACAATCAATGTGAATATTTTTTTAAATATAGTCAGGGTTGTAAGGTTATTATGTTATCACCAATTTTTTCAAATATAAAATATACTGAAAATAAATTGTTAGGAATTTTAAAATTTAATTTAATATCTATAAATTGGAAAATTAAAATTTGCGCTCTAGGAGGAGTTAATAAAAAAAACTTACAAAAAATTAAAAATACTAAAGCACGATATATAGCTTTAAAATCCTCTATTTTTAATAATTTTTAGTTATAAAATAAAAAAAGCCCACCTGCAAGTTATGCAGATGGGCTTTTATTTTATTAATTAATTTATACTAAATTAAAATGCTACGTTAGCGTGAATCAACGCCGCTTTACCTTCAGACTGAGTTCCTCCAACGTCATCACCTTTAGCAATGTGAGCGTTTAAAGCAACTGGTCCTAAGTTGTAACCAATATTAATTCCTGTCAATTTTTCTGTAAAGCCAGGTAAAGTATTTCTTTCAGATCGAGCATGCATTAGTCCAACTGTAACGTTATTATTTACAGCATAACCTAAACCAACACTTTTTGACTCAGTCTTAACTGTTGTAACTGCGCCTGCGCCAGTTTCTGTTTCAGCAAAATCGGCTGCAACAGTTACTGCACCAAAGTTATATCTTGCGCCAACTTTTAATCCTGTTGTTTTATCAGTTAAAGTTGTGCTTCCACTGTCAGCAGTTCCGTAATATGCAAGAGCTGTTAAACCTTTAACACCTAAATCACCTCTTAACATAAACTCTGTTTGAGATTCTGCTGTGTCAGCTCCAGCGTTTACTGCACCGTCAGAATCGTTAGATCCTCTATTACCACCATTGTTAGCTGCCATACCATTAGTTCGGTTAGGAGTATGATAAATAGATGCTGTTATTGGACCAAAATTATGCACTATACCAGCACCATATGCTTGGTAAGCAGAGTTAGCTGTAGTGATAAATATTGGAGCTTTAGCGTTTACACCTGACATTACTTCGTCAATATCAACTAATCCACCTGCAATGTTTGTTATCATTGTATCTGGATTTTGAATGTGGTCAGCGCCAACATGTAATGTTGTGTTGCCAGAGATAATGTTTAGATAAACGTTCTCACTAGTTCCAAAAGCAATTGTATCGTTTGTGCTTGCAGTTCCAGATCCTATTGCCCCTTGGTTACCATCAAACTCAAATGAAAAACCAGCGGCATAATCCATACCGTTGTTTAGTTTTCCTTTGTTTGCAAGGTTAATTTGAGACTCCTTAGTGAAAGTTCTGTAACTTTCAGTTTTTCCAGCAGTTGTGCTAGGAGTTTTTGTAGATGAAGCTTTGTAACCTAGTGCTAAATTACCGGAAACAGTAGTTTGAGCTGAACTCAAAGTTACTGAAGATAACATAGCAACACAAGTTAACGCGCTTGTAGCTAGTAGTTTTTTCATGTTATTTTCTTTGTTTGTTGTTAAATTGGAAGTATAATATTCAAAATAATGAAAATTTAACTCTAATTTTATGAAAATTAACCATATAATTTGATGTTGTTGCAATTTTGCATCATAAATTTTAAAACGCTATTATAATATGGAAATTATTAAAAAATCTAAGCTTATTATGGTTTTTTTAGCATTAATCACATCTTGCGCGAAAATTGACCCGGTTACAGGTGAAAAAATTCTTATAGAACCAGATGCTACTAAAAAAGCAAGAGAATATGCAGATAAAGGAGGGGGAATTTTTGGAAACATAAATAATATCGGTTCCGGTGGAACAAAATTCGAATTCGCAAGTTCTAACGTTTTATGGAGAGCAACTCTTAAATCTTTAGATTTTTTGCCCTTACTTAATTCAGACTATAGTGGTGGAATTATAATTTACGATTGGTATTCACAAAATAATAACCCAAAAGAGCAAATTAAAATTTCAGTACAATTTTTAAATAACGAGCTTAGATCTGACTCAATTAAAATAACTGCGCATAAGAAAATTTGCGAAACTTCTGATCGATGCTCAAACTCCACAATTGATCAAAATTTTGCAAATTCTATAAAAGAAAGTATCATCGTAACTGCACGTGCTTTAAAAATTGAAGAAGCTAAAAAAGAAAAAAAGTAGCTCTTAAAGGATGGAAAATTATAATCCTTTAGTCGTTGAAAATAAGTGGCAATCCTTTTTTAAAAAAAATCAAATATTTAAAACTAAAAAAAATCTAGGTAAAAAATTTTACTGCCTTGAAATGTTTCCTTATCCCTCAGGAAATATTCATATGGGTCATGTTAGAAATTATACTTTAGGTGATGTTATAGCTAATTATAAAAGACTAAATGGTTATAATGTTCTTCATCCCATGGGTTGGGATGCCTTTGGTCTTCCTGCTGAAAATGCTGCTATTCAAAATAAATTACATCCTGGAGTTTGGACTAAAAAAAATATTGCTGTGATGAAAAATCAATTACAACGCCTTGGTCTTTCCATTGATTGGGGTAAAGAAGTTTCAACGTGTGATGAAAATTATTACAAGCAACAACAATATCTATTTTCTTTTTTCTTTAAAAAAGGTTTAGTTTATAAAAAGGAGAGCTATGTGAACTGGGACCCCATCGATCAAACGGTACTTGCAAATGAGCAAGTTATTGATGGTAAAGGATGGAGATCAGGAGCCGTGGTTGAGAAAAAAAAATTAAGTCAGTGGTTTTTAAATATAACAAAATACTCAGATGAACTTTTAGAATCTCTTGAAAATTTAAAGGGTTGGCCTGAAAAAGTTAAATTAATGCAAAAAAACTGGATTGGAAAGTCCATTGGATGTGAGATAGATTTTTTAACAAATAATAAAGAGAAAATAAAAATTTTTACAACAAGGCCTGATACAATTTTTGGAGCATCATTTATTGCAATTGCTCCTGATCATCCATTCACTAAATTTTTTGAAAATGATGAAAATTTTTTAAAGTTTAAAAATGAAGCACTTAAAAATATTGCAATTGAATCTTCATTATCAAAAAACGAAAAATTAGGATTTAAAACTCCTTACTTTGTCCATCACCCATTTATTAAAGATAAAAAGCTGCCAATTTATGTGAGCAATTTCATACTTATGGATTACGGTACAGGTGCAATTTATGGCTGTCCTGCACATGATCAAAGAGATCTAGAATTTGCCTTAAAATATAAATTAGAGGTTTTGCCTGTTGTATCACCTGTAAAATCTCAAGATATAAAAATTAAAGATGAGGCTTATGTAGACGATGGTTTTATAATTAACTCAGATTTTTTAAATGATTTAAGCGTTAATGAAGCAAAGAAAAAAATAATTAAAATTGTTGAAGACAAAAAAATTGGAAATTCTAAAACAATTTACAGATTAAAAGACTGGGGAATATCAAGGCAGAGATATTGGGGTTGTCCTATTCCAATTCTTTATAGAGAGGATGGTAAAATTATTCCTGTGCCTGAAAAAGATTTGCCTGTTACTCTTCCTGAAGACATTGATTTTAGCAAACCTGGAAATCCTTTAGAAAATCATCCAACATGGAAATATACGAAGTGCCCAGAAACTGGAATGAAGGCCATTCGTGAAACGGATACCCTTGACACCTTTGTTGATTCCTCTTGGTACTTTTTAAGATTTTGTTCGCCCCTTGAACAAAATTATCCTTTTAATAAAGAGGATGTTAATTATTGGATGCCCGTTGATCAATATATTGGAGGAGTTGAGCATGCAATTTTACATCTTTTATATTCAAGATTTTTTACCCTAGCTTTAAAAGATGAATTTAAATTTAAATTTTCAGAGCCATTTCAAAATCTTTTTACCCAAGGAATGGTTTGTCATCCGACTTTTAAAACTGAAAAAGGAGACTGGGTATTTCCAAAGGATGTAAAATTTGAAGACGGAAAATATTTTTTAGATAATAAATTAAAAGTTTTAAAAGGCGACAGCCAAGCAATGTCAAAATCAAAGAAAAATATTGTAGATCCAGATGATATTATAAAAATTTATGGTTCCGATGCGGTAAGATGGTTTATCTTATCGGACAGTCCTCCAGATCGCGACATTCAATGGAGCGATAGTGGTATTCAAGGAGCTTATAAATATATCCAAAAAATTTTTCGAACATGTGAGAAAATATCAAATTATCAAAAAACAAATGAAAATTTTGATAATAATTTTTTAGTTAAAATTGATATTTTAGTAAAAGAAATTTCAGAATACGTTGAAAAATTTCAAATGAATGTTGCTGTTGCAAAATTGTATACTTTTTTAAATCTTATTAATGATGAAATTGAAAAATTAGGAGTTGATAAAAATAATTTAATTGATGTTTTTAAAAAATATTTAATAATTATCTCAGCCTTTATTCCTTATATTGCAAATGAATGCTGGGAAAAAATAACAAAAAAGGCGGATCTTGCTATTCAAGAGTGGCCTAAATTTGATAATGAATCATTAAAAAAAGACGAATTTAATGTGGTAGTTCAAATTAATGGTAAAAAAAGAGCAATTATCAACGCTATCCACAATGAAACAGAGGAGAGTATTTTTAGTAAATCTTTAGCAATTAAAAATATAAAAGTTATATTAGAAAAAACTACTATAACAAAAAAAATATTTGTTAAAAATAAATTACTAAATATTGTCACTAATGAAAAATAAAATATTTATAACAATTTTACTCCTTATCACTCTTACAAGTTGTGGATTTTCTCCTATTTATATGGGAAGTTCAAAACAAATTGTTATTTCAAAATCAGAAATCGTAGGCGATAAAGATCTTACCTTTAATCTTGAACAAAAATTAAATTTTAGAAAAGATGAAAAGGATATGAATGCTTATATATTTAAAGCTCAAATTTACGATACTGCTGAAAGTTCTTTAGTAGATAATAGAGGAATAGCCACCGAAGAAATTATAAAACTAACAGTAAGTTATCAGTTTCAAGATAAAAATGGATTGGTAATCTACCAAGATGCCATCTCAAAAGATAAACGAGTTGCAGTTACTGATAATTTATCAAATAATTCTATCATCAAAAACAACGAAAAAAGAATACTATTAGACTCCATTATTCAAAATATATTATTTAAATCTAGAGTTTCTTTAAGATAATTTTCATGATTGTAAAATCACAAGAAATCTCTTTAAAGAAAAAAGATTTCTTACTAAATAAAGTCATTGTTCTTTACGGAGAAAATCAAGATTTAATAAACGATCTAAATGATCAAATCATATCTTTGTGTAATGTTAAAAATCAAAAGCCGAAAATTATTTTTGAAGATGATATTTTGAAAAAACCAGATGATATTATTAATTACTATTTAAATGGATCATTGTTTGAAGAAAATAAAAATATAACCATTATAAAAAATTGCTCTGATAAAGTTTTAGAAATTATAAATTCTGTTAAGAATAATATTCAAGATACTTTAATAATTATAAATTCTGAAATTTTACAGAAAAATTCAAAGTTAAGACAATTTGGTGAATACAACAAAACTTCTATTTGCATACCTTGTTACCAAGAGACAAAATTTGATATCAAGAAGTTTTTAATGCAACAAGTTCAAATCCATAAACTAGAACTTACTGAAAACCAAATTGAGAATATTTTAAATTTTTCATCCCTTAAAAGATCTAAAATCAAAGAAGCGGTTGAGAAAATAAACATTTATAAAAATACGAAAAAAATTACTGATAAAATTATTGAGGAAATTTGCACCGAAAATGATCTAAAAAAAAATGACGAGATTATTGATATTTTACTGTCTAAAAATGAAAAAAACATTAATGATTTTATATCCAACATGTCTAATTATGAAAAAAATTTCATAGAAATTATAATTATCTTAAGATCATTTATTATGAAAATTTTAGACATTCAAAAAATGGATAAAAAATTTTCAACGGATGAAAAACTTGAAAGATATAAGCCACCCATCTTTTGGAAGGATAAAGACAGAATTAAGAATATTTTAAAAATTTGGAGTTCTAAAAATCTTGAAAAATTACTAATTAACTTAAATATTATCGAAACAAATTTTAAAGGAAGTGAATTAGCTCAAGATACTCAGTTTTTTTATTTTTTAACTCAAAATTTATCTAAAGTATCCTTTAAGAACACTAATAATTTTATTTAATTGTTCGAGATTTTTATATGAAAATTTAATTTCACCTGAATTATTTTTTTTATTTTTAATATCAACTTTTATTCCCATACTAAGCTCAAGTTCATTTTCTAAAGATTTAATATTAGTATCTTTATTAAATGATTTAATTTTTTTTAGTGTTCCAAAAACTTGTTCCTTTTTAACTAAAAATTCAGCCTGCCGAACTGAAAGATTTTTATTAACGATTATTTTTGCAAGTTTAATATTATCTGGAACATTCACCAAACATCTTGCATGTCCAGATGTTAATAATCCATCTGCAATCATTTTTTGTATCTCTTCGGGAAGTCCTGCAAGCCTTACTGTATTTGCAATATGACTTCTGCTTTTTCCTAAAATTTTAGATAAAGTTTCTTGTGAATAGCCAAATTTTTTAACCAGGTTATCATAACCCAAAGCTTCCTCAATTCCATTTAAATCAGACCTTTGAATATTTTCTAAAATTGCAAACTCTAATGATTTTTTATCGTCAATATTTAAAACAATCACAGGTACTTCATGAATTTTTGCAAGTTGTGCTGCACGCCATCTTCTCTCGCCTGCTACAATTTCAAAATTATCCTCTGATTTTTTTCTAACTAATATAGGCTGTATTATACCTTGCTCTTTAATAGACTCTGATAGTTCATTTAATAAATTTTGATCAAAATTTTTTCTTGGTTGAGATGGATTTGGAAATATAAAATGAATAGGAATTTTTTCTGCTAGATTTTTTGTTTCAATATTTTCAGGCCCCACATCACCCATCAGTGCTGACAAACCTTTTCCTAGACCTTTAAATTTATTTCCAATCATTTATGCTACTTTTTTTTCCTGTAAATTTTCTCTAACCAAAAACTCTTCAACAAACTGATTATATGCAAGGGATCCTGCACAA
>Ga0315899_10006568_pt1 | contig 12536 bp, 10 predicted proteins | sample LakEriMetagenome_2_FD_203518 | JGI IMG/M metagenome (GOLD analysis project Ga0315899, IMG submission 203518) | Freshwater fungal communities from buoy surface, Lake Erie, Ohio, United States - Buoy 4 MA112 | ecosystem: Environmental > Aquatic > Freshwater > Lake | place: USA: Lake Erie, Ohio...
TCCGATTGCCTATAAGCCGCGGGTAGTTGCTTGCGCCCTTCGTCTAGCGGTCTAGGACGTCGCCCTTTCACGGCGAAAACACGGGTTCGATTCCCGTAGGGCGCACCAGCTATTTATTCATTGAAATCAATGTTTTAGAATGAACCCGGCCATATTGTCCGGGGCCTTTTTTGCATGCGCGGTCCATGTGGTTTTACCCGGTGGATGGCGGGCGTCCCGACTGTTTGCGGGGCTTAGAGCTTTGTGAGCGCGTTGCTTTGATGCTTTTTTGAGGCGCTTTATGGCGCGCTTGATTGCGTGTCCGAGCGTCGTCATCGTGTCCGATTGCGTGTCCGGTGAGAAACGGGTCAGTTCCGTCTCCAAACGGTATAAATCGTTGAGTTGTCCAAGTTTTTTCCGTAACTTTTCCAGCGACAACGCCAACGTTGGATTTCCAGCGCCGTAAGCCTTGTTCATGAAGGCAGATTGGTAATGACAGATGATGACCGCCTTCCGAAGATCATGCATCGCTTCCGGTGTTGCTTTCCGAAAACTCTGCGGTACCGATTTTCGCGCCCGGCGAAGGGCTCTCGTCGCACGCGAGGCGAGGATGTCGGGGGTTTCCTGCGGTTCGGGCCATGCGGATAGCCGGGCTCTGACGCGATGGGCGTCGATGCTTGCCTGTTTGAGCAAAGCGCGATCCCGATCCTTGCTTCCCGCTGTGTCACCCAGAAGTTCAGGGGGGAGTGAACCGGGATCAAGCTTGTGGTTCTGCCGGATCAGCTCCCTCACTGTTTCTGTGACGACGACTGCATCGCGTGCGGCGGAGAGTGTTCGGGAGGCCCGGGCAAGCTCGTCGCGGCAGGTCTTTGCCGCGGTGCGAAGCGAGGGGGGTGCCAGCCTAAACAAGGCCCGCGCTTCCTTGATCCTCGCTCGGTAGACATGGATGGCTCGGCCAGGATTTTTTGGAGTCGTGTTGCGGTACCGCGCAGCGATCCCGAGCACGCGCCGCAACGCTGCGAGCCAGTCCTTCCAGTCGGGTGACGAGGCTGGCGGGTGCGTCACTCGGGTCTTCTCCGATCTTGCTGGCGCGTTCACACGAGGAATGTTACCGAAGCCTGGATGCAAATTTATGTCGAAACTAGAATATCGCGGCTGGCTTCAGTCACGCTTTAATCAATCATCGGGGATGATTGACGTCTTGTGTAGTCGGTTTATCGCGGACGCGATGGGTCGCAGTCATTCGGGTTGTGCGATGGCGTTTGACGGTTTCGGAAGTGATGGGGTAGGGCGGAGCGCATGACGTATGATTTTGTGATTGTCGGGGCCGGTTCGGCCGGGTGTGTTCTTGCAGACAGGCTGACTGCCAATGGCAAATACTCCGTGCTCCTGCTCGAGGCCGGGGGCAGCGATATGCGCTTCTTCATCCAGATGCCGCTCGGCTATGGCAAGACGTTTTTCGACCCTGCGGTCAACTGGATGTACCGTGCCGAGCCTGATCCGGGGCTTGGCGGGCAACGCGATTATTGGCCGCGCGGAAAAGTGCTTGGCGGTTCGAGCTCGATCAATGCGATGGTGTATATCCGCGGCGACAAGCGGGATTTCGAGGAGTGGGAAGCCGCAGGAAACCCGGGTTGGGGCTGGGACCCCGTGAGCGCCGCCTACCGGGCGATTGAGGATTATGAGGGCGCTGATCCGGCAATCAATGGGAAGGGCGGCCCGTTGCGTATTTCGCAACTCGGCGCCAGCAAGCACCAGCTTTGTGACCCGTATATCGAAGCGGCGAAGGCAATGGGTCTGCCGTTCAATCCGAATTTCAACGGGGTCACGCAGGAAGGCGCCGGCCTCTATGATTGCACGATCAAGGGTGGCCGCAGACTATCGGCGTCGCGCGCGTTTTTAAGGCCCGCAATGAAGCGTTCCAATTTGCGTGTCGAGACGGGCGCGCAGGTGACGCGACTGGTCTTCGACGGGATGCGTGTAACGGGCGTCGAATATGTCCAACGCGGCCAGACACATCTTGCTCAGGCGGGGCGGGAGGTGATCCTGTCGGGCGGCGCGATCAACAGCCCGCAACTCTTGCAGCTTTCTGGGATCGGCCCGTCGGACCATCTGAAGACTCTCGGCATTGCGATCCGTCATGACAATCCGCATGTCGGCAATCACCTGCAAGATCACGCGGCGCTGAACTATACGTGGAAAATGCGCGTGCCGACACTGAACGAGGCGCTGCGTCCGTGGTGGGGCAAATTGAAAGCGGGTATCCAGTATCTGACGACGGGCCAAGGGCCTCTCGGCCTGAGCATCAATCAGGGCGGCGGGTTTTTCAAAACCGATCCATCCCAGCCACGCCCGAATATGCAGCTTTATATGCAGGCCTTCTCGACACTTATTCCGAAAGAGGGTGAACGTCCGCTGCTGACGCCCGATCCGTTTCCGGGGATCTCGCTCGGCGTTTCGAATTGCCGGCCAACCAGTCGCGGCGAGATAAAAATCAGCTCGTCCGATCCGTTCGAGCATCCGCGGATCATGCCGAACGCCTATTCCACCACTCATGACGTGGATGAAATGCTGGACGCGGTGAAGTTCCTGCGCGGGATTGCGGCGCAGCCTGTTCTTGCAAAATTCATTGATGAAGAGCTTCGCCCGGGCCCTGAATGCCGCACGGACGAGGAATTGATCGCGGATTTCAGGCAGCGTAGCGGCACCTGCTATCATGCGTCAGGTACTTGCCGGATGTCTGATAATGCCTCACAGGCCGTGATCGACTCGCGGTTGCGGGTTCATGGCGTAGCGGGCTTGCGTGTGTGTGATGCCTCGGTATTCCCGAACATCATCTCGGGCAATACGAACGGCCCGAGCATGATGGTGGGCTGGAAGGGGGCTGAATTGATGTTGGCGGATGCAGCGCGTTAAGGCGCTTATTCCCCCGTTCAACTCAGTTTGACGTACCCGCGAGCCATTTTTCCATGAAGGCGATTTCTTCCTTCTGGGCCTTGATAATGCCTTCGGCCAACGCCCGGATTTTGGGATCCTTGCCGTATTTGATGACGATTTCAGCCATCTCGACTGCGCCGCGGTGGTGGGCGATCATGCCGCGCGTAAAATCGACATCCGGTTCGCCGGAATATTCAATCGTCATATCCCGATGCATGCGCATATTGGCGTCATTAAATGCCTCCGTTGCCGCATTGGTGGCCGGTGATGACAGATGCGCTCCATGGCCGGTCATCGTCTCTTCCGCGTGAAGCGGGACGGCAACGAGCAGAGCGATCGCCAGATAAATTGACTTATTCATAAGGTTTCTCCTGATCTCAATAATCAGTTCACTATGTTAGATAAGGTGCATAGGCACCTGTCACAATGGACAGGGTGTTATTTCTTGCTGTTCATCGAATAATAAGATTTTCGGCCGGAAAGCAGGTGGCGACCTGCTTGATGGCGTCAATCCCGCCGCGTAGCGACCAACTATTGATCAGTGCGAGCCGCATGCCGCCGGGCGGTCTGGCTTGCTCGTCAAGTGACTTCTTCTCATGAAATGTGATCTGGAGGCTCGAGATTTCGGGCATGGCCCGGATCATCGCCTGTTTCTTCGCTTGCGGATGCTTGTATGTGCCGGCGGGGTCGGCAAAAAGCGGGATGGAGAAGCCGTCGCGACGGGCGCTGTCGTCAAAGCGCCAGACTTTGTCGCCGTAAAGTTTCACCAAAGCGTCTGTCCACCCTGCACCATAGAGATCGCACCATTGATCGGCGAAGCGGAGATGTGCCTCGATGATCGTGCCGCCAATGGTTTCGAAATTGACCATTCCGGAATAGCCGTAAAGATTGCACTTGCACCATGTCGTCAATGTATCGAGCAGGGACGGATCCTGTTCCGACATGATTTTCCAGAACCGGAACATGCCGTCACGCCACGGCTCGCCAATGGCGTGACGCGCCCAAACGATTTTGGAATCGATCACGGCAACGTCCGTCGAAAGATGCGGTCCGGTGAGAACGGGCATCCAGAAATGCCCTGCTTCATAGGTTTTTTCGTATTCCGCGCGGGTTTGGATGATCCGGCTGCCTATGCCCATGCCTTTGAGGTTGGTGATGGGTTTGGAGAAGACAGGGAATGCATCCGGCTCCGCGCCATGCGGTCCGGCAGGGAGCTTTTGGCTGAGTGCGACGGCGAGACGGTCGTAAATCCAGCGATGTTCCTTGTTCCATGCCCACGCATCCATATCATCGACCGGAATACGCGTTTCCGGCGGACAAGAGGTGTTCTCGAAATATTGAACCCGCCAGGGATCTCTGACGCAAATCGGCATCGTGTTATTAGACCTGCACCGTGGAACTAGGATCAAGCTTAACATAGTCATCCTGCTTTGCTGATCGATAATTTGGCCGTGCAAAAAGATTTCAGGGGATGATTTGTGTGTGCGGAATGGATAGTCTTAACTCCTTCGGAACGGATGCGTTCTGCATAGGGGGCGTCGTGACAGCATCATCGGAACAGACGGGACAGGTGGCAGCGTTGCTTTTGAAGCATTGGCGCAGCGAGACGATGCTCGACTTTCTGCCGGATGATCTTGCTCCCCGAACCCGTGCGGACGGCTACCGGATCGGTGCGGAGATTGCCGCCCAATCGGGCGACCGGGTGATCGGCTGGAAAATTGCGGCGACGAGTGAAGCCGGGCAGCACCATATCAATGTCGATGGTCCGATTGCCGGACGCATTCTCTCGCGCCGTTTGCTTCCGGCCAATGGAACCGTGACGCTTGGCAAGAACCAGATGCGGGTCGCGGAGGGTGAATTTGCCTTCTCCTTTGCCAAAGCCCTGCCGAAACGGGCCGAGCCTTATTCGACGACGGAGGTCATGGAGGCAGTCGCGGGGTTGCATCTCTCGATTGAAGTTCCGGATTCGCGGTATTCGGATTTCACGAAAGTGGGCGCGCCGCATTTGATCGCCGACTCGGCATGCGCGTCGTGGCTGATGCTGGGCGACGCGGTTGATCATGCTTGGCGCGGGATTGACCTGTCCGCGCATCGTGTGACCGCGATGAAGAATGGCAAAGAGGTGGCGTCGGGAACAGGGAAAGCGGTGCTGGGCGACCCGCGGGACGCGCTGGCCTGGCTTGTGAACGAGGTCGCCAACCATTGCGGCGGTATCTTGGCGGGTGACCGGGTGACGACCGGCACCTGCATCACACCGGTTGTGATTGCGCCGGGGGATCTGGTGACAGTCGATTATGGCGTGCTGGGGAGCATGTCGGTTAAAATTCTATAGGGGGACGGAAATGAGCACTTTTCTCGGATTTGATATCGGGACTTCATCAATCAAGGCGCTTCTTGTCGACGAGAAGCAGAATATCGTTGCGGAGGCGAATATCCCGGTCAGCATTTCGCGGCCCTATCCGCTGTGGTCCGAGCAAGACCCTGAAGAGTGGTGGCAGGCGTGTCTGGCGGCGGTGGCAAGTCTCAGGCAGACAAGCCCTTCAGGTTTTCAGCAGCTGAAGGCCATCGGCCTTTCCGGCCAGCAACACGGCGCGGTGTTTCTCGATGGCGAGGGACGTGTTCTGCGCCCCGCAATCTTGTGGAATGATGGCCGCAGCGGCCTTGAGGGGCGCGAACTTGGTGCGAGTGTGCCCAATTTTCTCGCGCGCGCCTCCAATTTACCGATGGCCGGGTTTACGGCGCCGAAGGTTCTGTGGGTGCGCAAGCATGAGCCGGATGTGTTCAAGGCGACGCGGAAAGTTTTGCTGCCGAAAGATTATATCCGGTTTCGCCTTTCGGGCGCCTATGTGGCGGAAATGTCGGATGCGGGCGGCACGCTCTGGCACGATGTGGCGGGGCGCAAATGGGACGATATTTTGCTGGCGGCGAGCGGCATTGACCGCTCTTATGTGGCTGATCTCGTCGAAGGGTCCGATCCGTCGGCGATGGTTTCGGATACGCTGTCGCGCGAGTGGGGGTTGACGCCCGGATCCGTGACGATTGCAGGGGGCGCGGGCGACAATGCGGCTGCGGCTGTGGGGATTGGCGCGGTGAGTGCGGGGCAGGGCATCCTGTCGATGGGCACCTCGGGTGTGATCTTCGGTGTGACAGACCGTGTGATCGCCAAGCCCGAGCGCGGGTTGCACGCCATGTGCCATGCGCTTCCGGGGCGGTGGCATGGCATGTCCGTGATGTTGTCGGCGGCGTCCGCGCTGTCATGGTATGCTGAAATCATTGGCGCGTCAGGCGATATTGGCGGGTTGATTCGCGATGTCGAGGCGTTTGCGAAAGATACGACGCGGCAACGCAATGCGCCGATTTTTCTGCCCTATCTGACGGGCGAACGCACGCCGCATAATGACCCTGAAGCATCGAGCATGTTTGCCGGATTGCGGGCGGAGCATGACCGGGTGTCGATGGCCTATGCGGTGATGGAAGGCGTGTCCTTCTGCATGGCGGACGGGTTCGACGTGATGCAGGAGGCGGGGGCTGATCTGAAAAGCTGTTTCCTCGTCGGGGGCGGGGCGCGGAGCGAGTTCTGGGGCCAGATGCTGGCCGACATTATCCGCTTCCCGCTTGATCTGCCGGCGGGCGCGGAGACCGGCGGTGCGATCGGAGCGGCGCGGCTCGGGATGCTGGCGGCAAAGATCGGAACCGAAGCGGAGATTTGCACGCGGCCTGCGGTGAAACGCCGGTTTGAGCCAAATGCGGCGTTGGAGAGCCTCTATGCGCCGCGCTTGAAACGGTTCCGCGCACTCTATGCGGCTGAGCGGCAAACACGTCTCGGCTAAAGATATTTTTCTAAAACCCGTCCTTCCACGGTATCATGGACCCGCCATGTGATCATGCGCGTAACCGGGACCGACCGTTTTGACGGTTTCGGGGAACAAGCCAATCGATCGAGAGTGAATGACGCCGGACCAGTTACTGAGTAAGCTCGACAAAATGCCGCTGCGCGCTCTCGACGCGAAGGAGCGCTGGGAGATTCTTGTTCAAATCAAATCCGCGTACAAGGCATCAGCGCGCAAACACGCGCCTTCCGGGCTGGAAATGGAACGGCGGATCAGCTTGTTGCGTCATTGGCAGGCTCTGGTGCTGCTCTATGCCGAGGATAAACAACTCGGCGAGCCAGTGATCGAGCTGCCGCCCGAGACGGTCAGCGCGGAGACGGAAGCGGACCATGAGGGCGAGGAGTGGGTTCGGGTTCGTGTTTTGAAGGGGTGTGTCGTTCGCGGCGTACAGTTGATGATCGGCCATGTGATCGATCTGACACCGCATGATCTGGAGGAGCTTCTGGCGCAGGGCGTGGTGGACGTGTTTTCGGATGTGACCGAAGAAACTGTTCCTGCCGAGGCGCCGCCGGATGAAGTGGAGCCGGATGAATCGCAGCCCGATGACGTGATCAGTGCGCAGGAGGAGCCGGAAGAGGAGGCATCAGCCGAAGCAGCGAATGAGCAGGCGGTTGAACCGGAGGACGCCGAGACCCCGCCTGATGCGCCTCTCGCCGACATCCCCGCGGCGCAAGTGGTTGAAACAGCTCTTGCCGACACTGTGATTGACGTACCAACCGCCGAGACGGTCAGTGCCGACCCTGTGGCCGCCGTCGAGCCGGAGCCGGTGATCGAGATGCGTGCGGATGATCCCATGCCTGAACTCACGACGGAGTCCGTGACCGATAGCGTCGTTCCGGTCGATGCCGTGCCCGATCCGGTGGCCGAGAGCGTCGCTTTGCCTGAGGAAGGCGTTGCCAATGAAATGCTTGAAGAGCCGGCAGCTGAGATCGACGGTATTTTCGCCGTCATGGATACCGCTGAATATGGCCCCCCATTGCCAACCGTTGCAGCCGGGCCGGTGGAAGACGCGATTGTCGAACCGAAGGCGCCGCCGGAGCCCGAATTTGTCGATTTGCCGTCCTTCCCGTTCTTGCCGAAGAAAGCGCTGAAAATCGCCGCCGAGCCTGTTGTCGTCGAGCCTGAGCCTGAGCCTGAGCCTGAGCCTGAGCCTGAGCCTGAGCCTGAGCCTGAGCCTGAGCCTGAGGCTGTTGATGCGCCTATTGTCGTGGAGGTGGTGCCGCAATCGACGTCCGCGGTCGTTGGCATTTTCGAGGATCGTTTCGCCCGTGTCGAAGAGCCTGCTCGTGTGATCCTCTCCCCCCCGCCGGTAACGCCCGAACCGGTCATGCCGCCGTCCTTCATCGATTCGCTCCCGCAAAGTGAAAAAGCGGAACTGCCCGAACCGGAACCTGACGAGCCATCAGTTCCGCTTGATGAGGCGTTGGCTCGCCTTGAGCGCCGGCCGAAATTGCCACCCGGTTATCACAATAAACGTGCTGACGAGTTGGAGCGCGAGGCGGCTGCGACAACCGATCCGGCCTTCAAGCGGCAACTACTCGAGTCTGCCGAAAAGTTTCGGAACATGGCGAGATCCGCGATGCGAAGCAAATAGGATCGTCCCTGTTATTCGGCCTACCATTGCGCTAAAGTTCTCTCGCGGGTGGGGGAGCGAGGCGCGTGCAACAGAACGAAACGGCTTCATTGAGAGGGGCTGCAGAAGCTTTTCAACGACTGGTCGACCAGTCGTCGTGCATCGTTGCGTTCACTGGAGCAGGCATCTCCACCGAGTCGGGCGTTCCGGATTTCCGCTCGCCGGATAGTCCATGGCTCGTGAACAAGCCGATTCACTTTTCCGAGTATCTTGCGAGCGAGGCAGCCCGTATTGATGCGTGGCAGCGAAAATTCCGGATGGATGATCTCTATGCAGGTGCAAAGCCGGGCCGGACGCATCGTGCTTTGGCCAAGATGATCGAAGCGGGACAAATCGAGGCCATCATCACACAGAATATTGATAATCTGCATCAGGCGTCGGGTGTCGCGCCCGAGAAAATCATCGAACTGCACGGCAATGGTTCCTTTGCGGAGTGCCTCACCTGCCAGAGGCGGCATGAATTGTCTTTCGTTCGTGGTGTTTTTGAAAAAAGCGGGTGCCCGCCAATCTGCGAGGCCTGCGGCGGGATCGTCAAATCAGCGACAATTTCCTTTGGTCAATCCATCCCGACAGAAGCCCTTCGCCGTGCGAAGGAGATATCCGAATCATGTGATTTATTTATCGTGCTCGGATCATCGCTCAGTGTAAAACCTGCCGCAAGGTTGCCCTTGATCGCTCAGCATAACGGTGCAAAACTTGTCATAGTTAATCAAGAAATGACACCTCTTGATATTTATGCAGACTTAATAATCCACGATGACATTGGAAATTTTATTGAATTATTAATTTAAAAATAACAATTATAAAAAATTTTATATTTTTATAGTTAATTTTAAAAAAATAAAAATATATTTTTGTTTTATAATTTTTTCTAAGCTTTTATTTTTTTGATTGACGTAGGGTTAATAAAATTGCAAAGAGTTTCATGTCGAGTCGCCATGCTCGGTGGATGAGTGTTGCAAAGTAAGGTTGAATAAATGTCGAAAAGTGCTTTTCCAGAGTCTGATAACTTTGCTTTTGTTGAATCGGGGAGTCTGTACCAGACGCAAACTGAACCGGTTATGGATCCGGGGGCTGTTACCGTCGAGGTGTCCGGAACGATCAAGTGGTTCGACGTTTCCAAGGGATTTGGTTTTATCATTCCCGATGATGGAAGCCCTGACGTATTATTGCATGTGACGTGTCTTCAACGTGGCGGGTATCAGGTCGCCTATGAGGGAACGCGAATTGTGTGCGACGCGGTTAGAGCTCGGCGCGGAATGCAGGCAATTACCATCAAATCGATGGACTATTCGGCTGCTCTGCACCCGTCGCAGACCCAGATCGCCAGAACGCATGAAACTGTTGAGCCGACAAGCGGGCTTGTTCGGGTGACGGTGAAGTGGTTCAACCGGACCCGTGGCTTCGGTTTTGCCAATGAGGGCGAAGGCAAACCTGATATTTTCCTGCATATGGAAGTGCTCAGAAAATATGGTTTGGCCGAGGTGCGTCCTGATCAGGAACTCTTGATCCGGTATGGCACGGGGTCGAAAGGCTTGATGGCGTCCGAGGTTCGTCCCGTTGATGGCGGGTTGCCGTTTTCACATTGACGAGATGTCTGCGAAGGGGCAGATATCTCCGATGAGAATGATGTTTAATTTGAAGCAGTTTCATGCGCGGCCATTCCTGCTCAGGGGAATTGGCCGCGTTTTCGTTTCAGTGCTGTGTCTGATCCCATTGATGTGGTTTACGGCGTCGGGGGTGGGTGCGGCACCGCTCGAAAAGGTCACAATCATGACCGCTTCGGGACAAAAATCCTTCGATGTCGAGGTGATGCGGACTGAATCCGAGCGTGAGAAAGGCCTCATGTTCAGGAATTACCTGCCAACTGATCGTGGCATGTTGTTCGATTTCGGGGCCGAAAGGGAGGTCTTCATGTGGATGAAGGACACGCCACTCCCGCTCGATATGGTTTTCATTCGCAAAAACGGCTTAATCGCCCGGATCGCGGCAAATACCGAGCCTTATTCGCTCACAGCCCTGTCATCGGGTGAGCCGGTGATCGCCGTTCTCGAGATCAATGCCGGTATTACAGAGAAGCTCGGCATTCGTGCGGGGGACAAGGTTATCCATCCCCTTTTCAAGCAGTGATCGCCATAAGGCGACCGGCTTGATATCCGCTGGTCTCAGGTCTTTTTCGCAGCTTTCGCCTTTGGTGCAGCGGCCTTTTTTGCCGCAGGTTTTTTGGCGGCAGGCTTTTTTGCTGCAGCTGTCGTTTTTTCTGGTGCCTTGCGGCCTGCTGCCCGTGCAGGTTTCTTGGAGGGGCCTGCAGCGGCTTTGGCAGCGAGCAGCACAACGGCTTCCTCAACCGTCACTGCATCGGCAGCCTTGCCCTTTGGCAGGGTGGCATTGATGCCGTTATGGCTGACATAGGGGCCATATTTTCCGTCTCTGGCAAGAATATCGCCGCCTTCGGGATGGGCGCCGACAATCCTCGCTGGCGTTGCAGCCGCCCGGCCGAAGCGCGAACCGCCCGTACCGCTTTCCTTGGCAATAATCAGATCAATGGCGCGGTTGGCGCCAATCTCTAAAACATCATCCTCATTGCCCAGATTGGCATATGTTTTTCCGTGCTGCACATAGGGTCCGAACCGCCCGATACTGGCGAGAATCGGCTCACCGCTTGTCGGGTGTTTGGCGACTTCGCGCGGCAAGGATAACAAACGCAGCGCCTTTTCCAGATCGACATGATCGGGCGTTACCCCTTTCGGCAGACTTTGCCGCTTCGGCTTCTCGCCTTCACCGAGCTGGACATAGGGCCCGAAACGGCCATCGCGCAGCGTAACGCTTTCGCCCGTTGCCGGATCATTGCCGAGGTTGCGTGTACCGGCTTGTTGGCCACTACCCGCAGCTGCATCGCCTTCACCGGATGCCGCGAGTTGGCGCGTGTAGCGGCACTCGGGATAATTCGAGCAGCCGATGAATGCGCCGAACTTGCCGAGCTTGAGCGAGATGTGACCGGTGCCGCATGTGGGGCAGCCGCGAGGGTCGCCACCATCCGCCTTGGGCGGGAAGAGTTGCGGCCCCATAATGCCGTTCAGCGCCTCGAGCACTTCGGTAACACGGAGCTCTTTGGTGTTGTCGATCGCGGCAGAAAAATCGTGCCAGAACAGGCGGAGCACTTCTTTCCACTCAATCTCGCTATTCGAGATCCGGTCGAGATCACTCTCAAGCGCCGCGGTGAAGTCATACTCGACATAACGACTGAAAAAGCTTTCTAAAAAGGAAGTTACCAGCATTCCTTTATCTTCTGCATGAAGACGCTTTTTCTCGATTTTGATATATTCGCGCTCGCGCAATACGGCCAAAGTGGAGGCGTAGGTCGAGGGGCGGCCAATGCCGAGTTCTTCCATCCGCTTGACGAGCGACGCTTCGGAGAAACGCGGTGGCGGTTCCGTGAAATGCTGCTCGGCTTTGATCTCGCGTTTCTTGAGTGTCTCGCCCGCATCCATCGGCGGCAGGCGGCGGCTGTCTTCGTCATCGCCGTCATCATCGGTCGATTCCTGATAGAGCTTCAGGAAGCCGTCAAATTTCACGACCTGGCCAGTCGCCCGCAAATCGAGGAGGTGGGCACCCGCCTTTGCCGAAATCTCGACGGTGGTGCGCTCAAGTTGCGCCGATTCCATCTGGCTGGCCAGTGTCCGGACCCAGATGAGCTCATAGAGGCGTGCCTGTTCAGAATCGAGCATCCGCGCGACTTGCTTGGGATGGCGGCCCATATCGGTTGGACGGACAGCCTCATGCGCTTCCTGAGCGTTCTTCTGTTTCGACGTGTAGCGGCGGGGAGAAGCAGGCACGTAATTAGCGCCGAACTCCGCACCAATCACACGGCGCGCCGCCGAGATCGCCTCGGGTGCCATGTCGACGCCGTCGGTTCGCATATAGGTGATCAGGCCGACTGTTTCGCCACCAATATCAACGCCTTCATAGAGACGTTGCGCGATCTGCATGGTGCGGGCGGGGGCGAGCCCGAGCTTGCGGCTGGCTTCCTGCTGCAAGGTCGAGGTTGTGAAGGGCGGGTAGGGATGGCGCTTGGCCGGTTTGGCCTCCACCGAGGT
>Ga0315899_10006569_pt1 | contig 12534 bp, 11 predicted proteins | sample LakEriMetagenome_2_FD_203518 | JGI IMG/M metagenome (GOLD analysis project Ga0315899, IMG submission 203518) | Freshwater fungal communities from buoy surface, Lake Erie, Ohio, United States - Buoy 4 MA112 | ecosystem: Environmental > Aquatic > Freshwater > Lake | place: USA: Lake Erie, Ohio...
AGTGACGATTGAGGGCGAGCAGCTCCTCATCCTGCGCGAGTCCGATATCCTCGCCGTGATCAACTGAACCGCACCCTAACTCAATTCAGGTACCATGGCAGCCAAGGAACTGCATTTCAACGTTGAGGCCCGCGCGGCGCTCAAGCGCGGCGTCGATCAGCTCGCCGAAGCGGTAAAGGTCACGCTCGGCCCCAAGGGCCGCAACGTCGTCATCGACAAGAAGTTCGGCGCGCCGACCGTCACCAAGGACGGCGTCACCGTTGCGAAGGAAATCGAGCTGGCCGATCCGATCGAGAACATGGGCGCGCAGATGGTGAAGGAAGTCGCGACCAAGACGTCGGACCTCGCCGGCGACGGCACCACCACCGCCACCGTGCTGGCGCAGGCCATCTTCCGCGAAGGCCTCAAGAACGTCACGGCCGGCTCCAACCCGATGGCGCTCAAGCGCGGCATCGAGAAGGCCGTTGCCGCCATCGTCGAGGAGCTCAAGAAGATCTCCGTCCCGACCAGCGGCAAGAAGGAAATCGCGCAGGTCGGCACCATCTCGGCCAACAACGACCCCGAGATCGGTAACCTCATCGCGGAAGCGATGGAGAAGGTCGGCAAGGACGGCGTGATCACCGTCGAAGAGGCCAAGGGCCTCGAGACCACGCTGGAAACCGTGGACGGCATGCAGTTCGACCGCGGCTACCTCTCGCCGTACTTCGTCACGGATCCGGAGAAGATGGAGGCGGTCCTCGAGAACGCCATGATCCTCATCCATGACAAGAAGATCTCGGCCATGAAGGACCTCCTCCCGGTCCTCGAGAAGGTGGCGCAGCTCGGCAAGCCCCTCCTCATCATCGCCGAAGACGTCGAAGGCGAGGCGCTCGCCACGCTCGTCGTCAACAAGCTCCGCGGCACGCTGCGCATCTGCGCCGTCAAGGCCCCGGGCTTCGGTGACCGTCGCAAGGCGATGCTGCAGGACATCGCGACGCTCACGAAGGGGCAGGTTATCTCCGACGAAGTCGGCTTCAAGCTCGAGAACGCGGTCCTCACCGACCTCGGCTCGGCCAAGCGCATCGTGATCGACAAGGACAACACCACGATCATCGACGGCGCCGGTGACCAGAAGGACATCGAAGGCCGCGTCAAGGAAATCCGCGCGGCCATCGACAAGAGCACGTCGGACTACGATCGTGAGAAGCTCCAGGAGCGCCTCGCGAAGCTCGCCGGTGGCGTGGCCGTCATCAACGTCGGCGCGGCGACCGAAGCCGAAATGAAGGAGAAGAAGGCCCGCGTCGAAGACGCGCTGCACGCCACGCGTGCCGCCGTCGAGGAAGGCATCGTCCCCGGTGGCGGTGTGGCCCTCGTCCGTGCGCAGCACGTCCTCAAGGACGTGAAGCTCGCCGAACGCGATGAGCAGATCGGTGTCGACATCATCCGTCGCGCCATCGAAGAGCCCCTCCGCATGATCGTGCAGAACGCCGGCGGCGAAGGCTCCATCGTGATCGAGAAGATCCGCACCGCGAAGGAGACGAGCTTCGGCTACAACGCGCTGACGGACACGTACGAAGACCTCGTGCAGGCTGGCGTCATCGACCCGACCAAGGTCACCCGTACCGCGCTCCAGAACTCGGCCTCGATCGCCGGTCTGCTCCTCACGACCGAAGCGCTCATCGTCGAGAAGAAGGAAGACAAGCCGGCGGCTCCGGCCGGCGGCCCGGGCATGGGCGGCATGTACTGAGCCTCGCGCTCCGCACGACACACGACGGGCGTCTCGCAAGAGACGCCCGTTCTGTTTGCGCCCCACCGCGTGGGGCGCGCCGCTGATCGCCTCGGGAGGGAAGGGCGCCCTTATACCGGCAGGCCCGGCCTGCTGGTGTACGGGGCAGCCGGTCGGGTCAGCACCAGAGGTCCAGCTGGGCCGGCGCGGGGACTCGGCGCTCCGCACGGGAGTGGGTGGGCGCCAATGGCGCGCGTTGCGTGGCCGCCACGAGTGCCTCGCGCCGCCAGGAATGGCGGCGGAGCTGCTCCCGCACCGTCTCGATGGCGAGTGCCGGACGATTGTTCGTTTCGCTGAGGTGCGCCAGAATCACGCCGCGCAGTCCCTTGTGCGCGCAGCGCCCCGCCAGACTGGCGGCGGATGTATTCGACAGGTGTCCCGTTCCCCCACGGATGCGTTCCTTGAGCGGCCACGGGTAGGGACCGGCTTCCAGCATCCCCTCGTCGTGGTTCGCCTCAAGCACCAGCAGGTCCAAGCGATCCAGGAACTCTGGCAACGCTGGCGGCACATCGCCGGCATCCAACACGATCCCTACGCGGCTTCCGCTCCGCACGTCGGTGAGGACAAGCGCACGGCAGTCGGCCGCATCATGCGGCACCGGCGCATGGTCTACCGCGAAGCCGCCCACGCGCGTGGGTCCACTCGACGCCAGCGCGACCGTCTGCGTCGGCGCCCCGGACGGCTGGACACGCAGGGCGGCCAACGTGGGCGCGGTGGCGTAGACCGGCCAGTTGAATCGCTCGCATGCCGCGGCCGCTCCGCAGGCATGGTCCACATGCTCGTGGGTCAGCAACAACCCGTGCACGTCGTCCGTCCGCCGCCCCGCCGCCTCGAATCGTTTGGCCAGCGTGCGCACGCCGAACCCCGCGTCCACCAGCACGGACCCCTCGCTGCCGTCCACCAGAATGGCGTTGCCCTTACTCCCACTCCCCAACATCGTCACGGTGATCATGTTCGCGTCCAGCGCGGGTCGGTAGTTGCCATCCGATGCACCGTCCGCCACCACCCCCGCGCCGCCTCGCTCAGCTCCACCTGACGGCGCGACATCACCCGCGCCGCCGTGTCCACGAACGCATCCGGCGCGAACACGCCATACGGCGTCGGACCGCCCCACGCGAACGGTGGGACCAGCTTCGGGGGGATGGCGTCGAACACGTTCGCGCCGGCACCCACCACACAGCCGGTCGTGAGGCGTAGCCCGATGCCCGTCTTGGCATGGTCACCCAACATCGAGCCAAGAAACTGCAAGCCGGTATCGCGCACGCCCTCGGGTGTCCACAGCGATACGCTGCCGTAGGTGTTCTTGAGATTGCTCGTGATCGTACCGGCACCAAGGTTGGCCCAGCGGCCGATCACCGAGTGCCCCACGAAACCGTCGTGCCCCTTGTTCGCATGGCCGATGAAAATGGTGCTCGACACTTCACCGTGCACACGGCACGCGTCGCCGATCGAGCAGCCGGCGATGCGATCAGCGGTCACCGTCGACTGGCGCCCCACATAGCAGGGGCCCACGACGCGTGTGAACGCCCGTACCCGCGCGCCAGCGCGCAGCAGGACCGGACCGGCACTCGTGTCAAACACGGTCATGGGCTCCACCTCGGCTCCCGGCTCCAGCAGCACGTCGTACAGACCGATCACATGAACGCCCGGCAGCGCTGCCTGCGCAGTGGCTTGCGGTTCCGTGATGCTACGCGCGCCCACCATCGCACCAACCAGAGGGATGTCGGACAGCAGGAGCTCCTGCAGCGTGGCCGTCAGGTCCCACACGTGCTCCAGCCACACCCCCGGAACCTCAACCCTGGTGCCCGCACCAGGGCCCGCCTCGGGCATCACGGAGTCGAGGGAGAACAGCGGATCGCGCAGTTGCTCCACCGTCACGTCGCCCCCCACGCGCACGGCGGCTACCCGACCATCGATGGACAGCACCGCCGCATCGCTGGCGGTCGCCTGGAGATGCGGCAGCGCCCGGGTGTTCACCAGCCACGTGCCGGCCGGCACCGCTCCCTCGTGTGCGGGTGGTGCCGCAAACTCGGAGAAGCCCGACAGATGGGGTGACGACACGAATCCGATCGCGGGCGCCGACAGCACATGCGCCCATCGTTCCCGGATGAGCACGGCGCCGGCACGCACCTCACCCAACGGCCGCGTCGTCGCAAAGGGCTCAAAGGACCGCGCGCGCGGGTCATCGAGTAGCACGATCATCGGTCGCGCACGTCAGCAGGCATCGCGTCCAGAAGCTGCTTGAGATCGGACGCGTGCGCACGCGTCGTCACCATCACCAGGCCGTCGCGGGCCACCACCACGAGATCGTGGACACCATAGAGCACCACCTGCGTCCCGTCGGCATGTACGACGTTGCCGCTCGCCTGCAGGGCAAAGGAGGGGCCCAGCATGGCGTTCCCCTGCGCATCGTGATGCCGCACGCGGTGCAGTGCCGCCCACGTACCCACATCGTCCCACCCGAACTGTCCAGGCATGACCAGCACCCGCTGGCTGCGCTCCAAAACACCCACGTCGATGGCGATCGACTTCACCTGCGCGAAGAAGGACGTCAGGTCCCCCCCCGCGGCCTCGAGGGCCGGCTGCACCTCCGGGGTGAGCGCACGGATCTCGTCGAGCAGGTCCCCAACCCGCCATGCGAAGATCCCTGAGTTCCACAGATAGCCCTCGCTCACCATCCCCACAGCCATCTCACGGCTGGGCTTCTCCGCAAAGCGCGCGACGCGCCGCACATCATCGTGGACCACGGTCCCCGGCTGGATGTAGCCAAAGCCGGGGTCCGGCCGCGACGGCACGATCCCCACGGTCACCAGGGCTTGCTCCTCGTATGCCACCTGCGCTGCACGATCAAGCGTTGAGCGGAACGCCGGCACATCGCCGATCGCCCAGTCGGCATGCGTGCACACCATGACCGACTCCGGGCCGGTCCGCTCCGCGATGCACGTGGCAGCCCAGGCCAGCGCCGCACACGTGCCAGCCGGCCGGGGTTCGGCAATCACGTTCTCCGGGGGCAGCGACGGCTCCATGGCCAACACGGCCGCTCGCAACCCGGCGTTCGTGAGCACAAGGGTGCGCTCCGGCGGCGCAGAGGGGCGCAGCCGCTCGATCGTGTCGTGCAGCATCGGTGACTCGCTCACCAGCGGGAGCAACTGCTTGGGCTGCTCGGGAGTGGAGAGCGGCCAGAAGCGTGAGCCCACGCCACCAGCAAGCACCACGTTCCAGCGGATCATCGGCGTGGAAAGCGATTGGTTGAACGCATCAGGGCGACACCGGATCGACGCCGGTAGCCATACTGATTGCCACGAAGGTGCGCACCCGCGCAAGCAGGTGCCGCGGGCTGAATGGTTTGGTCATGATTTCCGAAACCCCGAGGGCCTCGACTTCGCGTAACTGCCCATCCTGCCCAGCCGCCGTGAGGATGATGCAGGGCAGAGCCTGCCAACGCTGATCGCTCCGCAGCGTCCGGAGGATGTCGATACCGGACATGGTCGGGAGCATGAGGTCCAGTACGATCAGGGCGATCGACGGGGTCGCCGCCAGAATGGCCAACGCGTCCTGACCCTGTTCGGCCACATGCACCGCGATCCCGTCCTGCTCCAGCCGGGTCCGGATGATGCGGCCGATATGCGGCTCATCGTCCACAACCAGCACCGTGACCGTGGAGCGCGCGCCGGCCGCCACGGCGTGGGGAGTCGACGTATTCAGACGAGCGCCGACAGCTGCGTGCGATGCCGCCGCAGTTCGTACACGAGGCTGCCCAGGTCGGCCGAGGGCTGCAGCACAACGAGCAGATACACGTCGCGAGAAAGGGCGGCGACCACCACGTTGCCGCCCCTATATTCCAGCACCATCAGACCGAAATCCCCGCGCTGGGTGGCATGCCCCAAATCCATGGCCGCCAAGGCCATGGCCGGCACGTGGGCCGCCAGCCCATCGGGGTCGAGCGGTGTCGAAGTCGCCCCATCGATGAGCAGGCCGTCGCGGCCGAGGACAATGGCCGCGTCCACGCCGTCCCGCTGACGCAAGGCACTGACCAGATCGCGAATGGTGGGCATGGCGGAACGCTGTCCCCGCCTCGGGGTGAAGTCAAGCGACGAAACACCCCCGAACCGCTTGCCCCGACACGAGTTGAGCGGTAACCTCCGCTGCGTGTTCGGCACCGGCCGTCACGCCGGTTCACCTCTGGAATTCCCATGGGCATCACCCCGCTTCTCCGTCGTCCCGGCGCGCCCCGCACTGCTCGGCGCGCTCTGTCATTTTGTGCCGCCGCCGTGATGGTGGCGGTGCTCGCCGCGTGCAGCGATGACGGTTTGCTGTCGCCCGCGACGATCAACAACGAGACGCGGGTCTTCAGCGTGTGGGCCATCACCGGCACCAATTCGGCACTGCCCGCTTCGTATCAGTTCACCACCGAGTCCCTCGAGCGTCCGCAGATGCTCGCCAACGGCTCGCTCAACTTCGATGTGGCGTTCGACATCACCGCCGACGGCAAGGTGGCGTTTCACCCGGTGCGCGCTCTCGTGCCGGCGCCACCGGCGGGTGCCCCGGTGGTCGGGCTCGGACGTTCCGGCTCTGGCTTCCTCGCCCTCACCCGCGCACCGACCGGCGGGTACGCCAACGACACCACGGTGGTCGTCGGGGCCAATGAGGTCGTCACCATCCGGCTCGCCAGTTCGGGCTGCATTCTTGGCGAACCGTTTTACGCCAAGGCCGTGGTCGACAGCATCATCCTCACCGAACGTCGCATCGTGCTGCGCACCATGGTCAACCGCAACTGCGGCTATCGGGCGCTCACCGAAGGCCTCCCCAAGAACTGAACGACCGGCATGCACGATATCCGTCTGTTGCGCGACCAGCTCGACCATCTCCGCGAGGGGATGCGCCGTCGCGGCAAGCTCGCCGAACTCGGCCCGCTGCTCGATCGGGCGGAATCCCTCGAAAAGGAGCGTCGGGCCGCCATCACGGAGCTCGAGGCGCAGCAGGCCCGCCGCAACAAGGTCACGCAGGACGTGGCATTGAAGCGCAAGGCCGGGGAAGACGCCACAGCGCTCATCGCTGAAGGGCGTACGATCGGCGACGTGATCGCGGCGCTCGAACAGCGTCGCAACGAAGCCGATGCGGCGGTGCAGGCCATGCTGTACGAACTGCCCAATATCCCGCTGCCTGAGGTGCCTGAGGGCGACGAGTCGAACAACGCCGTTGTCAAGACGTGGGGCACGCCGCGCGCGGATGGGGCCTCGCTCGTGCCGCACTGGGACGCTGCGGCGGGGATGGGCATTCTCGACCTGCCGCGTGGTGCCAAGATTGCTGGCTCTGGCTTCGTCGTGTATCGCGGCGCCGGCGCCCGTCTGGTCCGCTCGTTGCTGAACATGATGCTCGACCTGCACACCGACGCACATGGCTATGAGGAGGCCTGGGTGCCCTTCATGGTCAACCGGGCAAGCATGACCGGCACCGGACAGCTCCCGAAGTTCGAGGACGACATGTACCGTGTGCCGGATGAGGACTTGTTCCTCATCCCCACCGCCGAAGTGCCCATCACCAACTTGTTTCGCGACGAGATCCTCGAGGCGGGCGACCTGCCCCGGGCCATGTGTGGGTACAGCGCCTGTTTTCGACGTGAGGCGGGATCGGCCGGCAAGGACACCCGCGGGCTGCTGCGCGTGCATCAGTTCGACAAGGTCGAGCTTGTGCGCTATGCCACGCCGGAGAGCTCACGCGAACAGCTGGAACTTCTCACGGTGCAGGCCGAGGCGGTGCTGGAGTTGCTCGAATTGCCGTATCGCCGCCTCCTGCTGGCGGCCGGCGACACGGGTTTCTCGAGCGCGATGACCTACGATCTCGAGGTCTACGCGCCGGCTGTTGGCAAGTGGCTCGAAGTGTCCAGCTGCAGTGTGTTCACGGACTTCCAGGCACGTCGGGCCAATATCCGCTACCGGCCCGCTCCCGGCGAGAAGCCGCGCTTCGTCCACACGCTCAATGGCTCCGGACTGGCGTTGCCCCGCATCATCGCCAGTTTGATCGAGCATCATCAGCAGCCGGACGGCTCGGTCTCCATTCCCGAGGCGCTGCAGCCGTATTTCGGACGCGCGATCCTGCGCTGAGCGCAGGGTCCACCGTGCGCATCGCGCCCTCACCGTTTCCCCCGGAGCTCTGACCAATGCGCCGTCGTCGCTGGCCGGTGGTGGTGATGGTGCTGGGCGTGATCGGTTTGCTCGTCTGGTACGTGGCGTATACACAGCATGTGGTCACCGAGCTGCGTGGCGCCGCCGCAGGGCAGGGGCGCATGTATGCGCGCATCTACGAGGCGCTCCAGGACACGAGTCTCAACGCGGATCCCACCATCGCCCTGCTCGATCTGTCACGGCAGATCAAGGAGTCGGGGCTGCCGCTGGTGCTGACGGATCGCAACGGTCGCGTCTCCGCCACCGCCAATCTTCCGGATGATGTGACCAGCGGCGACAGTGTGCGCTTCTGGCGCTATCTCATGGAGCTCGATCGCCAGAATCCGCCGATCGCCGAGCCCGCGGTCGGCGCCGTGCACTACGGTGACAGCGCAATCGTGAGCGGGCTGCGTTTCATTCCGATCCTGCAGGCGATGGGGATCGTGCTGCTGGTGGGTTTCGGCGTGTATGCCCTCGTCGAGCGCGGGCGGGCCGAACGCGAGAAGGTGTGGGCGGGCATGGCGCGTGAGGCGGCGCATCAACTGGGTACGCCACTCTCGGCCATGGTCGGCTGGATCGAGTTGCTCGCCGACACGGTCACGGGGCCCTCGGCCACCCGCGCGATCGATGCCATGGGGCAGGATCTCCAGCGGCTCGAGCGGGTGTCGCACCGCTTTGAACGCATCGGTCGCCCCCCGCGTGACGAACGGGTGGACGCCGCCGCGTTGGTCCAGCGGCTCGCCCAATACTTCGCCGAACGCGCGCCCACCCTGGCGCGCACCGTCACCATCCGCAGCGAACACCCGGGCACGCCGGTCATGGTGCGCGGTGATCAGGTCCTCCTCGAATGGGTGCTCGAGGTGCTGATCAAGAATGCCATGGATGCATTGGGCGGCCGGAATGGCGAGGTGGTGGTCTCGGCCACCCTGCTCCCCGAGGGAGGCGCGCGCATTCGCGTGCAGGATGATGGCCCCGGCGTCCCACGCAAGCTGCGCAAGCGCATCTTCGATGCGGGCTTCACCACCAAGGACCGCGGCTGGGGGATCGGGCTCTCCCTCGCGCGGCGGATCGTGGAAGAGAATCACGGCGGCCGACTCGTGCTCGCCGACACCGACCGGGGAGCGGCCTTCGACGTTATCTTGCACGGATGACGACGTCTGGTTGGTCCGGTTCCTTGTTCGACGCGGCGCCCCAAACGCCAGCGCTCGATCTCGACAGCATCATGCGTGGCCTGAATCCCGGCCAGCGCGAGTCGGTCGTTCATGATGAGGGGCCGGCGTTGGTGCTCGCCGGTGCCGGATCGGGAAAGACTCGCGTGCTCACCACCCGCATTGCGCGCCTGATTGGCGCCCGCAACGTGGCGCCGCACGAGATCCTCGCGGTCACGTTCACCAACAAGGCCGCTGGCGAGATGCGCGAGCGCATTGCCAAGCTGCTGGGTCACGAGCCCAAGGGCATGTGGTGTGGCACCTTCCACTCACTCGGCGCGCGCATGCTGCGCGGCGTGGCGCCGATCGTGGGGCGCGAGAAGAACTTCACCATCTACGACGAAGACGATACGCTCGGTGCCGTCAAGCGCGTGATGGAGAAGCGCAAGCTCAGCCCCACGCAGTTCGCCCCCAAGGCGATACTGGCGGCCATCTCGAGCGCCAAGAACGCGCTCGTATCGCCTGGCGAGTATGCCCGCATGGCCCGCGATACATTTACGACCGCGGTGGCCGGTGTGTACACCGATCTCGAGTCGGCCCTGCAGCAGACCAATGCCGTCACCTTCGACGACCTGCTGGTCCTGCCGGTCCGGGCCATGGAGCAGGACCAGAACCTGCGCGAGCACTATCAGCGCCGCTTCCGCTTCGTGCTCGTCGACGAATATCAGGACACCAATGCGGCGCAGTATCGCTTCGTGCAGCTCATCGGCGGCCGGCATCGCAATGTGATGGTGGTTGGCGATGACGACCAATCGATCTACGGTTGGCGTGGGGCGGATATCCGCAACATCCTCGACTTTGAGCGTGACTTTCCCGGCGCGCGCATCGTTCGCTTGGAGGAGAACTACCGCTCCACCCCCAATGTGCTGGCGCTCGCCAACGCGGTCATCGCCGAAAACACCGAGCGTCGTGGCAAGACGCTGCGCGCCACGCGTCCCGCGGGGGAGCCGGTCACACTCATCGAGACGCTCGACGAGCGCGATGAGGCCGACTTCATCGCCGAGACGATCCTCACCCGGATGGCGAAGTCGGATCTCTCGCGCCGCGATTGCGCCATCCTCTATCGCACCAACGCACAGTCGCGGGCGATCGAAGATGCGTTCCGGCGCCGCAGTATTCCCTATCGCCTCATCGGCGCCGTCCGCTTCTACGATCGGCGCGAAATCCGCGACCTCATGGCGTACCTCAAGCTCGTCGCCAATCCCGCCGACGATGAGGCGTTCCGCCGTGCCGTCAACGTGCCGAAGCGCGGGCTGGGTGATGCCACGATTGCCCTGCTCACCGAACGCGCGGCCCTCGAAGGGAAGCCGCTGCTGGAAATCGCATCGCGACTCGACGTGGTGGCCACGTTGCGGCCTGCTGCCCGCGCCGCCATCGACGAATTTGTCACGCTGGTGCAACGGTTGCGCACCGTCGCGGTCGACGCGGCCGTCGACGAGTTGCTGCGGGATCTCGTGCAGGCCATTCGCTACGCCGATCATTTGCGCGCGGAAGGCCCCGAGGGGCTCGAGCGCATCGAGAACGTACGCGAAATGATCGCCGGCGCGGCCGAAGTGGTAGCCGATGAGGGAGGCGAGGTGGGGCTCACGCCCCTCGATCACTTCCTGCAGTCGTCCACGCTCGTGGCCGGCGTCGACAAACTCGACCCGAGCGCCGATGCCGTGGTGTGCATGACGATGCACAACGCCAAGGGGCTCGAGTTTCCCCTGGTGTTCGTCTGCGGCCTGGAAGACGGCCTCTTCCCCCTCGCCCGCGCATCCGAGGATCCGAGTCAGCTCGAAGAGGAACGTCGGCTCTTTTACGTGGGCATCACGCGGGCCGAGGAGAAGCTCTATCTCACCTGTGCCGAGCAGCGCCGGCGGAACGGAGAACTCATGGTCTCCATGCCGTCTCGCTTCCTCAAGGTCATCACGCCATCGCTGGCCGAACGGGGCAAGACATCCCGTGCCAAGGCGGAGGGGCGCGGGGCCTTCGGAAGCCTCGGGGGTGGGTACGGCGGCAAGGCGCGCGACGACGGCTGGGGCAAGAGCAGCTACAACAGCTACGGCGGCGGCACGTCCTCCACGGCCGGTGCGCGTCGCGGAACGAGTGGTGGCGGTAGCTACGGGTCGGCAGGCTATGGTACCGCGGCCAACAGTCGCGACATTCCGTTCGGCAAGGCACCGACGGGAGGCTTCAGTGCGCCAGCTCGCCGCGAACGGCCATCCGAGCCCGAGGACGAGTCGCAGGATGCACCGAGCTTCCGCCCGGGTGAGCGCGTGAAGCACGCCAAGTTCGGTTCCGGGACCATCGCCGAAATCACGGGCAGCGGACGCGACACCAAAGTACGTATTGATTTCGATGACGAGGACGTCGGACGCAAGACGCTGGTGCTCGCACAAGCCAAGCTCGAAAAGGGGTGGGAGTGATGTCGGTTTCACCGGATGATGTGCGCCACGTGGCGCGGTTGGCACGGCTCGGGATCGACGATGGACGCATCCCGGCGCTTGTGACTGAGCTGAACGGCATCCTCGCGCACATGGACGTGCTGCAACAGGTCGACGTGTCGGGTGTGCCCCTCATGCCCTCCACTGCCGCGATGCCGCTGCGTGACGACGCGCTGCCGCCCGATGCGCTGCAGCGCGACCGGGCCGCGTTTGCTCCACGCGCTCGCGATGGGTTCTTTCTTGTGCCGCGGCTCGCCACGCACGGCCAACTTGGGGCCAGCACCGGAGACGACGCGTGAGCGAGCGGCTGGAGGAATCCGAGGCGCTCGACGCGCACACGGTGGCGCACGCGTGGAGCGCCTACGACCGGGTGAAGGGCGGCGCGGACGGACTCAATGCGTTCCTCGCGATCGATCGTGACGCGTCCCCCATGGTGGCCGAGGGCCCGCTTCACGGCGTCCCCGTGGCGGTAAAGGACAATCTTGCCACGCTGACCCTCCCTACCACCTGCGGGTCGCGGATGCTCGAAGGCTACGTAAGTCCCTTCGAAGCCACCGCGGTGCGGCGGCTGCGCGAGGCAGGGGCCGTGCTCATTGGCAAGACCAACATGGACGAATTTGCAATGGGTTCGTCCAGCGAGAACAGCGCCTATGGGCCGGTCAGGAACCCCCTCGACCATTCGCGTGTGCCCGGTGGTTCGTCTGGCGGATCCGCGGCGGCCGTTGCGGCCGGCATCGTGCGCATCGCGCTCGGTTCCGAAACGGGTGGGTCGGTACGTCAGCCCGCCGCCTTTTGCGGAATTGTCGGAGTGAAGCCCACCTATGGGCGCGTGAGCCGCTACGGGCTCGTCGCCTATGCGTCGTCCCTCGACAACGTGGGAGTGTTCGGACGTTGCGTACGCGATGCGGCCCTAGGTCTTGAGGTCATTGCCGGGCCCGATCGCTTCGACGCAACGTGCGCCGACGTGCCGG